>Ga0068714_10000462_pt1 | contig 78529 bp, 65 predicted proteins | sample MTBNYHSulfiMetaG_FD_62988 | JGI IMG/M metagenome (GOLD analysis project Ga0068714, IMG submission 62988) | Enrichment culture microbial communities from rom New York Harbor, USA that are MTBE-degrading - MTBE-NYH (New York Harbor Sulfidogenic)... | ecosystem: Environmental > Aquatic > Marine >...
TGGATCTCCGAATAGAGCGAAGGCAGCAGCAGGCTGATCCGCACGTGCCGAGCGAACTCCTCGAGTTTCTCTTCCATGCGGGACAGATAGGCCTCACGGTCAAAGGCCTCGTAAAGACCATGCAGCGTCGTTATCATACCTTCCTGATGAAAATCGGCCATGGTTCTATCCCTCCTTTGCTCAAGCAGACTTTTCGTCCCAGAGATGGATCAGGTAGTCCTTCTGCTCCTCGAATTTGACGGCCTGCTCCTCGACCAGTTCTTCGGCCTCGTCCGACGACATGTCCCAGCTTTCCAGGACGAAGGAGGCCACCCGCGCAAAATAGAGCGGGGTCATGAGGTCCAGCAGTTTCCTTCGGTTGATGGTCCATGCGTGGAAAGTCGCGGCCAGTTCGTAGAGGATGCGGACCCATGCCTCGGTCGGCAGGTGGAAATGCTTCGGGTCCATCTTCGCGGCCTTGGAGATCTCTTCGAAGGACGGTTCGCTCAGGATATCCTTCCAGAGCGGGGAAAACTGGGCGTATCCCGTCCTGAAAAGCTCGATCAATCCATCCAGATTCACCGTGACCGGCTCCGGCTCGAATTTTTCCTGGAAGCCGAAGATCTCGAGGGGCTTGCTGCCCTTGATCTGCTTCCAGAAGGCCTCGTTCGCCTCCATGCTCGAGAAGAGGGCGGAGAGGACCTGGCGGAACATCGGACCAAGGTGTTGTCCAGGGTCCTTTGCGTCATGGATCTTGACCCCCAGGTTCGACTGGCAGATCCGAAACCCGCGTGTCACGGCGCTGACGGTCATCCAGATGTCGATGCCGAAACGGGCGACATCCGTGTCCCAGACGTCCTGGTCGATGTAGTATTTGGCCACGTCGCGTGACAGGGCGAAGTCGCCGCCGATGGGCTGCCGGATGCGTTTCCCGTACAGGGCCCGTGTCAGGTTGTAGACGATGTTGTTGGTGATGGTTCCGTCCCATTTGTGCCGGACATAGACGGGGGCCACGAACTGATAGCCTTTTTCGAGGACGGGATCGATGAGATATTTGACCCAGTCCGGGGTGATGCTTCTCAGGTCCGAATCCACCATCGCACAGGCCTTGACCTTGAGCCGATAGGCGGCTTCGAACAACGATCTGAGAGCGGAGCCTTTGCCTCCCGGGCCGCGGTAGATGGAGACGATTTTTTCCTGCCAGGGTTTGATCTCGAACTCGCGCGCGGCCTCGCGGCTGTCGTCCGTGGAACCGCCGTCGGCGATGAAAATGACGCTGCGCTTGTCCTGGTAATGGGCCGCCAGTCCATGGGTGACCATCTGGATGACGTGCCCGATTGTTTTGTCGTTGTTGAAGCAGGGGATCCCCACAAGGATGTCAGCCGAGCCGATCTCTTCGATGCGCTTGGCGGTGTAAGCCCTGAGGGCCGTGTTGTAGCTCATGCGGTGGTCTCCTTTCATTGTAATCCATGGAAACAGATCACATCATTATAGCACATCGTCCCCATATCTCAATGCGATGCCTCGGAGGCGCATTTTCCGGGCGAGCCGTGGGGATTCGTAGCCCGGAACTTCTTTACAAGAACCGACTGAAAGTTTTAAGGTGAAAAAGGGTTTTCAAGAAGCGCATCGATCTGAACGCCGGGGGAAAGACCATATGAAACCGAAGTGGATTGCGGCCATCGTTCTGGTGGTTCTCATTGTTGTCTTTCTGTTCCAGAACACGCAGGTGATCACTTTGCGCCTTTATTTCTGGGAGATCTCCATGTCTCAGATCCTGCTGCTGCCGCTGGTGCTGCTGATTGGGTTCGGCCTGGGATATGCCTCTGCGGCATGGCGTCAAAAAAGAAGATCCGGCCGAAGCGAAAGCGGACTCTAGGCGGCCGGCGGTGCAGTCGTATGCCCCTTAGGTTCCATCCAGAAATGGTCTTTTTGGCCAATCTCGGCGTCAATCTGCACGTTCGCTTGTGAGGCGACCTGAAGGTCGCCTCCGCGCAAACGCTTGATTCCCTTGATATTGGCCGAACCGGGACCCGCCGCGAAGCGGTGGGACTGAGCACCCGAAGGGTGTGAAGAAAAATCCTCATTTCTGGATTGGAAACTGGGTTCTACCGGGAAATCATTTCCGGATGGATGCCCATTGGCGTTGTGCCGGTTTTTGCAGGCCTTTCATCTGGTGGTTTTTCCGCGCACTCAGACATTTTTCGGAAGCCTGTGAAAAAGGGTTTTTTGAAAATCCTGTCAAGGATGGAGCCATGACCGCAGCCGATCGTGATCAGCAGGGGCAGGAGATACAGGGCACCATCGCCGCGGTGCGGGGAAGCGTGGTGGACGTGTTTTTCCCCGACGCCCTGCCGCCGATCAGGAGCCTCATCCTGGCCGGGCTTGATGGGAAGATCTCGATCGAGGCATCGGCGCACCTCGATGCCCATACCCTGCGCGGGATCGCTTTTCACCCGACCGCCGGCTTGAGCCGCGGCGATCCGGCGCGGACCTCCGGCGAGCCCTTGAAGACACCGGTGGGTAAAGAACTCCTCGGGCACATGCTCAATGTCTTCGGGGATCCACTGGACAGTTTCGAGATGCCCGGGGGCCTCGAGCGCAGATCGATCCACCGGCGGCCCATCCCGCTCTCGGAGCGGGTGAGCGGCGACGAGGTCTTTTTCACCGGTGTCAAGGCCCTGGACCTCCTGGCGCCCCTTGAGCGGGGCGGGAAGGCGGGCCTCTTCGGCGGCGCCGGCGTGGGCAAGACCGTGGTCATCACGGAGCTCATCCACAATATGGTCGGCAAGCATCGCGGAATGAGCATCTTCTGCGGGATCGGTGAGCGGTGCCGTGAAGGCGAAGAACTCTACCGGGAAATGAAGGCCGCCGGTGTGCTGCCGAACACGGTGATGGTCTTCGGGCAGATGAACGAATCCCCGGGCGCCCGTTTCCGCGTGGGGCACACCGCGCTGACAATGGCCGAATATTTCCGGGACGACCTCGATCAGGACGTTCTTCTGCTCGTGGACAACATCTTCCGTTTCATTCAGGCGGGCTCGGAGCTCTCGGGTCTCCTGGGACGGCTTCCCTCCCGCATGGGCTATCAACCGACGCTCGCGACCGAACTGGCCGAACTCGAAGAGCGGATCGCGAGTACGCGCAAGGCGGCGATCACTTCCATCCAGGCCGTGTATGTGCCGGCGGACGACCTGACCGACCCGTCGGCCGTCCATACCTTCGCGCATCTTTCGGCCTCCATCGTCCTGAGCCGTAAACGGGCGAGCGAAGGCTTCTACCCGGCTGTCGACCCGCTTCAGTCCCGGTCCACCATGCTGCAGGCCCGGGTTGTAGGGGAGCGCCATTATCATGTCGCCCGCGAGGTCCGCAAGACCCTCGCCACCTATGAGGAGCTGAAGGACATCATCGCCATGCTGGGCCTGGAGGAGCTCTCGCGCGAGGATCGGCGTATCGTCTCCCGGGCGAGGAGGCTCGAACGGTTCCTGACGCAGCCTTTTTTCACGACCAAACAGTTTACCGGCCTCGACGGAAAGATGGTCGAGATCGAAGAGACGATCAAAGGGTGCGAACGGATCCTGGATGATGCCTTCGCTGATCAGCCCGAAAGCATCCTCTACATGATCGGAGCGATCGAAGAGGCCGATGCGCGCGTGCAGGAGAGGGATGGAAACAAGGACTGAAGCTGCGGGTGCGGGAGTGTGAAAATTGAATCATGGCTGATGACAAGGGCATGCGCCTGAGGATCCACGAACCGAGCGGTCTTTTCCTCGACAAGGTCGTGAGGAAGATCACGGCCGAAGGTCCCGACGGGGCCTTCGGCATCCTGCCGCGCCATCTCGATCTGGCGGCGGTTCTGGTGCCCGGGATTTTTTCCTACGAGGAGTTCGAAGGCGGAAGGACGTTTCTGGCACTCGACGAAGGGATTCTGGTGAAGCAGGGCCGCGAGGTGCAGATCGCCGCCCGGATGGCGGTCAAAGGTGAATTGGGGGCGTTGAAGCAGTCGGTCGAGGAGATGATCGCGGTGGTGGACGATCGGGAGCGCAGGACCCGCTCCGCCGTGGCGCGGCTCGAGGCCGATTTCGTGCGAAGGTTTGTAACGTTTGGGAAAAATGTCTGATCCGATCGAAAAGGGGCCGAATCGCTTTCCGGATGAAGTCGGACTCCGGGAGAAGCGCAAGCTGAGGGCGGAGAAGCACCGCCCGCAGGGGGTGTGGTTCGGCCTGGGGATGTTCGGCATCGTGGGCTGGTCGGTCTCCGTTCCGACGGTCGTTTTCGTTTTTCTGGGGATCTGGATCGATCTCAAGTGGCCTGGACCTTATTCGTGGACCTTGATGCTCCTGGTGATCGGGCTGATCGTCGGATGTCTGAACGCCTGGTTCTGGGTCAATCGCGAACGCAAGGCCATCAACGAAGAGCGGGAAGATGGGCTCCGTTGATCTTTTTGCTTTAGCGGTCTGGCTCCTGTGGGGCTGGGTGGTCGGCTTCTTCTATTTCGGCGGCCTGTATTGGACCCTCCGCCGCCTGCCGCGGAGGTCGAGCCCCAAGATCTTTCTCGGGCTGAGCTATGTGATCCGTGTCAGCGTCGCCCTGATGGCGTTCTGGCTGGTGCTGCGGCGCAGTTTCATCGGTTTTCTGGTTACCTTTGTCGGGTTTTTCATCGCGCGGTTCCTGGTCAGCCGCTGGGTCTATACCGCCATCGGAAAAAAGAGCCATGGAAATCAGTCCTGATCTGGTTGTAATGCTGCGGATCGGGGGGTTCGAGGTGAACGCCACCCTGCTTTACACCTGGCTGGTGATGCTGGTGCTCACCCTCGGTTCCTGGCTGGTGACGCGGCGCCTGAGCACCGGCGACCGGATCCCCCGCTGGCAGAACCTCCTGGAGACCGTGGTCTCGGGCGTCAGGCAGCAGCTCGATGACATCAGCCCGCGCCAGCCGCGGGGGTTCCTGCCCTTCGTGGGGACGCTGTTTCTTTTCATCGCCCTCTGCAATGTGCTGAGCGTCGTGCCGGGATTCAGACCCCCGACGGGGTCCCTTTCCACGACGGCCGCCCTGGCCGTGCTGGTGTTCGTCGCAGTGCCGGCCTACGGCATCGCCCGTGTGGGCCTTGGCCGCTATCTCGCTAATTACCTCCGCCCGACCTTTTTCATGCTGCCTTTCAACATCATCGGTGAATTGAGCCGAACGCTGGCGCTGGCGGTGCGGCTTTTCGGCAACGTCATGAGCGGAACCATGATCGGGGCGATCCTCCTCGCGATCGCCCCGCTGGTCTTCCCGGTTCTGATGCAGCTCCTGGGTCTTTTGACGGGCCTTGTGCAGGCCTATATCTTCAGCGTGCTGGCCGCGGTCTATATCGCGGCGGCCATGGAAAACGAGGATCCACAACGAGAGGAGACGTAAGCATGGAGATTTTGGGCTGGGTGGCAGTGGCCTCGATCGTTTCAGCGGGTATCTGCATGGGCATAGGAGCGGTCGGCCCCGCTCTCGGAGAGGGCCGGGCGCTGGCCCAGGCGCTGAGTTCCATCGCCCAGCAGCCTGACGAAACGAACACGATCACCCGCACCTTGTTCGTCGGCATGGCCATGGTCGAATCGACCGCCATCTACTGCTTCGTCGTGGCCATGATCCTGATCTTCGCGAACCCGTTCTGGGGCTTTTTTCTCGAGAAGGCCGGGGGGTAAGCCGTGCTGTTCGATTGGTTTACGATCATCGCCCAGATCGTGAACTTCCTGATCCTGGTTCTCCTGCTCAGGCGCTTCCTGTATGGACCCATCATCCGGTCCATGGACGCACGGGAGGCGCGGATTGCGGAGGACCTGGCCGGCGCCGAAAAGGCGCGGGAAGAAGCGCGGGAGAGGGAGGCCCGGGCGCGCGAAGAGGAGCGCCGCGCCGTTGAACGGCGGGCCGAACTCATGGCCGATGCCCAGAGGGAGGTGCAGGACTGGCGGGAACGGACCCTGGCCGAGGCGCGGCGGGAGGTCGAGCACCTGAAGCAGGCCTGGCTGGACCATCTGGACGAGCAGCGGGAGGCCTTTCTGGATCGGCTCAAGACCCGCATCGCGGAGCAGGTGCTGGCGGTCGGGGACAAGGTCCTTCGGGATCTGGCGCACGCGGGGCTGCAGGAGGAGGTCCTGGAGGTGTTCCTCCGCAGGCTCGAGGCGGAGAAGGAGTCCCTGCCTTTGGTTGAAGACGGGAAGCCGGTGAACATCCGATCGGGTTTCGATATCACCGGGGAAATGGCCGAAAGACTCCGCCGAAGGGTGGCGCCGCTGCTGCCGCCGGGGACGGCGGTCGAAACGGCAACGGATAAGGATATGGGGATCGGCATTGAATGGGTCAGCGGGGACCGCAAGATCAGTTGGACGCTCGAGCGCTACCTCGAGGGGTTGGAGCATCGGATTCTGGCCGAACTCCCGCGGGAAAGATCATGAAAGACACGCATCTTGACGCAGCGCTCGACGATGTGACGCGCGCCGTGGAAAAGGGGCTTGCCGGCTACCGGCCGAAGCCGGAGAGCGAAGAGGTGGGTCTGATCAGGTCTGTGGGCGAGGGCATCGTGTGGGTCGAGGGCCTCGGAGGGGTCAAGGCCGAGGAACTGTTGCTGTTCGAAGACGGCATAGAAGGGATGGTGTTCGACATCCTGCCTGACCGGGTCGGGGTCGTCCTGTTCGGTCCGAGCGAGGACCTGGGGGCCGGCATGGAGGTCAGGCGGAGCGGCCGCATCCTGGATTTTCCGGTTGGGCCGGAGTTCCTGGGGCGGGTGGTAAATCCCCTCGGACAGCCGATGGACGGCCGCGGGGCCGTCCATTCGACCGAGAGATGGCCGGTGATGCGCGAAGCCCCGCGCATCCTGGATCGGGCTCCCGTCGAAAGACCACTCGAGACCGGGCTCAAGGTCATAGATGCCCTGATCCCCATCGGCCGCGGCCAGCGTGAGCTGATCCTCGGGGACCGCCAGACGGGCAAGACCGCCATCGCCCTCGACACGATCATCAACCAGCACGACAAGGATGTGGTCTGCGTCTACTGTGCGATCGGGCAGCGGAGCAGCAGCATCGCGAAGGCGGTCGAGGCCCTCGGGCGGCAGGATGCGATGGAACACAGCGTTGTCGTGGTGGTCGAAGGGGACGATCCGCCCGGGCTGCAGTATATCGCCCCCTATGCGGCCACGACCCTTGCCGAGGCGTTCATGGAGGCAGGGCGGGACGTCCTGATCGTTTACGACGACCTGACCCGGCACGCCCTGGCCTACCGGCAGATCTCCCTGCTGCTGCGGCGCCCCCCGGGGCGGGAAGCCTTCCCGGGCGATATCTTCTACATCCATTCCCGCCTCCTCGAGCGGTCGACGCACCTCAGGCCGGAGAAAGGAGGCGGCTCCCTGACGGCGCTTCCTATCATCGAGACCGAGGCCCAGAACATCTCCGCCTACATTCCGACCAATCTCATCTCCATCACGGACGGGCAGATCTACCTGTCGCCGGACCTCTTCCAGAAGGGCCTGATGCCGGCGGTGGACGTGGGCAAGTCCGTTTCGCGCGTGGGCGGCAAGGCGCAGTTCGACGCCTACCGAAGGGTGGCGGGGGACCTGCGCCTCTCCTACAGCCAGTTCCAGGAACTCGAGTCCTTTGCGCGCTTCGGGACGCGCCTGGAGGCGGGGACGCGCAAGGCGCTCGAACACGGCCGCCGGGTGCGGGAGGTCCTCAAACAGGGGCAGTTTTCGCCGCTCTCAGCCGGCGAGCAGATCCTGGTCCTTTTCGCGGTGGCTCGCGGCTTGCTGGACGCTGTGCCTCTGGAGCGGATTGCCGCTGCGGAAAAGGCCATTCTCGCCGGGCTCGCGGAACGGATGCCGGATGTCGAAGAGCGGGTGCTCGCTTCGGCCAAGGACGATGCCTTTTGGACCGACCTGCCGAAGATGATGGAGGAGACCCTTCTGCCGTTTACGGGGGAGCATGCAGACGCTCGAGAACCTGAATAGGAAGATCATCACGGCGCAGGACCTCCTGGCGGTTGTCCAGACCATGAAGAGCCTGGCTGCCGTCAACATCCGGCAATACGAGCGCGCAGCGGAGACCATGGACGCCTTCCGGGATGTCGTGGACATGGGATGGCAGATCTTTCTGCGCGGAGGCACGGCCCTGCCTTCCGGTTCCCGCGCCCGCCGTGCCGTCTGCCTGGTGGTGGGATCCGACCAGGGGATGTGCGGTCAGTTCAACGAGGTGATCGTGCGCCATGCCCTCGAGCGGATCGAACACCTCGAATCCACGGGGTTCGAGGTCAGCTGCTGGTCGGCGGGGGAGAAGGTCGTCGGCGGCCTCGAGGATGCAGGCCGCAAAGACGAGGCGTCCTTTCGCCTGCCCGGCAGCCTCCCGGCGATCATCCACACGGTGCAGGAGATCATCCAGCGCCTGGACGAGCGGCGCCGCGAACGGGGCGGCGCCTTTTTCCATGTCAGCCACAACGTGCTCGCGCCGGGCGCCTATGTTCCTTCCTTTCACCGGCTGCTGCCGCTCGATGCCGAATGGGCCCGGGCCTATCGTGCGCGCAGATGGCCGAATCGGTCGATCCCCATGCTGGGGGCTTCCCGTGAAAACATGTTTACGGGCCTCTTCCACCAGTATCTTTTCGTTTCCATCTACCGGGCCTTCGCCCAATCCCTGGCGGCGGAGAATGCCGGGCGCCTGACGGCCATGCAGGCTGCCGAAAAGAACATCCTCGAGATGGAGGATGAGCTTCAGGCGCTTTACCGGGAGCAGCGGCAGGCACAGATCACCAATGAACTCATCGACATCATTTCCGGATTCGAGGCCTTGAGAGAGGATGAGCAGCCGGTTTGAGCAGGGGCATCGATTCCAGTGGACGTTGGAAGGTGATCGGGTTTGCGTTTTGAACGGCGGCCGCTGCTGCGGTGCCCCGCTTTACCGGGAGGTAAGGTGACCTTTGGAATGGATTCACTGGTTGCTGCTGATCCTCGATGGTGCTTTGGCCTTGGCGGCTGCCGGCCATGCGCTCCTCCACAAACGCGATCCCCGGGCGGCCCTCGGCTGGGCGACGGTCTGCCTGGCCTTTCCCCCGCTCGGACCGATCCTCTATTTTCTCTTCGGTTTCAACCGCGTGCGGACGCGCGCACAGAAGCTTTCTCTTCCCGATGGTCCCGATGCGGCGGATGAGGCCTCCGACACGCCCCACCACGGGACGCTGCCCTTCGAGGATGCCTCCCTCCCGCAGGGCTGGCGGGATGTCATTCGGGTGTCGGAGGCGCTCACGGGCCATCGCCCGAGTGCAGGCAATCGCATCGGGATCTTTCACAATGGGGAAGAGACCTATCCGGCTATGCTGGCGGCCATCGACGGGGCGCGGCATTCCGTCTTTCTTTCGACGTACATCTTCGAGTCCAACCGCACGGGCCGGACCTTTATCGAGAGGCTGGGAGAGGCATCCCGCCGGGGCGTGGATGTCCGGGTGCTGCTGGACGGGCTCGGGGAGTGGTACAGCCTCCCGAGGGCCGGCAACCTGCTAAGAAAGGCGGGGGTGCGGATGGCCCGCTTTCTACCCCCCCGGATCATCCCGCCCAGTTTCAGCATCAACCTCAGAAATCACCGCAAGGTCCTCGTCGTGGATGGGCGCAGCGTTTTCTTGGGCGGCATGAACATCGGCGACCGGCACCTCGCGCAGGACACGAGCAAACGGACGCGGATCGTCGATGCCCACTTCCGGGTCGAAGGGCCGGTGGTCGCGCGGATCGAACAGGCCTTCCTGCATGACTGGCATTTCTGTACGGGAGAGACGCTGAAGGGTAGCGGGGAATTGCCGGGGGCGGCGGGGGATGTGGTTTGCCAGGTGGTCCTGGACGGCCCCGACGAGGATCTCGACAAGCTCGGGATGATCTTGGTGACTGCGGTTTCCGAGGCCCAGGAACGGGTCTGGATCATGACGCCTTATTTTCTGCCTCCGAGGGATCTGATCGGTGCACTGCAGACGGCCGCTCTCAAAGGAGTGGATGTGCGGATCATCCTGCCGGGCCGGAACAACCTCCCCTTCGTGCACTGGGCGACGCGCAACATGCTCTGGGAACTTCTGCGCCGGCAGGTGCGGGTCTATTACCAGCCGCCCCCCTTTGTGCACAGCAAGCTCCTCATCGTGGACGATTTCTACGCCCAGGTGGGTTCGGCGAATATCGACCCGAGAAGCCTGCGCCTCAATTTCGAGTTGACCCTGGAGATCTACAGCCCGTCGATCGCGGCCTCGATCGCTGCCCACATGGCCGAAAGCCTCGCAAAGGCCAAGGAATTCGGCCTGGACGATCTCGAAAGGCGCTCTTTGGCCGCCAGGCTGCGCGATGCCCTGGCATGGGTGCTTTCCCCATACCTCTAGCCCGCCGCCGGCCGCCTCCGCGAAGGGCCCGTCCCCGACAGGTTCCTGGAGGGCGGAATCCTCCCGATCGGTACTTCAGGGTCAGGAGGCCGTGATGCCACTGCTTGACACGGCGGGCCTTCCGACCGTAAGGTGAATGACAGGCTCCGGGGCGACGACACGGCGTGCCTCCCGGAACTTCCCTTCCATGAATCACTGTCAGGCTCGGGAGATAGATCCATGAAAGATACGATCGCCTTCATCATGGCGGGGGGGCGCGGCGAGCGGCTCATGCCGCTGACCCTGGACCGCTGCAAACCGGCGGTGCCCTTCGGAGGCATCTACCGCCTGATCGATTTTACCCTGAGCAACTGCGTCAATTCGCAGATCTACAAGATCGTGGTGCTCCCCCAGTACAAGTCCCAGTCCCTGAACGAGCACCTGGAGGCGGGTTGGAACATCTTCAATCAGAAGATCGGCCAGTTCCTCAAGGTGGTGCCTCCACAGCAGCGCACGGGGCCCGAATGGTATCAGGGGACGGCGGATTCCATCCGCCAAAACCTCTATCTGATCCGGCGCTACAAGCCACGCCACATCCTGATCCTCTCGGGGGATCACATCTACAAGATGGATTACTCCCGCTTCCAGCGGTACCACCAGGAGCACGACGCGGACATCTCGATCTCGCTCCTCGAGGTGGACAAGTCCCTCGCGCATCAGTTCGGTGTGGCGGTGGTCGATGAGAATTACCGGATCACGGGATTTCAGGAAAAGCCCAAGCAGGATGCGCAGACCATCCCCGGAGATCCCCAGCACGTATTGGCCTCCATGGGGATCTACCTCTTTCGCGCCGAGACCCTGCTCGACATCCTCGAGTCTACCGACGCCTACGACTTCGGCGGCGAGATCATCCCGAGCCTGGTCGAGAGCCACCGGATCTATGCCTATCCCTACCGCAGCCAGAACGCCATCGAAGACTACATCTATGTGACCCTTGAAAACGGCGAGCGCCAGCTCCGGCGGGAGCCCCGCACCCGTGATTCCTCCTACTGGCGGGATGTCGGCACGCTCGACGCCTACTGGAACGCCAACATGGACCTGACCGGAGTGGATCCCTATTTCAACCTCTATGGTCGAAACTGGCCGATCCACACCTTCCAGATCCCGGCGCCGCCGGCCAAGTTCATCTTCGCGGACGAGCGTTCGAGCGACCGGCGCGTGGGCAAGGCCCTCAATTCCATCGTCGCGCCGGGCTGCATCGTGAGCGGGGTCGTGAGGGATTCCGTTCTCTCCTACAATGTGGTCGTCCGCAGTTGGGCGTCGGTCGAGGAATCCGTGATCCTGGACGATGTGGTGGTCGGCCGCCATTGCAAGATCAAGAAGGCGATTGTCGACAAGCTCAACAACATCCCGGACCATACCGAGATCGGCTACCGTCCCGATGAGGATCGGCAGCGCTTCCCCGTCACCTCACGCGGCATCGTGGTGGTGCCCAAGGGCTACTTCAGGAAAGACGACGCCGCGTAACCTTTCTGTGTGCGGGTTCTTCAGCTCTGCAACCGCATGTCCGATTATCCGATGAGGTTGGGGGGTGGCGCAGCGCAGCAAATGTTTCCGATTGTGACCGTGGAACAGGGGAAAGGCCTGGGGCGGCTTCCTGTTTTTAGGCGGGGTGGGGCGGACCCTCTCCGAGGCCGGTCCTCGGGGGAAGTGCTTTGAAGATAAGGCGCCCGCGCTGCCCCCCCCGGAAAAATCAGGGGGGCGGGGCTGGAATCGGCGGCAGAGGGAGGAGCGTTTTGCGGCGCTGTCTGATCCGGAAATACTCCGTGTAGCCCGCGGCATAGGCGAGCTTCAAGGCCTCCGGGAATCCTTCGCCCACGTCCTCCGGCTGGTGCGCGTCCGACCCGAAGCAGATGGGAATGCCGCGTTCGCCGGCCCAGGTGAGCAGCTCCAGGGAGGGGTAGATCTCTCCGACGGGCTTGCGGAGCCCAGCCGTGTTCAGCTCGATCCCCATCCCGGCCTCCGCGATCCGGTCGAGGGCCGGTGCGGCCATCTCCTTGAGGGCCGCGCCGGGGGGCCGGTAATCGAACTTCTTCGGCAGGTCGAGGTGCCCCGCGACGTCGAAAAGGCGTGTGTCCGCCAGTTCGCAGATCAGCGCGAAGTACCGTTTCCAGATTTCGGTCACGTCCACAGCATCCCACACGTGGCGCTCGCCGGGGTTGTCAAAACCCCAGGAGGCAATGAAGTGGACCGAACCGATGACCAGGTCGAAGGCATGACGTGGCAGCCAGTTCTCGAGAAAGGTCCCGCAACCCGTATAGTAATCCGCCTCGACTCCGAAGAGGACCTCCGGAGGCCCCGGGGTCCGAATGTCCTCGATCATGCTGCAGTAGCGCGGAAACTCCTGGAGCGTCATGCGGTGGGCCGGGTCGTAATCCGTGTCGGTGGGCGCGTGATCGGTGAAACAGATCTCCGGGACCCCCTTCGCTGCGGCCGCGGCCTTATATTCCGCCACCGCACCGACGGCATGGTGGCAGAGCGGGGTGTGGATGTGGTAATCGGGCAGATCGAGCGGTGCCCAGCAAGTCGACATGATCCGTTTACTCCCCGGTGAACGGCCGGCCGGCGCGGGAGGCCGCAAGCGGCCCCGTCCGCGCCGCTTGAGTTCCCTTCTAGGCGCGATTCTTGGGCCTCAGGACCTTTTCGAGCTCGGCTCCGAGGGAGCCGAGCGGCCCCTTGCCGCTCTGGCTGAAGCTCTGCCAGCTGTCTTCTTCCTGCACGGTCTTGGCCGGCGGCAGCAACGTGATTTTACGCTCCGCAGGGTTGATTTCGCTTACCGTTGCCTCAATCGGGTCGCCCTCTTTCAGACGGTCCAAAGCCGCTTCATCCGCTGCGGCCTTCATCTTCGATTTCGGCATCAAGCCGGTGATCCCGGGTTCCAGGTTGATGAAAAAACCGAAAGGGCCTTTCTTTTCGATGGTCCCGGTTACGGTCTTTCCAACGGGGTATTTCTGGCCGACCAGGGCCCACGGATCGCCTTCGGCATCCTTCATGCTAAGGGAGATGCGCCGGTTTTCCGGATCGACCCGTTTGACCACGACGCTGACCGGGTCTCCTGGGGCGACGAGGTCTTCGGGCTTTGCCACGCGCCGGGTATAGCTCATCTCGCTGATATGAACCAGGCCTTCGATCCCGGGCGCGATCTCCACGAAGACGCCGAAAGGCGCGCATCGGACCACCCGCCCGGTGAGGTGCTGTCCGTCCTGCACGGTCTCCTGGACCGTGTCCCAGGGGTCGCTGCTCAGCTGTTTGATGGAGAGGGAGATCTTGGCCTGGCGAGGGTTGTCCGCCTGCTGAACACCGATCACCTTGACCTTGACCCGCTCCCCCGCCCTCAGAACATCTTCGGGTCTCTCGACGCGCGACCAGCCCAGCTCCGAGATGTGCGCCATCCCTTCGACGCCCGGAGCGATCCGCACAAAGGCGCCGTAGGGCATCAGTTTGACCACTTCACCTTCGATGACGGAGCCGACCGACAAGGTCTCCATGAATTCAGCGCGAGTCTTTTCCAGTTCGCGGTTCAGGAGGTCGCGCCGGGAGACGACGATGTTCCGTTCTTCGAGACGGGTAATCAGAAACTCGTAACTTTCGCCTACATACTGCTCGGGTTGTTCGACGTACCGGATGTCGATCTGGCTGATAGGACAAAAGCCCCGGCGGTTCATGACCTCCACGTTGAAGCCGCCTTTGCAGGTCCCGCGAATCTTCCCGAGGACGGGCAGCCGGTTCTCGAAGGCTTCCCGCAGGATCTCGAACCCTCCCGCTCCGGACAGGGCGCGTGAAAGGCGGATTTCGTTGGCGCTGACCGATACGGCATAGAGCGTCAGGGTGTCGCCCACTTTGCAAGGCAGGTTGCCTTCCTCATCCAGCAGTTCGGCGCGCTCCACCACGCCGTCGATCTTCGTCCCCGTGTCCACGAACACCGCATCGTCGCCGATGGCGATGATCTTCCCCTCAATCCGGTCGCCGACCTGCAGATCTTCATTCATTCCCGTATCATAGGCGGCCAGAAGATCGGCAAAGCTCTCCTCTGCCTCTTCAATGCCCTCGATGCTTTCATCAAACTCAGTCGTCATCTTTTTCTGCTCCTGAAGGTTCTTATCCAGTCGATCAACTGAAGCCGTTCCATCCAGAGAGGAGGGTCTCGCACCACCCGATCAGGCGCGTGCGTGAGTCCAGGCTTGGTCCCTTTCTCCGGGGGCGGCCGCTGGGGCCTGATACAACAGGCTTGATGCGGATCTCCCCCGCAGCCGCAGCGCGGATGTTTGCCGCTTGCGGCGTGAGTCGACGTCTTCAATGGGAGTTCGAAAACGCTCCTCTGTGTTGCGTCTCTTCTGAATGGAGATGAAAAAGGACCGCCATGTCATTCGACCCGGGCGCGGCGGCTTTGTGGAAACAGGGCAACCAGTCCGACCTCGCTGCAGGGGTCCCAGTTCACAGGGAGAATCCTTTCATCGTAAACATCTCATTATGCCGAAGTCCGTCAATAAATCCAGAAAAAAAGAGCAGGCGAGGGAAGCCTCGGCCTGAAATCGAAGTTTCTGATGAACGCTCTGCGAGGCCTGTTCAGGAAAGCTTTGTGCTGGGTGCAGCCTTGGGTTAGAATACTTTCCATCCGGAAATGGTCTTTTTGGCCAATCTCGGCGTCGATCTGCACGGTTGCTTGTGGGGCGACCTGCAGGTCTCCTCCGCGCAAACGCTTGATTTTCTTGATATTGGCCAAACCGGGACCCGCCGCGAAGCGGTGGGACTGAGCACCCGAAGGGTGTGAAGAAACCGGGACCCGCCGCGACGCGGTGGGACTGAGCACCCGAAGGGTGTGAAGAAAAATCCTCATTTCCGGATTGGAAACCGGGTTCTGCCGGGAAATCATTTCCGGACGGATACTAGAATAAAAAGGAATAATCCGGAAATGCTATTTTCTTCAGACGGCTTATCTCCTCAGGGCTGGTGCTCTGGAACGGGTCCCGATCCGCGCGATACCGGCGTCGGTTTATCCATTCGCCTTGGCGGGTTCCCGAAGGCCGCCTCCCCGCGAAGCCTGATTTTCCTATGCCGGGCCGGTACGATGCATTTTCGGATCGAAAGGCGCACGTCACGAGCAATCGTTTACCTGTGCCAGCATAGGCATGCTGTTCAATTCCAATGAGAAAAGGAGGGTCTGGTGGAAAAGCATCTGCTCGTAGCGGTCAGTGAGGACAAGAGGGCATTGTACGGGGCGCGCTTCGTAGGGCACTTCTTCAGCAACAAAGAGGGGATGAAGATCACCCTCTTCTATACGACGCCGAAGCCCCCGCAGCTCTGGGAAAACGAGCGTTCGCACGAAACCGTCGCCCAGCAGCAGGAACAGGCCCGGCAGTATGAGAAAAAGGGGCGCCGCGCACTGGAGTCGGGCCGCGCCGAGCTGCGCGCCCACGGTTTCAAGGACGAGCAGCTGGAATCCAAGCTCCTGGCCCGCCGCTACTCCAAGGTGATGGACATTGTCCAGGAGGCCCACATGGGGCTCTATGACGCCGTGGTCCTCGGCCGCCGGGGCCTGTCCTGGATCGAGGAGGCCTTCGAGGAGAGTGTTACGAAGGGGATCCTGGAGCAGGAGTTCACCTTTCCCATCTGGATGTGCCGGCAGCACGATCTGGAGCGGCGCAACGTCCTGGTCTGCGTCGACGGTTCTGACGAGTCCTTACGGATCGTGGACCACGTGGGCTTCATGCTGCGTGATGAGCCGGGCCACGATGTGACCCTCCTGATGGTGGATACGGGAAAAAGCGCGGAAGGAAGGGAGCCGGAGGCGGTGCTGGCCAAATCCCGTGAAACCCTCCTTGCGAACGGTGTGCCGGAGGAGCGGGTGAGGAATCTGGTCCTCAAAGGGAGTTCTGTCATCAAGACGATCAAGAAGGAGGCGGAGGAGGGGCGCTATGCCGTCGTCGCCGTGGGCCGGACCGGCGCGGGCCAGGGGTTCCTGCAGAAGATCTTCATGGGGTCGGTGAGCTGGGGTCTGTTCCGGGAGCTGGAAGGCCTGACGCTATGGGTGTCCCGGTGAAACCGGAACGCAGCCGCCGCGGGCCCCTGGCCTCTCTCATGCGCCCTCGAAGGACGGGAGCGTGATGCGGGCATCCGCGGCGATGCACCCCTTGCTCGAGCAGAAGAGCGGGTTGATGTCGATCGAGGTGATCCGCTCTTCGAGCGTCATGACCAGCCGGGAGAAGTCCAGCAGGAAGCGGGTCAGGCCTTGCCGGTCGACCGGGTCCCGGCCGCGGTATCCTTCCAGGAGTGGCCGCGCCTGGAGGCCGGTCAGCATCGCGTCGGCATCTTTTTCTGTGAGGGGCGCCATCCGCAGGACCGAATCCTTGTAAATCTCGACGCCTGTGCCGCCGATCCCGAAAAGGATCACGGGGCCGAACTGGTGGTCGACCTTCGCGCCGACAATCAACTCGAGCCCTTCCGCCATCTCCTCCACCAGTACGCCTTTAAAACCCGGCAGCGCCCGGAACCGTGCGAAGACCTCTTCCAGTTCTTCGCGGCCGCCGATCCCCGCCACGACGCCTTTGACATCCGATTTGTGGACGACCTCGGGCGAGACCACCTTCGCGGCGACGGGGTAGCCGATCTCTTCGGCGAAGCGGAGGGCTTCGCCGATGTCGCGCGCCCAGGTGAACTTCGGGACCGGGAGCCCCCAGAGGGCAAAGAGGCGCTTGGCTTCAGGTTCGAGGACCCATCCCCACTGCCTGGCCTCCGCCAAAATCGCACGCATCGCTTCTGTCAGCATGGTTTGCACCTCCGCATGGCCTCGGCCATCAGGACCGCTCCTTCAATGGAAGGGGATACGGGCACCCCGTTCAGCTCGAAGCCCTCGATCAGCATCCGGTATTTTTCGACGCGCGGAACATAGGCGACCAGAGGTTTGCCTTCCTTCAGATAGAGCTGGCTCAGACGGGCGCCGAGGTCCGAGGTGATGCCGGGCAGATAGGGCAGGAGAAGGACGATCAGACAGTCGACGTCGGGGGTCCGGCTGAGGAATTCGGCGGTCTGATAGAAGTCGTCGTCCAGCGCGCTGCCGGTCAGGTCGATCGGGTTCCCGAGCGCGGCAATCGACCGGATCGAGCGGGATAGCCGCTCCCGGAGCTGCGCCTGGTCGGTCTCCAACAGGGTCGGCACCGCGAGCTTGTGGGAGGCGCAGGCGTCGACCGCCAGGGCTCCGTGCCCACCGCTTCCGGTGATGATGGCGATCTTTCCCGTGATGCTTCTCTGGTAGCGGCTGAGCGATTCGCAAAAGGAGAGCAGCTCGAATTCGTTCCGGGCCTCGACGATGCCGTGCTGAGCCAGGGCGGCAGAAAAGACGGCGTAGTCGCCCGCCAGGGAGGCGGTGTGGCTGGAGACCGCCCGTTCACCCAGGGCGGACTTTCCGGCCTTGAGGACGATCACGGGCTTGGGGCAACGTGCGGCCGCCTCGACAAAGGCGCGGCCCTCGCGTTTCCCGAACCCCTCCACGTAAAAGGCGATCACCTTCGTCCGGTCGTCCCTGCCGAACTCCTCCAGGAGCTCGATCTCGCCGACGAGGGCCTTGTTTCCGATGCTGATGCCCATCGAGAGCCCGACGCCTTCCTGCGCGAACTTGACCATCTGATCCACCAGGATGCCCCCGCTCTGGCTGATCACGGCGACGGGCCCCGGTTCGGGGCGTACGAAGCGCTCGCTCGGCAGGAAAAAACTGTCGATGCGCCCGGGTGCGTAAAGTCCGAGGCAGTTCGGACCGATGAAGGGAAAATCGGCCTCCCGCGCGATCGCGGTCACCTGGTCCTGCAGGTCGCGCCTTCCGCTTTCGGCAAACCCGCCGGAGATGACGGCCGCGCCGCCAACGCCGCTGTTGATGCAGTCGGCGAGGATGTCCGGGACGAACTCCGCCCTGACGGCGATGACCGCGATATCGACGGCCTTCGGAATCTCGGCCACCCGCGAATAGACGATCTCACCCTGCAGGCGTCCCCCCTTGGGGTTGACGGCGAAGACCTCCACCGGGTAGCGCAGGTGGTTTTTGTAATAGACCACATTGGCCGGGTGGCGGTCGTTGTCGAGGGAGACCCCGATTACGGCCAGCGTCTTTGGTTCGAACAGCCTCTTGAAATTCATAGGGCTCCTCCCCGGAGCAAAACACTGCCTGCAAGCCGGCGCGTTCAGCATCGCATGCCGGCATCCTCGCCTGAAAGGGTGCGATCCGATCGGATCATCCGTCAATCGACATTGTGCCACCTCCCGCAGCGCTCCGCAACCTGATTCGGGGGTTTCCGCTCCAACTGCGGCGAATCGATCCTATTCATATTTAAGAATCGGTTCAAGGGGTTCCACCATAGCGGGAAGGTCCTTGTTTATCGTGTCCCAGAGGATTTCTTCGCTGACACTGAAAGGCTCATGGACGACAAAATGACGCCTAGCCTGCATATCAGCCCATGGCACATTCGGATGCTGGGGGGAGATTTCCTCATTTCCGGATTGGAAACGGGTTCTGCCGGGATATCCTTTCCGGATGGATTCCAAATAGCCCGTGCCGGCGTGTCTTGACAAATCGAAAACAATATTTAATGGATCATATAGGATATTAGGCCGGTCTTTCCCGCAGGAGGCGCTGGAAATGGTTTACTGAGCGCTGCGGTCTGAAAGGCCGAGATCCGAGAAGCTCCGTTTGATGGTCGATTTCATAACGGCATTTTCAGATGGAAGGGGGTGTGAGATGATGGCGGTTTCCGAAAAGGCGAAAGAGAAGCTCGATGAGGCAGGGAAGGAGATACGGGATGCTGTCGAGAGCCTCGGAAGGGAGGTGGCGGAACTCACCGGCAAGGTGAAGGAAAAGTTCAAGACAGGCGGTGAGGAGGCCCGTAAATCCGCTGAAGAGCTGGCCAAGGAGGTCAAAACGCTCTCGGAGAAGGTGAAAAATCTGATGCCTGCAAGATGGCGCAAGACACAGGTGCCGGTGGGTGTCGGCCGAAGCTCCGCTTATTACCCCGAGGTGTGGGAGCAGGCCTTTCCCGAACTCCGGTGGGGTTCGGACCGTATGATGGAGGATTTTTTCGGTCCTCTCGGCTGGCGCGGGCGGCTCGGACCGTGGGGGTCGGCCGCTTGGCCGCGTGTCGATCTGGAGGAAAAGGACGATGAGATCAGGATCAGGGCGGAGCTGCCCGGCGTCGACAAGGACGACATCGATGTCATGGTGAACGAAGACAGCGTCATGATCCGCGGAGAGAAGAAGGAAGAGGAGGAGAAAAAAGGCAAGGGTGCCTATGTCCTGGAGTGTTACCAGGGGTTCTTTGAACGAAGATTTTTCCTTCCCTCTGAAGTGGAGCCGGACAGGGCAGAAGCGACCTTCAAGAACGGCGTGCTCTCATTGAAGCTCCCCAAGTCGCCCGCCGCACGTGAGCGGGTCAAGAAAATAGCCATTCGCGGGGAGTAGATCGCCGGCGGCGGGTGTTTCCGTTCGTTTGTTCATGCACCATCCTTCGCGAAAAAATCCAGGGCCCGGCAGACGACTCTCCTGGTCTCCTCTGGACAGATGATTGCATCGATCCAGTATTCATAGGCCGAGTCCCACACGGAGGCGCTTTTCGTCAGGTCGGCTCTCGCCTGCTGCTGGGCCTGGGCTTTGACCGCCGGATCCGCATGTTTGGTCAGGATGGCCGCCCCCATCTCCGGGGCGATGAAACTGATTTCGGCATTGGGCCAGGCCGCCACGAACTGGGCCCCGGTGGCCGCCATTCCGAGGAAATAATAGGCCGCCCCGTAAGACTTGCGGATGATGAGGGTCACCATGGGCACATCCACCCTGTCCATGGTGCCGGAGTGGGCCGCAATGGCGTTGACCATGCCGTCTTTTTCGACTTCGGAGCCGATCAGGAACCCAGGGATGTCCTGAATCACGAGGAGGGGGATTTTTCTCCTCGAAGCAAATTCCATGAACGAGGCTGATTTTCTGAGGCTCTTCGCGTCCACGGATCCCCCCCCGCTCATGGGCTGACTGGCCATGATGCCAACCGCCCGCCCCCCGATCCTGCCAAGGCCGATGATGAGACCTTTGCCGAATTTCGGTTTGAGTTCGATCCACTCCCCATGGTCACAAACGCGGTCGACGACCTTTTTCATGTCGTACACCTGCCGGTTGTTGTGCGGAACGATCGTCTCTAGGTCGGGGATGAGCCTGTCGGGGGGATCCGACGGGGATTCGGGAGACCGGAGGAGATGAAGGATCTTCCTCAGTGTCCTGATGCAGTCTTGCTCTGTCTTGACAACGAGGTCGACGGTCCCCGTCATTGTCTCGTGCATATGCGGGCCGCCCAGATCACGGTCCGTGATGGTTTCGTTGATCGCAACCTGCAGCAGGGGAGGGCTGGATACCGCTACGGAGGAGTCCTCCACCATCAGCGTGATATCCGCCATGCCGGCCCTGAAGGCCGGGTCCCCGTAAGTGTAGCCGAAGACCCCGCACAGCATCAAGGGCCGCCTGTCATGGTTGGCGAGCCAGCTGAGGGACTTGACGGTTTCCAGTCCGCTCAGCCGCGTGAAGCCGGATCCGATTCCATCCGGGATCCTGACGCCGCCTCCCTCCGAAAGGGACAGGATGGGAAAGCCGTTGCGCGTGGCGAGATCGATGATTCGATCCACCTTCCTCACACTGACAAAAGACTGGGTCCCGCCCAACACGGTGACATCGTCCCCGAGGACGGCCACCGTCCTCCCATGGATCCTGCCGAGGCCCGTCATGACACCGTCCCTGGGCGACCGCTCTTCGAAGCCGGGCTCCACCGAACGGGCGAATTCCCCGTACTCCAGCCAGCTTCCCTCATCCAGGAGCATGCTGATCCTCTGGGAGACATGCAGCTTTCCTTTGGCCAGGTGCCGTTCCAGCCGCGGCTGGTTGCCCCGCTGCACCCAGGCGCGTTCATCCTCGAATCGCCTTCGTCCCTCATCATAATCCATAGCAGCCTCCGACCCCTTTCGACGGAAGACGGTGCCTTGCGGTGACGATCCGGGGATTCGGTTGGAAATGATTGCCCATAACGATCCAGCCTCCAGGTATTGTGGGGGGGCGGGTCCCGGTCTCACCGATCCATGTGGAAAAATGAGAATGAGGGCGACCGTCCGATCGCCGCGCAGGCAAACCAGGCGAATTGACGCTGATTTGAACAGAGAAGGACCTTTCCGGGTGCATCTAATGGATCCTCCGGCTGAACCCTTCCCAATAAGGTTCTCTCAACACGTTCTTCCGGATCTTTCCGGAGGGGGTCCGAGGCAGTGGATCCAAGAATGCGACGGTCTTGGGGCACTTGTATTTGGCCAACCGCTTCTGGCAGTAGGAGACGATGTCTTCTTCAGTGGCGGTTGCACCCTGCTTCAGATGCACGAGGGCCATCACCCTTTCCCCCCACTTCTCATCCGGGACGCCGATCACCGCCGCTTCCAGCACCCCCGGTATCTCGGTCAGGACATTCTCCACTTCGACGGGATACACGTTCTCCCCTCCGGTGACGATCATGTCCTTCTTGCGGTCCCGCAAGAAGACGTAGCCCTGTTCGTTCCTGACCGCGATGTCGCCCGTGTCGAAGAATTCGCCCTTCATCACGGCCGCCGTTTCTTCCGGCGCCTCCCAGTAGCCGGAGGTCACGTTGTCCCCGCCGGCGACGATCTGTCCGATCCCGCCCGGCTCTGTTTCACGGCCTTTCTCGTCCACGATTCGCACTCGGCACCCATACATTTCCCTGCCACCGGAGGTCAGCAGTTCCGGCTTCTGGTGGTCTTCCCGGGTCAGACAGGTGAGGACGCTGGTCTCGGTAAGACCGTAGATCTGAAAGAAGACGTTTCCCAGGCGCTCGAGGGCCTTCTTGAGCAACTTCTCGGGCATGGGGGCCCCGGCGTAGACGACCAGGCGCAAAGCGCTGAGGTCGGCCTTTTCGTGACCTGGGAGGTTCAGGAGGGCCCCGATCATGGCCGGGACGAGCAGGGTGACGCTCGCCCGGGTCTGTTCAAGGGCTTCGAGGGTCGATTGGGGTTCGAAGGCTGGAAGGATGTTCACCGTACAGCCTCTTGCGATGTGGGCCATGTAGGTGTGGCAGCCCGCGACGTGGAAGAACGGTGCAACCATGAGGCCTGAGTCTTCGGGGGTGAGACCGAGTTCCACGAGAAGCGAAACCAGCGTGGAGGCGGTGTTGGCGTGGGTCAGTTTCACGCCTTTGGGAACTCCGGTTGTGCCGCTTGTGTAAAGGAGCGTGGCGAGATCTCCGGGCCTGGGCCTCTGGAGGGCGGCCGGCGAGGCATGGGCCATGAGTTGCCTCAGATCGAGGTTTCCGGCTGCCTGTTCCGTACAGATGCGCGCCTTCAGGAAGGGCAGATCAGGGGCCAGGGCGGCTACGGTCTGTTCGAAGGGGGGTGAATAGATCAGGGCCGAGGCCCGCGCATTGTGGATGATCCCCAGCAGTTCGTCCTTGGAAAGCCGCGTGTTCAAAGGAAGCGTGACCAGCGAACATGCCGGGAGCCCGAAGTGGGCGACAGCCAGCTCGATGCTGTTGTGGTCCAAAACGGCCACCCTGTCACCGGGGCTGAGCCCAAGCCCGTAAAGAGCTGAGCCCAGGCGCTCCGCCGTGTCCATGAATCCTTTGTAGGTCAGGGTCCCTTTGGCCGAGGTGACCGCCGTCTTATCCGAGTAAAGGCGGACCGAATGCTCTAAAATGCGATACAAGTCCATTCCTGGCTATTTCCTCCTGTTTTTTTGGTGAATTACAGCCTTGGCCTACCACCAAACGGTTTTTGACAGGGAGGTCCAAACGGCCTCTATGCTGGAGGATGCGGGTTCGGAGAGCAGATCCAGCATCACGGCATCCCTGTAGAACATCGCTATTTTCATCTCCTCGAAGTATCCGTATCCCCCGTGGAGTTGAAGCGCCTCGTCGGCGGTTTCGTTGCCGAGTTCCACGGCCATGGCCTCTGCCGAGCGGGCAGCCAGAGAAACATCCAGACCTTTGTCCCAGTCGGCTGCAGCCTTGTAGACCAGGAGTCGAAGGGCTTGAAGCCGCTGCCATGTCTTGAAGAATTTGGCCCTGGTCGCCTCGAAATCGGAGAGGTTTTGCTCGAAGATCTGTCTGCCCCGCGCATAGACGAGCGCCAGGAGGGCGGCGCCTCTGGACAGCCCGAGGCCGAGCGCAGCCGACCGGATGGCCTTCGCCTGCCTCGATCGTTCAACGACCCGCGGATGTCTGTAAAAGCACGCCTCTGAAAGGGCGGCGCCCCGCAGCTCCAACCGGGCCCCCGGCCAGCACCGCAGCCCGACCTTGTCCTCGAGAGGCAGGATGTCGAGACCGGGGAAATCGCGCCCCAAAAAGAAGAGACCTTCTTCTCCTTCGAGAAAACCCGGGATCAGGAACATCTCGGCGCCCCCATGAACGGGAGAGAAGGTCGAGGAGACACCAGCGCGCGCCTCCGCCCTGAAAGGATTTCCGTCCGCCGGATGGGCGAGTCCGAGCATCGGCCGATCGCTGGTCTTACCCCCCAACGGGGGAGGCAAATCGCCGGTGTGCGAAAGAAGTTCACATCCCCAGCCGATCTCGAGGATCGCCCTGGCGCCTCCGGGACTGGCGACGGCGAACTCCTCCGCCACCAGGCAGTCTTCAAGGAGCCCCAGCCCGGCCCCGCCTTGCCTTTCCGGAAGGGTCATTCCGACGAAGCCGAGCTCAACGGCCGCTTCCATGATCTCTGAAGGCATCCGGCCGGCCGCATCCCATTCCTGTGCACGGTCTGTCATTTCACCGGATGCGAAGTCGGCCGCGGCCTTCTTTATCTGGACCTGTTCCTTGTCAAGGCTCAGAAACATGATGACGCTTCTCCTGGCCAGGCGCTCCTTCCCTCAAGAGTCTCTTGAGGACCTTGCCCGCCGAATTCCTTGGGAGTTCATTGACGAATTCCACCTTTTTCGGGACCTTGTAGGCCGCCAACCTTTCGCGGCAGAATCGGAGGATCTCGCCTTCGCTCACCGCGGGCCCTCCTCTTGGAATTAGGAAGGCGACCGAGATCTCCCCCTTCTCCTCATCCGGCAGCCCGACGACGGCGGCTTCGCTCACCGACGGGTGTTGATAAAGGACCTCTTCTATTTCCCTGGGGTAGATGTTGAATCCGCCGGTCAGCACCATGTCCTTCTTACGGTCCACGATAAAGAGGTATCCATCCTCGTCCACGCACGCGAGGTCGCCGGTATGCAGCCACCCGCCCCGCAGGGCCTCCGCCGTGGCTTCGGGCTGGTTGAGGTATCCTTTCATGACATTAGGGCCGCGGACGAGGAGTTCGCCCACGGAACCCGCGGGCATTTCCCTGTCCTGTTCATCGGCGATCCGGATCGAGATGCCCGGGAGGGGAAGTCCGACGCTGCCAATCTTTTTCAGGCCGTGGAGGGGGTTGTGGGCTACGACCGGTCCGGCCTCGCTGAGTCCGTAGCCCTCCGTGATGGCGACGTCGTATTCCTTCGAGACGGTCTCGTAAAGGGCCCGAGGCATCGGGGCCGCGCCGACGATCAGCGCCCTGAGCGCGTCGACCGCAAAGTCCCGCCGGGCGGGGTGGTTCACGATCTGGTGATACATCGTGGGTACGCCCACGAATACGCTGGCGCGCTGCTCCGACACCGCCGTGATGGCCTCGTCCGCCGAGAATCTCGGCATGAGGTAGACCGCCGCCCCCCGGAAAAACCCCGCGTTCATCACGTTCGTTTGACCGGAGGAGTGGAAGAGGGGCATCCCGAAAACGATGACGTCTTCCTCCGCGTATTCGTAAGCCTCTGCCGCTGCGAGGGCGTTGCTGTAAAGATTCGCATGGGTGAGCATGGCTCCCTTGGGGCGCCCTGTCGTTCCCGAGGTGTAGAAGATGACCGCCACGTCCCCGGGATGCATTTCCGGCAGCGATGATTCCCGCGGCTCCGCCAGGAGTTCCTCGAAGCTGGGTATCCCTGGGCGCAATGGGGTGGCGCAGAAGACCGCTTCCAGCGACTCGATCGCCGGCGCGGCGCGGAGTAGGTTCTCGATGAAGGGCTCCTGGCTGACGGCGAATCGGAGGGTGCTGTCCGTGCCGACATAGGCAAGCTCGGCCTCCTTGAGCATGACATTCAGCGGTACCACCTGCCCCCCCGCCCGTAGAATCCCGTAGTAGGCGTAAACAAACACCGGGATGTTGGCCAGGTGCAGCCCGACCCTGTCTCCGGGCCTGAGCCCCCTCTTGAGCAGACCTTGAGCTACGGACAGCGATTTTTTTTCGATGCCCGCAAAGGTATCCGATCCGCCCCGCCAGATCATCGCCGTCTTGTCCTGCCGCCGCGGGAGGTTTGCATCCAGTAAGGCGCAGAGAGTTCCATTCATCGGGCTCCCCCCGGGTCTCTGGTGGAGACATCGTCCGTCCCGCCGCCTTCGTTCCCTCTAGCCGATTCTTGAGGGTAGGCCCCTGCCAGCCCTCGACCGGCTTTCACGCCGTTGTACCCGGACATGGCGTAGATTCTGAGGACAGGGGAAGGCAGGAACCGTTCGCCGAATTCTCCGGTCAGTTCCAGCAGCAAGTCCGACACTTCCTGGAGACCGGTCTCGTCCGCCCACGCAAGGGGGCCCATTGGGAGCCCCGCGCCAAGCACCAGGGCGTCGTCGATTTCGCGCGCGCAAGCGACCCCCTCATCCAGGCAGCGGATGCTTTCGGCCCAGATCGCGGCGAGCAACTGCTTCTTCGCTCTGTCCGCGGCCCGGCCGTCCAGCTTCCGGGAAGCGGGCACGATGTCATGGGTTGCTGCCGGCGGCCGGGAGCGGTGATCGAGCAGGCCGCGCCCCGTCTTCAGGCCCAGTCTGTTCTCGCGGGTCAGCCGTTCGAGAAGGGGCGGGATCTCGAAGCGGGAGCCGTAGTAGGTCCTGAGAGTCTCGTTGGATGCCTGGATGATGTCCCAGCCGACCATTTCTCCCAGGGTGACCGGCCCCATGGGCAGCCCCAGATCCTTCGCCATTCCCTCCGCGTCGGTGATGCCGATGCGCTCTCCGAGAAGCCACATGACTTCGTTCATGTAGGCCCCCAGAACCCGGTTCACCAGAAACCCAGGGCAATCCTTGATGCGGATGGGTTTCTTTCCCTCTTCGGTCAGAAATGTCAAGGTTTGCTCGATGGTTTCCCCGGCCGTATCCACCCCCTTGACGACCTCGACAAGGGGCATGATCTGCGCGGGATTGAAGAAGTGGGTGCCCAGAAAACGCTCCGGCCGCTTGAGACAGGCCCCCAGGGCCGTGATGGGCAGGGCGCTGGTGTTGCTGGCGAGGATCGTCCCGGGTGCGACCGCATCTTCGGCTTCGCGGAGTATCCGCCTTTTCAGGTCGAAGTGCTCCGGTGCGGCTTCAATCACGAAGTCCGCCCCTTTCAGGCAGGAAAGGCCGGCAGCCGCCTCGAACCGCTCGATGCAGAGCCGGAAATCCTCCGGAGGAAACCTGCCTTTGTCCAAATCTTTGCGCAGGCGGGCATGGATCTTCTGGGTGCATTCCTCGGCGAGCGCCTCGCGGGCCTCCGCCACCACGACGCGAAAGCCACGGGGAAGAAGCCATTGGACCAGGCCCGTACCCATGATCCCTCCGCCAATGATGCCTATCTTGTCGATCGTGCCGGTCATTTTTCCTTGATCTCCCCCGTTGCGGTGCGTGGGTCGGATGCCCCCTTTTTCGGATGGATGATCCGGGCCCCTGCGCAGATGCCGCCCAGAGTGATCTGCCTCAGCGCCCAGGCCACCTGATGTCCGTCCAGATGCCTGTCGAATGCCAGCAGCTGGAGGACGATCCCATCGTGCACGGCAAGGATGATGGAGGTGATGATCTCCGCCTTGAGATCCTTACGAACGAAATGTTTTGCCTGGGCCTCCCGGATGATTTCGGTGATGAAGCTGCGCTGCTGTTCGAACACATCGAAGAGCGCCTTCGCGTTGTCGCCTTCGAGGGACTGCATCTCCAGGGAAAGGGTCCTCAGGCAGTGGATCAGGGTGGGGTGTTCGACCGCAAAGCGGGAGTTGAACTTGAACATGTGCCAGAGTTTGTCCATGGGCGAATCGCCTGCACCCCTGGTCTCCTCGATGAACCGGTTCAGGTAGGATTCCTGCAGTTCCTGGATGATCGCCCCCAGCAGATCGGCCTTGCTGTCGAAATGCCAGTAGAGCGCTCCCCGTGTAACGCCTGCGGCCTTGGTGATATCATCGACCGTGGTGCCGTGGTATCCCCTCATTCCGAAGATTTCTTTGGCGGCCTGGATCAGTTTTTCACGGCCCTGCGATTTTCCCCTTGCAGTCTGTTTCTGTTTGACCATTGAATCTTTCCTTTTTCGCAGTCTATCCATTGGCTCCGGCATGAGTGAACCCTGCCGCGTTGAGATACTCCAGGAGTTCCTGGGATCCATCTTCTCTGACGAGTCGCCCCCTCTCGAGAAGATATCCGCGATTCACGGTCTTCAATGCCAGCCGGGTGTTCTGTTCCACCAGCAGGAGGTTCAGGTTCATGTCCAGGATGAGGGTCCTGAGGATCCTGAAGATTTCCTTCACAACGAGCGGCGCGAGCCCCGTCGAGGGCTCGTCCAGCAAGAGCAGTCTCGGCTGGCTCATGAGGGCGCGCCCTATGGCCAGCATCTGCTGCTCTCCCCCGGACAGGGTGCCTGCCGCCTGGCGCAGGCGTCTCGAGAAGACGGGAAAGATTTCTGTCATCCTTTGCAGATCCTTCTGGATGTCCGGATCTCCGCCTTTTCTGATCCTCAGATAGGCGCCGAGCCTGAGGTTGGCCAGCACGCTCTGCCTGGCGAAGATTTCCCGCGACTCCGGGACATGGGCGATACCGAGGCTCACCCTTTTTTCCGGAGGGAGCTTCGAGATATCCTGTCCCAGGAACCGGATCGAGCCCGCCGCCGGGCGCAGGAACCCCGAGACGACCTTGAGAAAGGTCGTCTTTCCGCTCCCGTTCGTTCCCACGAGGGCGACGGATTCGCCTTCCCTGACCAAGAGGTCCAGCCCGGTGAGGATGTTCATCTTTCCGTAGCCGGCGTTGAGCGCCGTCACTTCCAGCACCGGGACATCAGTCGGCGTCTTCTTCACCAAGATAGGCCTCCAGGACCTGTTTGTCCTGCTGGATCTCCAAAGGGGTGCCGGTTGCAATGACCTTGCCGTAGTTCAGCACGATGATCCGGGTGCACAGGTTCACCATGAAACCGATATCGTGCTCGATGACCATCAGGGTGACGCCCCTGTTGTGGACGTCCCTCAGAAGGGTTCCCAGTTCGTCCCGCTCCTGCTCGTCAAGGCCGGCGCCGGGTTCATCCAGCAGGAGAAGCTCAGGGTCGGTGGCCAGGGCACGGGCCAGTTCCATCCTTCGCGCCTGGGAGAGGGTGAGCTCGTCGGCCGGCTTATCGGCCTGATCGGCAAGCCGCACGGCCTCCAGCAGCGTCATAGCCTGCTCCGCCTCCCGGCGGTCTTCCCGGACCGCGCCGGGCAGCCGGATCATATCGTAGAGCAGGTTGCTCCGGGAATGGAGATGCAGCCCCACCATGACGTTTTCCCTGACCGTCAGTCGTTTGAACACCCGCGTTGTCTGGAAGGTCCGGACGATCCCGCGTTTGACCACCTGGTGTGGCGTCAGCCGAGTGATGTCATGACCGCGGTGAAGGATGCTGCCCTCCGTGGCGTAGTCGAGGCCGCTCAGACAGTTGAAAAGCGTGGTTTTACCCGCTCCGTTGGGCCCGATCACGCCGGCGATCTCCCCCTCCCTCACGGTGAAGGAGACGCCGTAGAGCGCCCACAGCCCCCCGAATTTCCTGCTCAGCCGTTTCGCAGACAGAAGATCCACTTGCCCCCCGTTAGACCGCGGCGTTTTTCCCCGGTCGGTCGATCCGCCCGGATGGCACCCGGATGCCTGAAGATCGGAGTCATGTTCAGGCCCCCCCGGTACCGAACCTTCTTCGCAGCGCCGAACATATTCTCACGACACCGGTTGAAACGCCTCCCCATAATCCGCCCGGGGCCGCCACGACGATCACCATCAGGATCATTCCGAAAAAAAGAAGCCGGTACTCCTCGTAGCTCCGCATCAATTCCGGGAGAACGGCCATGAGGAGAGCGCCAAGGATGGCTCCGACCGGGCTCCCCAGCCCGCCGATGACCACGATGATCAGAAACTCCAGGGAGGCCCCGACCCCGAAAATTTCGGGCCCGACATAGTGCGTGTGCACCGCGTAGACGCCGCCGGCAAGCCCGGCCGCCACGGCCGAGACGGTAAAGGCCTGCACCTTGTAGACAGCGGTGGGGACGCCCACGGACTCCGCGGCGATCGGGTCGTCGCGCAGCGCGGCCAGGGCCCTGCCCGAGCCCAGGTTGGTCAGGTTGTTGAGCAGCCAGTAGACGAGCAGCACGAGGAACCAGGACAGGTGGAACGTTTTGAAAAGGGCGTCCCTGCCGTTGTCGATGGCGTGCCCCAGGATGCCGGCATAGGGGATGTTGGCGATGCCCCCCGCTCCACCCGTGAGGAATGGGAATTCCAGAAAGAAGATGTGCATGATCAAGCCGAAGCACAGCGTGATCATAGCGAGATAATGCCCCTGAAAGCGCAGGGCCAGGTAGCCCAGCGCCGCGCCGATCAGCCCGGCCAGCGCCCCGCCCGCCGGCATGGCGAGCCAGAAAGAGATCCCCGGTCCCGTCATCAGACGCGCCGTGGTGTAGGCGCCTATGCCGACGAAGGCGGCCTGCCCGAGGGAGATCTGCCCGGCGGTGCCCAGCACGAGATTCAACCCGATCGCTACGGCGGCGTTGATGCCCGCCAGTGTCAGGATCTGGAGGGTGTAGGTGCCCAGGCCGGAAAAGGGCAGAACGCCCACGGCGATTACGGCCAGCAGCCAAAACGGTTGGATTCCTGCGGTTCTTTTCATAGCGCTCAGACTTTTTCCCGCTTCCTGCCGCCCAGCAGGCCTTCCGGCCGAAAGGCAAGGATCGCGATGAGGAGCCCGAAACTGATGGCGTCCTTGAAGGCGCTGGAGAGGTACCCGGTGGTGAGGCTTTCTATGACCCCGAGCAGCAGACCCCCGACGATGGCGCCCATCGAATGGGTGATGCCCCCGAGGATGACCGCCACAAATCCCTTGATGCCCATTTCGGTCGACAGACTTCCTCCCGCGAAGGTGATCGGCGCGATCAGGATGCCGGCGAGGCCGGAAAGCCCGGTGGCGAGGGCCCAGGACATCGAGGTCATGCTCTTGACGTTGATCCCGACGATCCTTGCGGCTTCCGGCTTCTCCGCCGCGGCCATGATGGCGGAGCCGTAGATGGTCCGGGTGAAGAACAGCCAGAGCAGCAGGAAGAGCCCCACGGCGATCGCCATAATCCAGACGGCCTGCGGCAGAATCATGACGCCGCCGATGTTCAGGGGCGTTTCCCCGGAGATCGGCGGGAACAGCAGTTCGTCCTTGGTCCAGAAGACGTAGATGATCTGCTCGAAGAAGATGAAGCCCCCCACCGTCATGAGGATGCTGGAGAGCACCCCGGTGCGCCCGGCTGGAGAAACCAGCAGCACTTTGAACAGCGTGCCGATCACGGCTGTTGCGAAGAAGGTCAGAAAGAACACGAAGAGGTAGGGGATCCGCCAGGTGAGGAGCAGGCTCAACGCCATGATCCCCCCCAGTTGGACCAGGGCCCCTTGGGCGAAATTGATCACGTGGGTCGAGATGAAGATCAGGTAGTAGCCCATGGCGATGAGGGCGTAGACGCTCCCAATGGTGAGCCCGCTGACCATGAACTGGCAGAAATCGATCATGTCACGTCACCTGTCCGGTTTCGCCCGGGGTTCCCTGCTTCGTCCGCCGGATATTCCATCTCCCGCAGGACCGGAACGAATCCCCACCCGAGCCCCTGTCGAGGCGGAGTCGACAGCCCTGCGGGGCATTGGCGTTGCGCTATCTGGGGTAGACTTTTTCCGCGGGATAGTAGTCCTGGTTCTTGACCACCGCCATCACGTAACACCCAGGCAGGAGGCCGTTGCAGCGGTTCTCCGAGAAATCGAAGGTCCCCTGGACCCCCTGGAAATTCCGGATGCCGGAGATGGCCTCTGCCAGCCGGGGGGCATCCCCGGCGGCGGTTTTCAGGGCCTCTGCCAGCAGGTACGCCGCGTCATATCCCACGGCGGCGAAGGTCGGCGGGATGGCCCCGAACTTCTTTTTGTAGTGGTCGATGAAGGCCTGTTCCCGCTCATTAGGCGCCCCGTAGTTCAGGACCGTATTGAAAAGAAGGCCTTCCCCGGCTTCTCCCAGGGATTCGATCATCTTGTGGGACCCCATGCCGGCTCCGCCCATCAGCCGGATCTCCTTCATCCCGAGCTGGTGCCAGTTCTTGACAATGACCGCCGGTGCAAAGCCCACGCCCCAGATGACGATGCACTGCGACCCGGCGTTTTTGAGGTTGATGAGCTGCGCGCTCATGTCACGGTCGGAGGACTGGTATTTCTCGACGCCCGCGATCTTGATGCCGGGGGCGCGCTTGCCGATCAGTTCCAGAAACGACTCCGTCGAACGGGACCCATATTCGTTGGCGTCGTGGATGATCCCGATCACGTTCAGCTTGAGGTTGTCCTTGATAAAGTCGATCATGCCTTCGGCATCCAGCTCATCGGCGGGAGCAGCGTTGAACACCCATTTTTTTCCTTTGCACAGGGCGGAGTTTCCCGAGATGTAAAACGTCGGGATGCCGGCTTTTTCCACCGCGGTAGCCGCGACGTTGATGGTCCCGGAGGTGGAGGCCCCGACAATTCCCACCACCTGGTCATTGCTGATGAGGCGGTCGATGAGGTTGGCCGCCTTGCCGGGGTTCCCTTCGTCATCGTAGGAGACGAGTTCGATCTGTTTCCCGAGGACCCCCCCATTGGCATTGATCTCCTCGACGGCCAGCTCAACCCCCTTTTGCTCAGGGTCTCCAAGGAAGGCGAAACGCCCGCTTGTCGAGAGCAGCGTACCGATCTTCACCTTCTCGGCGGAAAGGCCGAGGCCGGTGTGCAGCGCAAATATGCCAAATAACAGGACGGCCACGATACATCTTCCTCTCTTCATCTTTCCAACCTCCTTGCATGATTGGCGATTCGACCCATCAACCCCTTGCCAAAACGCTTGCTTACGCTCGATGCTCAGCCGAAATCCCTTCGAAGGAGGATGGCGTACCCCATCCCACCGCCGGCGCAAAGGCTTGCCAGCCCGAGAGGTGTGTCCCTGCGCATCATCTCGTGAAGAAGCGTCACCACCAGCCGGGTCCCTGTGGCGCCCACCGGGTGCCCGAGGGAGATCCCGCTGCCATTGACGTTCACCTTTTCCCGGTCCAGCCCGAGGTCCCTTTCGCAGGCGATGTAATAGGAGGCGAAGGCCTCGTTGATCTCCACCAGATCGATGTCCGAAAGCCCCAGGCCGGCCGACTCCGCAACCTCGCGGATGGCCGGCACGGGCGCGATCCCGGTGAGCCGCGGCTCCGTCGCCTTGATGGACCAGGGGCCGACCTTTGCGAGGCGTTCGAGCCCGTATGCTTCGCAGGCATCTTTGGTAGCGATCACAACGGCCGAGGCCCCGTCGTTCAAGGCGCTGGCATTGCCGGCCGTCACGGTGCCCTGGGCTGAAAAGGCCGGCTGGAGCCTTGCCAGGTCTTCGATGCCGAGTTCGGCCCTCGGGTGCTCGTCCGCATCGACCGTCCTGGACCGCCTTCCGTCTTTGACCTCGATCGGGACGATCTCCCGCGCGAAATAGCCGTTCCCCCTGGCCGAGGCCGCCCTCTGGTGGGAGGACAAAGCCAGTTCGTCCTGTTCTTCCCGGCTGATGCGGTACCGCTCCGCCAGGAAGTCGGCCGCCGCCCCCATGCCGCCCATGACGGGATCCTCCTGCATGCCCCACCACAGGAGGTCCACCGCCCGTGCGTGCCTCAGGCGCTGCCCCCAACGGGTGCTCGGCAGGAGGTAGGGCGCATTGCTCATGGATTCCACTCCCCCCACCAGTGCGATCCGTGCTTCGCCCAGCATGAGTGCGGAAACCCCGCTGATCAGCGCCTGCATCGCACTGGCGCAGGCGCAATGAATCGAGAAGGCGGGTGTCTGCGGGGGGATGCCGCAGGTGACGGCTGCCCCGCGGGCGATATTGGGGGTGAGCGGTGAGAGGGTGTTTCCCAGGATGACCTTCTCAATGGCTTCCTTGGGGATTCCCGCACGGGCCACGGCGGCTTCGATCACGGGTGCAACCAGTTCAATGGCGGGGAGGGGCCTGAAACCTCCTCCGAAATCCCCGATGGCCGACCGGGCCGCTGAGACCAGGTAGATGTCTGTGTTCATCAATGAAAGCCTCCTAAATGGAAAACCAGCTCATCGAGAGGGTTTAGGGCGAAAGCGAACCCTATCCCATGGGTCTTTTGAGGACCTGCCTCGCGATGGTCAGCTTCTCGAGATCCTTGGCGCCCTCGTAGATCTCCACGATCTTTGCGTCCCTGTAGAACCGGGAAAGGCGCCTCGTCTTTTCCCCCGCGTAGACGCCCACGATCCCGAGGGCATCCCTGGCGACGCGCACTCCGGTCTCGCCGGCGAGGAGCTTGGCCATGGCGACCTCGGCCGGGTCGATGTCCCCTTGGTCGATCTTCCATCCGGCCGAATAATACGCCGACCGGGCCGCCAGAACCGATGCCAGCATCTCGGCAAGCCGGAATTGGGTCGTCTGCTTCCCGGCTTGAAGCGGATTCTCCCTCAGGTGCTCGATTGCAAGGTCGATGGCCCCTTGAGCCACCCCGACCCCCTGGCCGCAGGCGAATACACGGTTGATGTTGAACAGATGCATCACTTGGGCAAAGCCCTGGCCCAGGGCTTTGCCCAGAAGGTGCGATTCCGGGACGAAAAGGTCCCTGAAAACGAGCTCCGCCGTGTCCGAAGCCCGGATGCCGAGTTTGCCCTTCATCTTTTCACTGGAGATGCCTGCGGAGTCCTTTTCGGCAACGAAGAAGGAGAAGCGCCTGGACGTCTGCCCGGGATCGCTTACAGCCAGGATGAGGATAACATCAGCGAGGGTTCCGCCCGTGATGAACTGTTTGGTTCCATCTAGGCGCCATCCGCCCCTGGAGGGCAGGGCGGAGGTTGCGACGGAAAAGATGTCGCTCCCCGCGTTCGGTTCGGTGATGGCGCAGCAGCTGATCGCGCGGCCTTCGGCGAGGGTCGGCAGCCACCGGCGTTTCAGTTCTTCGCTGCCGTAGAACATCAGCAGCTCCGACCCGAAGACGCCAAGGAGAATGTTGCCGATACCTGGATCCACCCGCCAGAACTCTTCCATGATCAAGGTGTGCCCCAGGAAGCCGATCCCGAGACCGCCGAACTCCTTCGGGATGTAGGCCCCGAGCAGCCCGGCAGAGCCCGCAGCCTGGTGAATCGCCGCAGGAAAGGCCTCTTCCTTGTCGAGCCGGTATCCGTCCGTGAAACGCTCGCGTGCAAACTCCCTTGCCTTGACCATCAACCCCAGCTTTTCGGGATTCAGCCTCGGATCCATCCCCCGACCCCCAAAGCCCTGATTGTACGGGCGGCGCTCTCATCCACAACAAACGGCGAGGATTACCAAACTAAATGTTTAGTATGGATCTTGTCAAGAAAATTTTACGGTTCTCTGGTCGAGCAAAATATCTGAATTGAACGGGATGATGCTGAGCTTGATGCCTTTACTCTCTCTTGATGGTCAGCCCCATCATGGTTACATCGTCCGATGCGGGCTCGTCCTGGACGAACCGCCCGACCGCCTCCCGCACGCCTTTGATGAGCGATCGCACGTCCAAACCCTTCAGCCCGTTGACCGCCTCGATCATCCGGGCATCGGAGAAGAGTTCCCCCCTCTCGTTCATGGCCTCCGTGACGCCGTCGGTATAGAGGAACAGAAGATCGCCGGGCTCGAGGATCGTCCGGGAGGACCGGAAACTGTAATCCTCCATGCCGCCGAGCACCAGGTTGACCGGCGCATCCAGGGTGGTAAAGTCTCCGCTTTGGCGGGAGACGACCGGCGGGTTGTGGCCGGCGCTGACGAACTCCATCTCCCCGGTCCGGATGTCCAGCAGGCCGGTGAAGACCGTCACGAACATGTTCTCCACGTTTTCGGAGCAGAGCATGTTGTTGGTCTGGTGGAACACCTGTTCGAGGGAACCGCCCTGGACCATCTGGTTTCTGAGGATGGTCATGGTGATGACCATGAAGAGGGCCGCCGGGATTCCCTTGCCGGAAACATCCCCGATGCTGAAGTACAGCCGCTGGTCGTCCAGCAGGAAAAAGTCGTAGAAGTCGCCCCCGACCTCCCTGGCCGGCTCCATGACGGCGTACAGGTCGAGCCGTTGGACATCCGGGAAGGGCGGGAAGACGCGCGGCAGCATGCTGGCCTGGATCTTGTTCGCCACCCGCAGCTCCCCTTCCACGCGCTCCTTTTCCGCCGTGACCTGCTGCAGGTTCCGGATATAATCCTTCAGGTCGCCGGTCATTTTATTGAAGGCGCCGGACAGGGCCTCGATCTCGTCCCCGGTGCGGATATGCAAAACATGGTCGAGGTTCCCCGAGGCCACGACCTCGACCCCTTTCTTCAGATCGAGCACGGGTTTTGCGATCCGGCCGGAGATGAAAAAGACCATCAGCAGAACGGCCAGAAGAATTCCAACCATCAGCAGGATGATGTTACGCATGAGGCGGTAGGCCTTTCCCATCAGCTCCGTCTCGTAGAGAGAGACCCCGATCGCCCAGCCGGGGGTGTTCGGGATCGGGTTGAAGATCGTCACCACCTGCGACCCGTCGGGCCGCTGGAAGGCGCGCAGCCCTGACCGGCCTTCCGTCACCATCCGTCCGATCTCTTCCACCCCTTTGAACCCGCGTTCCGAGGCCCGGAGCAGGTTCAGGTGCATGCGCATCTTCGGATCCGGGTGCGCAATGACGAGCGCGTTGTGGTCCGCCACCCAGCCAAAGCCGTTCCCCCCGATGGTGATCGAGCCCGCGACCTCCGAAAGCGTGTTGAGGAGGACCGTCGCGCCGATCAGGCCGATCGGTTTCCCCTCATCGTCTTTCACAGCCGCGGCTACCACGAAGACGTACTCGCCCGAAGCGCGTGAGATGACCGGCTCGCTGATGAACTCGGCCCGGCCCTCCTCCACGATGGCCTTCACGTAAAGCCGGTCCGACACGTCCCCCATGGCGCCGGTAGTCGTGATGAAGCGCCCCTGGGCATCGGCGAAAAAGAGCATTTCATAGTCAGGGTTGATGCTTTTGGCCCGCCGCTGCAGATCCATGCCGATCTCTACGAAATCTCCCCTCCGGATCAGGTTGCGGCTCGCGAACGTCTTGACATCGTTCAGGTAGCCCTGCATGAGCCGGCTCAGCTCGGCCGATCGCGCGCCGAGCACCTCCTGGCTCAGTTCCCGCGTCAGAGCAATCACGGTGTCCTTGGTTTGCCAATAGGTCGTGGCTGCGAGCAGCGACAGCAGCAGGGTCAACGTCAGGCCGAACCACAGAAGCATCTTCGCTTTGATGGATTGCATCAATCGAACTCCATAGGAGAAACCTTCATTCGTGTCCATCCGGAAATATAGCTTTGAAAAGGAAGATGTTTCCAGACTATCCATTCCCGTCATCCGCCGCCGTTTTACTTCCACGGCTTCGGCCTGCCTGCCCGTCCCCGCCCCCATCGCGAACGCGCGAAAGGCCCGTTTCCTGCGCACCGGGCAAGCTTCGTTCAAAGGGCTTCAAAAAGAGAAAGCGTTTCGTAATGTGCCGTAAAAGCAACAGAAAACAATTTGCGGAGGGTGCTCTTCGACAACACTCTGCCATACCCAAGGCGATTTTGAAACGATTTTCAAACGAAGATTCTCGCTGGAAGGAGCCGCTTTGAACCCTATTGAAAAGCTTCGCTATCCGAATTATGATCATTTATGGTGATCAACCCGATTCGTGCAAGGGGAAACCATCCCCGGCCTCGCCCTTCCGAAGGGTGGCCGGAAAGGCCTTCTGTTTTATCCGAAGGAGGGGGTTTTGTGAGCAGAGGCTTTTTCAATGCGCTGCCGGCAGCGTGAGGATGAATCCGCTTTGCCTTTCAGCCTGCCCAACGTAAGGCTTTTCATCGCCTTCCGGATTTTTTTCAACGCCCGGTTCTACTACCCTGTATTCACCATCCTTTTCCTGGACTACGGTCTGACCCTCGAGCAATTCGCCATCCTCAACGCCGTCTGGGCTGCGACCATCGTGCTGGTGGAGGTGCCCTCCGGGGCCTTGGCCGACACTCTGGGCCGCCGCCGGCTGCTGCTGCTTTCCGGGTTCTTGATGGTGCTGGAGATGGTCTTGATGGCCTTTGCGCCGCGGGGCCCTTCAGGGTGGCTCTTTCCGTTCTTTCTGGTCAACCGCGTCCTGAGCGGTACGGCCGAGGCTTCGGCCAGTGGTGCCGACGAAGCCCTCGCTTACGACTCCCTCAAAGCGGCGGGTCTCGCCCGGGAGTGGGGCCGGGTGCTCGAGCATCAGATCCGTTGGCAGGCGGGGGCCTTCATGGCGGCCTCGCTGGTGGGGGCGGCGGTTTACGACCCGGCTCTGATGCAGCGGGTTGCGGCCTTTGTGGGGTTCAACCAACCCATGGAGCAGACGGTTACGATGCGTTTCCCTGTCTACCTGACCCTTGCGATGGCCGTTGCGGCTCTAGCGACAGCCTGGCGCATGAGCGAACCGGACTGTGCCGGCCATCAGGCCGCGGACGGAATAAAAGGCTGCGGGCGGCCCGTGGCGGACGCCATCAGGCTGACCTTCCGGGCCGGGGTCTGGATTGTGAAGACCCCCTTCGCCCTGGTGGTGATACTGGGCGGTTTGCTCTTCGACCATGTCATCCGGATGATTCTGACCCTCAACAGCCAGTATTACCGTCTCATCGAACTGCCCGAGGCCGGTTTCGGCCTGATCGGGGCGGCTATGGCGGCGGTGGGCCTGTTTGCGCCTCGTGCGGCGGCGGGCCTGGCGCTGCGGTGCTCCCCGCGGTGCATCTTCGCGCTTCTGGCTGGAGCGACCATCCTCGGGCTGGCGGGCATGACCCTCTTCGTGCCGGTCTACGGTGTGGCCCCCATGCTGCTGCTGATTGGGGTCATGTACGTCTTCAACTTCTTTCTGAGCCACTACCTCAACCGCATCACTGCATCGGAGCAGCGGGCCACGGTCCTCAGTTTCAAGGGGCTGTCGTTCAACCTGGCCTACGGGATGCTCGGTCTTGTCTACTCGGCCGGCCTGGCCGCGGCGCGCCGTTTTGGCACCGGTGAAGACGCCCTGTTCCCCCATTCCATAGGTTGGTTCCCCTGGTATTTCCTGGTGGCGATGACCGCCTTCCTGCTCCTTAGCAGCCGGCGTCTTCGGGGGGTTGACATCCACAAACTCCCGGGTTGATGGGCCGATTTTGCACAAACCATTCTTTTCCGGCCGGTCTTAAAAAGCAATCGTTCTCAGGATGGGGCTGCGGGTTCATCGCGGACTGAGCAGACCATATCGAAAACCGGGCAGCCCTGAAGCCTGGCTTTGCTTCCCGGCCGAGCTCCGTTGGGTGGATGGGCGCCGACACAGGCACACCCAGCGCCGCCGGTCTGGTTCGATGGGGTGCAGGGGTGCGCCGGGCGGCCCTCGTCAAAAGGGGAGTGCGGCCATGGATTGTAGCGTCCAGAGAAGAGGGCCGGAAGGGATGTGGGCCGCTTTGGGATTGACGGACAGGGCGAGGCGCTATAGCCTTTCGCCTGATCGAACAGGACGGGAGGATGCGAACGGGTCGTGAAACCGACTGGAGAACAGCAGGCCATCGTGGATTCAACGGGGAGGGTTCTTCTGATCAATGCCCGGGCGGGGACGGGAAAGACCACCACGCTTCAGATGATCGCCTCTGCGCATCCTGATCTGAGGATCCTTTACCTCGTCTACAACCGGAAGGCCAGAGAAGAGGCGCAGGGGAGGTTCCCGGGGAATGTGGAGATCAGGACGGTCCATTCCTTGGCCTTTTCGGCTAATGTCGGCCGATGGAAAGACCAGGTGGGGACCTTCACGGTGGCCGATGTGCTCCCTGCGTTTCGGGGAGGGAGAAACGCCCAGCAGCTCGCCGCAGTGGGATATGACTTCACGGAGTTTTTTTTGAACTCGCCGTTTCCAAAGGTCGAAGCAGCGATGGAGGCCTTTCGAGAGGGGCACCTGGGCCATGTCACCGGGGAGGTGAGAGAGGCCGTCGAAGGGGCTCAGGACCTCATCGTTCAGGCCAGCAGGGAGATTCTGGGCCAATGGTACCGGCAGGAAAAGCCCTGCCCGCATGACTTCTATTTGAAGCTTTTTCACAGGGAAGGGGGCTTTTACAGGAGCCTCGACCGCTATGACATGGTCCTGGTGGACGAGGGGCAGGATCTGTCACCGGTCATGCTCGACGCCCTGGCGCACTGCCGCAGACGGGTCGTCATCGTCGGGGATTCGCACCAGCAGATCTACAGCTTTCGATACGCCATCGATGCCATGAAGCGGCTGCCTTTCGACGCGGAGCGGGATCTCACCCTGAGCTTCCGCTTCGGGCAGGAGATTGCGCACCTCGCCTCGGTGTTTATCCGGGAGGCGAAAGGAGAGGCGGGTTTCAGGATAGAGGGGAACCCCGAAAAGGCGTCGAGGGTGCGCTTCTACACCGGCCTCCCGCGTCCGACGGCCGGGGAGCGGTGCGCCATCCTGAGCCGGACCAATCTGGCCCTCTTTGAAAAGGCCCTGGACCTGCGATCCCGGCGGATCTCATTTTCCCTGGAGGGGAGCGTCGGCGCCGTGCTGGGGCGGATCCTCGATGTCTACCAACTCTCGGAGGAAGAGCACGACAAGATCCGCGATCCGTTCATCCGGTCTTTCGAGGGCCTCGATGCCCTCGAAACCTATGCCAGGGATCTGGATGATTTCCAACTGGCCGGCATGGCTAAGCTGGTTAGGGAAAAGAGCCGCATTTTGCCGGATGCCCTCTATGACATGATGAGGATCTCCAAAAGGTCAGGGGAGGGCGGCGAGGGTCCGGGAATCATGCTTTCGACGGTCCACGGGGCGAAGGGGCGGGAATTTCACAGGGTGGCCATCGACGCCGACCTTTCCGTTTCGTTGTCAAGAAACGGCGGGCCTCCGGTCAAGCCATCCGGCGACGAAGCCAACGTCGCTTACGTGGGCTTCACCCGGGCGATCCGGGAGTTGAGTCTCCCTGAGGATTTCAAGAACGTCCTCACCCCTGAATGGCAGACGGCCGTGAAGCGTTATGAAGAGCCTCAAAGACCCGAGGCCGTCATCGCTTCTCAGGGTGGAGGCGCGGTAAAAGGATTCCGGCCGTTTTCAAAGCCTGGATTGCGCCTATCGACGAACGGGGCCCCTCAGCCGAAGGCGCCGCGGAAAAAATCCTTTCAGGTGGGCGACGCCGTTCGGACCATCCACGGCGAAGGAACCGTCGTCGAGGTGGATGGGGATGCCTATCTCGTTCGCCTGGAGGATCGGGGGGTACGGCTCTGGGAAAAGGCATGGGCGCTCAAGAAAGGGTGAAGGCGGCATACCGGTAGAGATCTTGGGGCCTACCTCGTTTCCATCCGGAAATGGTCTTTTTGGCCAATCTCGGCGTCAATCTGCACGTTTGCTTGTGCGGCGACCTGCAGGTCGCTTCCGCGCAAACGCTTGATTTCCTTGATATTTGCCAATCTAGGACCCGCCGCGAAGCGGTGGGACTGAGCACGCGCAGCGTGTAAAGAAAAATCCTCACTTCCGGATTGGAAACTAGGTTCTACCGGGAAATCATTTCCGGTTGGAAATTACCTCGTTTGAATCTTCAAAAAATGGTCCCGTCCATCGGGTCCACCTCGAGAGCGGGGGGGATCCCGCCGGCCGTGTTCGGCAGATGGGTTGACAAGAAACCCGTTCTATGCAAAAATATTTGTGCTCATGTGTTCTGAGCTGTGATCTCTCGTGATCGCAGACATCCTCGGATGCTTGTTCTTCGGTTTATCTGGCGAAGATCTCTTCTTCGCGGTTTTTCTGCCCGTCCTGCCGATTTCGTTGAAGCGTTTCCATACGGAAAGGGTCTTTTCGACCGATCCGGGTATCGACCTGTGCGTTGACCCGATGACCTGCGGGCTGCCCCTCCGCAAAGCGATCACTGAATTAGCGCAGCGGAAATTCCCTGGTCCCGGCAATGAATGGGTCCGGCAGCCCAGAGGGACTTCCGAGGCCCGTCCGGCAGGAGAACCCGAAGGGAGGCACAGGCAGGGCCTTTCAGGGGGTTCCCCTACGCCCTGTCGATGTGCTCCGCCGCCCAGGATGAGACGATGGTGAGACCGTTGGTGACATCGACCGTTCTAGGCGCGGCAGGGGTGCCCGTGTTGACCGTCAATCATCTGTGAGGCCGCTGCCGGATACGGGGGAGAGGTCCTGTTTTTCATGAAGAATAATGATCAAGAGACCGGCTTGTTTCGGGGTGCGGCATGTCCGGCGGCCTTTGGGGCAAGGATGCTTCTTGGGGAAACCGGCCTGGAAGAGAGCATGCAACGACTGACCGGACAGGGGAGTGAGCATGGAGTTCGAGTGTATCTTGTACGAGAAGCGAGGCAGGACGGCGACCATCACCTTGAACCGCCCACGGGTTCTCAATGCGATGAACCGGCGGCTCTGGCTGGATGTGCAGGAGGCGCTACGGGATGCGGAATGCGATGACGGCGTCAAGGTCCTCGTCATGACCGGCAGCGGCCGGGCCTTTTCGACCGGGGCGGATCTCAAGGAGTCGAAGGACCGCAGCCTCGAGGAGTACCGCGCCTATCTGGAGGAACTTCAGGAGGCCTCCCGCAAAATCATGCGCTTCGCGAAGCCCACCATAGCGGCTGTCAACGGCTATGCGCTCGGGTCGGGGTACGAACTGGCGCTCGCCTGCGACATCCGCATAGCGGCGGAGGATGCCCAGATCGGCTCTCCGGAGGCGCGGGTGTCCTCCTCGGTGACTGGCGGAGCGATGCGCCTGATCCAGGATCTGATCGGCCCGGGACGGGCGAAGGAACTGCTCTTTACAGCCCGCAATATCGACGGCCGGGAGGCCGAGTGGATCGGCCTCGTCAACCGGGCCGTGCCGGCGGAGCAGTTGATGGAGGCCGCCTATGCGATGGCGGAGGCGATCGCGGAGAACTCCTCGTTTTCCATGCGGATGATCAAGCGAGGGCTTCACATGGCCTCCGAGGTGAGCCTCGAAGCGCTGATGGACTACGAGATCGAGGCCTGTCTGGCCTGCGTGTCCACCAAGGAGCGGCAGGAGTCGCTCGTCCGGTTCGAGGGTCGCAAACGGCCGTAATGAGACGGCCTTTTCGAGCGGCGGGGGCGCGCCCGCCCAGAGGCTAAAAGGAAAAGGACAGGCGAAAGTGAGTGAAAGGACGCCCCGGTTGCAGCCGGAGCGCCCCTGGAGATTCCAGGTATGAAGGAGGGTTGATGCCACTGAAGAGGATATTGAATGCACAATCGGTTGCCGTTGTAGGGGCCTCGAAGAGCGAAACGAAGCGCGGCTTTCAGGCCGTGCGGACCCTGATCGACGAGAAGTATGAAGGAAAGATCTTTGCGGTCAACCCGAAAGAGAAAAGCGTCCTGGGTTTCCGGTGCTACGAAAAGGTCTCGGACATCGAGGAACCGGTCGACCTGGCGCTCATCACCACACCGGCCGGGACGATCCCGGCGGTCCTGGATGACTGTGGCAAGAAGGGTGTTTCGGGGGCCGTCATCATCGCCGGCGGGTTTCGCGAGTCCGGCGCGGAGGGGCGGAGGCTCGAGGAGGAGGTGGTCAAGGCCGCGAACCGGAACAACGTGCGCATCATCGGCCCCAACACCTCCGGCATGATGAACCTGAAGACCGGCATGAACCTGGTCGGGCTGCCGGATGCGCCGAAGGGGGACATCGCGCTCATCTCGCAGAGCGGAAACATGGCCCTCACGCTTATGACCGAGGCCCGCCTCAAGAGCCGCAAGGGATTTTCCTACTATGTGGGTGTGGGAAACGAATCCGACATCCGTTTCCATGAGTATCTGGGTTTCTTCAAGGAGGAGCCCGACACACGGGCCGTCCTGATGTATGTCGAAGGGATGCGCGACGGCCGGCGCTTCCTCCAGGAGGCCTACAAGACGACGCTCCACAAGCCCATCATCCTGCTGAAGAGCGGGCGGTCCAAGACCGGCCGGCGGTCGGCCGGTTCCCACACCGGTGCGCTCGCGGGCATCTCCGAGGTGGCCCGCACCGCGTTCAAGCGGGCCGGGATCATCGTCGTCGAAAAATCCGATGCGCTCTTCCCGATTGCCGAGACCCTGTCGAGCCTCCCCTCCATTCGGAACAACCGGGTGGCGATCCTGGCCGACGGCGGCGGCCACGCCACCATCGCGGCCGATATCCTGACGGACCTCGGCGTGGAAATCCCGGAAATGGAGCATAAGACGCAGGAGCGCCTGAAGAAGATCCTGCCCTTCACCGCCTCGGTGAGGAACCCGGTCGACGTGGCCGGGGGGACCGATGCGGATCCGTCCATCTTTGCAGAGTGCGCCCGGATCATTTTGAAGGACCCCAACGTGGGCGGGCTGCTCCTGGTCGGCCTCTTCGGCGGCTACGGGATCCGCTTCGCCGAAAGCCTCAAGTGGAAGGAGGAAGACGCGGCCCACCAGATGGGAAAGCTCGTCCGCAAGAGGGATAAACCGATCGTCGTCCACAGCCTCTACAGCTCCGCCAGGCCGCATTCCCTGGATCTTTTGCGGTACTACAACATCTCGGTCTACGACTCCCTCGACACGGCCTGCGAATGCATCGGGGCCCTGGCGGAGCGGGGGCGCTACCTGAGGGAGTACCACGCCAAGGTCAACTTCGTCTTCAACTGGGGCGCCAAGGCGCGGCCGGAAGGGCGGGCCATCATCGAGACGGTCCGAAAGGAAGGCAGGAATTTCCTGCTCGAGCCGGAGGCCAAGCGGCTCTTTCAGATCCACGGGGCGCCGGTCAGCGAGGACCGGCTGGCCCGGACGGCCGGCGAGGCGGCGGCCGTGGCGGCGGATTGCGGAGGCGAAGCGGCCCTCAAGATCGTTTCCCCGGACATCCTCCACAAGACGGACGCGGGCGGCGTGCGCCTGAACGTCATCGGGGAAGGCGCGGTGCGGCAGGCCTTCGAGGAGATCGTCGGCAATGCCCGAAGATACCGGCCCGACGCGGATATCCGCGGCGTGATGGTCTCGCCGATGGCGCCGCCTGGCCTCGAGCTGATCATCGGGACCAAGATCGACGACCAGTTCGGCCCGGTGATCATGTTCGGCCTCGGCGGGGTGATGGTGGAGGTCCTCCGGGACGTGGCCTTCCGCGTCCTGCCCATCTCGCCGCGCTCGGCCCGCAAGATGATGGAGGATGTGCGCTCGATCGCCATCCTGAACGGCGTCCGCGGAAACCCCCCGTACGACAAGGCCGCCATTGCGCGGGTGCTGCTGCAGTGTTCGGAAATGATCGAATCCTATCCCGAGATCGCCGAAATGGACCTGAACCCCGTGATCGCCTATGAGAAGGGTGTGCGCATCGTGGATGCCCGGGTGATTCTGAAGGAGGGTCAGGTGGAGGGTGGCTGATGGGTGGCCGCCCAAAGGTCATGAAAAGTGATGCCGCCCCGCGCTCGGCCGTTTGAAAACGGTTGTTTCCGGCGAAGGCCGGTCGAGCGCTGAGGGTCTTCAATTGGCAGCAGGAGGGGCTCTGCTGCCCGGCCTGCATCAGTTGAAGAGGGGGCGGCTTCCCTTCTACGGGTAGGGCGCTCCAGCCCCGGAGGTCACCAAGCCGTTTACCGAGAGAGGACAGACGATGGAACGAGAGAAGATCAGATCACGGCTGCTCAAGATATTGGATCTGGCGCCTCCGATCAAGGAGATCCTGTTGTCGGAGGCCCACCTCGACGATAAACGCCAAAGCATCCGGCATTTTCTGGAGGACATGCTGCGCAGAACGCTCGAGGACGATCCCGCGGTGCCCCCGCTCGAGTGCATCCAGGTCCGTGACGCAATCCGGGTCTTCGAGAGCGTCCTGTCCAGGCGCAGCGAACGCCTGGCGGGATACAGCCTTCTCGGGTACCTGAATGACCTGCTCCATCGGTCCGACTACCACGGCCTCGAGCGGCCCTCATCCGGTTTCCTGGCCGAGATGGAGCACCTCATGCGCGGGGTGATGGGCAAGACCGGCATCTATCAGGAAAAGATGCCGGCGTTTCCGAAGTATGAAGGACGCCGGGCGGCGAAGCTCCGCTCGGCGGACCTCTCGCGCATGATGCGTGCGGCCGACCGCTTCATGGCGCGCTATGCCTGCGGCCTCGATGAGGACGTGATCCGGCGCCGCAGCCGCAACAAGGTCCGGATCCTCGAGTATTTCAAGGCGACGGAGCTCGAATGGGACGACTGGCGCTGGCAGACGAAACACATCATCCGTAACGCCGACACCCTCGCGGCCATGGTCGAGCTGACCGAGGACGAGTACCGGGCGGTCAAGCTGGCGCGGGAAAATCGGATCCCCTTCGGCATCACGCCGTACTACCTGTCCCTTTTCGATCGGAAGCCCGGCGAGGGGCGGGACACTGCCGTTCGGGCCCAGGTCCTACCGAGCATGCACTATGTCACAAAGATGATGGCCCTGCGCGAACGCTCGGAGCACTCGATGGATTTCATGCTCGAGCGCGACACCTCTCCGATCGAGGGCATCACGCGGCGCTACCCCTCCATCGTGATTCTGAAGCCGATCCTGACCTGTCCCCAGATCTGCGTCTACTGCCAGCGGAACTGGGAGATCGAAGACGTCTATTCGGCCAATGCCGCCCTCGGGCAGGAGAAGCTTGACCGGGCCCTGAACTGGATCGGAGAGACCCCGGAGATCCACGAGGTGCTTGTAACCGGCGGGGACCCGCTGCTGCTTTCCGACGACCGGATCGAAAACCTCCTCTACCGCCTCTCGAAGATTCCCCATGTGGAGAGGATCCGGATCGGCACCCGCACGCCGGTCACGCTGCCGCAGCGGATCACGGACACGCTGGTGCGGGACATCAACCACTTTCATCACCCCGGCAAGCGGGAGGTGATCATCATCACCCACTTCGAGCACCCCTACGAGATCACGCCCCAGGCCCTCGAGGCGGTGCAGAAGTTCAGGCGCTACGGCATGGAGGTGTACAACCAGCTGGTCTACACCTTCTACAACTCGCGGAAGTTCGAGGCCGCCTTCCTGCGCCACAAGCTGCGCCTCATCGGGGTCACGCCCTACTACACCTTCAACACCAAAGGGAAGGAAGAGACGGACGAATACCGGGTGCCCATCAGCCGTCTGCTGCAGGAGCAGCACGAGGAGGCGCGGCTCCTGCCCGGGACCGTGCGGACCGACGAGATCGTCTTCAATGTGCCGCGACTCGGGAAGAATTACCTGCGCGCGAGGCAGCACCACGACGTCATCTCGATCTTGCCCGACGGATGCCGCGTCTTCGAATTCCACCCCTGGGAGAAGAAGCTGGAACTGGTCGACACCTACGTCTACACGGACGTATCGGTCTACGACTATGTGAAGCGCCTCAGGAGCGTGGGAGAGGACCCCGCGGACTATCAGACGATCTGGTACTATTATTGAGCTGCTATTTCCCGGCGGCTTCGCGGGCTGCGCGGATCAGATCGGTCCGCAGGTCGTGGAGCCGCATCTCGATGCCGGCCGGGTATTCATGGGGATTCAGGAGCCTCCGGATGGCCGGGTGCAGGCGTTCGAGCTGGTCCAGGCACCGCTGCCGGGCCTCGCGGGAAGATGGAACGTCGTAGATCAGGCGGCCTCCGTTGAAGATCGGAATGAGCAGATCCTCGTGGGGGGTTCCGGCCGTGACACGGATAAGGCGGGTGGGATTCAGCGGGTCCACGATCGTGCAGGGCTCTTCTACGCCCAGCTGGACATCGTAGATGGCATCCGCCTTGAAATCGCTGTTGCGCCGGTACCGGCGCACCTGCAGGACCCCGGGGGTCGTGACCTTGATCAGTTGCTCGGATAGCTTGACCTTGTAATCCCAGCGGCCGTCCTTGTTTCGCACCGCCGTGAGCTTGTAGACTCCGCCGAGGGCGGGATCGTCGTAGGCGGTGGCCAAACGTGTCCCGACCCCCCAACTGCTGATGGGGGCGTCCTGCACCTTGATGCTGTGGATGACATGTTCGTCGAGGTCGCTGCTTCCGACGATGCTCTTGTCTCCGAATCCCGCCTCCTCGAGGATCTTCTGGGCCTCGGTGCTGAGGTAGGCCAGATCCCCCGAATCGATCCGGATCCCCACCATCTCGTGTCCGGCCTCCCGCAACTCCTTCGCCGCCGCGACGGCGTGCCGGACCCCCTGGAGCGTATCGTAGGTGTCCACCAGGAAGATGCAGTTGTTGGGCATGGCTTTGGCATAGTCCCGGAAGGCCTGCAGTTCGTCATCGAACACCATCACCCAGCTGTGGGCGTGCGTGCCCTTGACCGGGATGTCGTAGAGCTTCCCGGCCAGGACGTTGGACGTCCCGGAGCAGCCCCCCACGAAAGCGGCGCGGCTGGCGGAGACCCCGCCGTCGATCCCCTGGGCGCGCCGGAGTCCGAACTCCATGACGGGGTCGCCTTCGGCGGCCAGGCAGATGCGCGCCGCCTTGGTGGCGACCAGGGTCTGGAAGTTGATCATGTTCAGCAGGGCCGATTCGAGGATCTGGCACTGCAGCAAAGGGCCGGTGACGCGCACCAGGGGTTCCTGCGGAAAGACGACGGTCCCCTCGGGCAGGGCGTCCAGGTTGAAGGTGAGGGTGAGGCCCTTGAGGTATTGCAGGAAGGCGTTATCGAAGATGGGGCGGCCGTCGTTGCCGGGGATGGTGCCGAGGTAGGCGATGTCTTCGTCGTCGAAGCGGAAGTTTTGCAGGTAGTCGATGACCTGGCTGAGGCCGCATGCCACCGCGTAGCCGCCCTTGAAGGGGTTTTGCCGAAAGGTCAGGTGGAAGGCCACCTCTTTGTCCGCCATCCCGAGTTTCCAGTAGCCGTAGGCCATCGTCAGCTCGTAGAGATCGGTCAGAAGGGTGAGGGAGTGGCGGTAGAGTTTGTTCAGGATCTCCATGGGCTGCATCTCCTCGTTGGACGGGATCCATCGGCGCATACACGGTTTGCCTTCGCCGAAAGGACCGGGGCTGCAGGGGGGCGTTTGAACGAACGGTGAGGACGGCGCCTTCTGAGACATCACAGCGCACATATTCCCTTGAAAAACGCACTATAGGCATGTTTGCCCCTTTTGATCAACGGGATTTTTGGTTTTTCACGAAGGGATGGTGAGAAACCGGTGTGCTTTCGGGTTCAGAGGGAGGCGCCGAATCAGGCGCGCTTCGCGGGCTGGAAGGATCGTCCGAGGCGTCTGGATATATCGTGAAGAATGGACAGGGGGCTGCGCCTCAGGTTTTTTGAGGCGTGGTTGGTGAGGCCCTGTTCAGGCGCGCGGCCGGCGGTGCCCCTCTTGCGGGCGGATCTCTTCGTGAGTGGGAGCCGGCCGGTTTTTGCGCTTGACTTACAGTTATATTTACAGTATTGTGCGGCTCTATAGGCATCCAATACCACCACAAAGGGGCGCAGGATGAAGCTGACGGATAAACAGAAGGCCTTTCTGGACTATCTGGTCTGGTACCGGTCGGAGTGGGGGGAGGCGCCGAGCTTCGACGAAATCTGCCGGCACTTCGGATTCCGTTCATACAACGCGGTTACGACCTATCTCGATATCCTGGAGCGGAAGGGGTATATCCGGCGTCCGCGGGAGAAGAACCGCAAGCGGGCCGTCGAGGTGCTCCGGCCGCTGGAGGCCCGGCGGTTCGAGTTCCCGCTCCTCGGGAAGGTCGCCGCCGGCAAGCCGATCGAGGCGGTGGAGGACCGCCGGGCGATCGATGTGCCGCCCTCCATGGCGGCTTCGGGAGACCATTTCGTTCTGCAGGTCACGGGGGATTCCATGATCGAAGACGGCATCCTGGACGGGGATTTCGTTGTGGTTAGGAAGCAGGCCGTGGCCGAAAACGGCGATACGGTGGTGGCCCTCATCGACAACGAGGCGACGGTGAAGCGCTACTACCGGCGGCCGGATCACGTCGAACTCCGGCCGGCCCACACCGGCATGGCCTCCATCCGGGTGGCGGAGGGGGACCTGCGCATCGACGGCAAGGTGGTCGGGGTGATCCGTTATTACAAGTAAGGCTCCGCCCGGAAACGGCCTTTTCGCCCGATCCCGGTGTGTCCATCTGCACGCCTGCTCGTGCGGCGGTCTTGCCGGGCCGCCTCCGCGCGCACGCTTGATTTCCTTTGTCGCGGCCAAACCCGGGCTCCATTCTGCAGGGTAGGTCCGGGCGGGCGAAGCCTGTGAAGAAAAGTCTTTATTCCCCTGACGGGAAGTGGCTTGTGACGGGTCGCCGTTTCCGGCTCGAAAATTGAACGTGTTTGTGCTGCGACTGCTGCAAGGGCGGGTGCGTGCCATGGAGCGTCAGATCATCCATCTTCATATTCCAGCCTTCGCCGTCGCGGTGGAGGAGGTCTGCCGGCCCGGGCTGAAGGGGCGGCCGGTAGCGGTGGCGGTGCCCCGCTCGGACCGGGCCCCGCTGCTCTGCGTGTCGCAGGAGGCCCGGAGGCAGGGGGTCTTCAAGGGCATGCCCTTCATGGCGGCCCGCAAACGGTGCCCGGACCTGCTGCGCCTGCCTCCCAACCCCGATCTGGTCGACCGCGCGTGGCGGGCCCTGACGGGGATCACCGGCCGGTACACCCCGCTTTGGGAGCCGTTCAAGCCCGGGCATGTCTACCTGGATATGACGGGCACCGGGCGGCTCTGGGGGCGGGCCAGGGACGCCGGGCAGCGGCTCGAGCGGGAGGTCCGGACGCGGATCCGGCTGGCGGGCAGTGTGGGCCTGGCAGGGAACAAGATGGTCTCGAGCATCGCCTCGCGGGTGCAGGGACGCCCGGGCGTGCTGGACGTTCATCACGGGCGGGAGGCCGCGTTCATGGCCCCCCTGCCGGTGGATATGGTCCCCGGCATCGGGCCTGTCCGGCGGAAGATCCTCCTCGAAGAACTGCACATCCGGCTGGCGGGCGAACTGGCCTCCCTGGACGACGGAGCGCTCCGGCTGATCTTCGGCGGCCGGGCCCACGTCATGCGGCAGCGGGTCCTCGGGGTCGATCCGACGCCCGTCCGTCCCGAGGCTGCCCGTCCGGTGGTGTCCGCCGGCGTGAGCCTGCCCGGGGACGAAAACGACGACGACCGGCTCCTGGGGGTGCTCGCCCGGCTGGTGGAGGTGTGTGCCGCCCGGCTGCGGGAAAAGGCCCTCCGGCCCCGCCGGGCGGGTCTGATGATCCGCTACGGGGACCTGGAAGAGGTCTACCGTCAGATGAAGCTCCCCGTTCACAGCTGGTGGGAGTTCGAATTGAACCCCTGGATGGCGCAGCTTTTCATGAAGGCCGCATCCCGCCGGGTCGGGATACGGGCCGTGGGGGTCTGGTTTCGGGACTTCGCCCCGGAAAGCGGCCAGCTCAGCCTATTCCCGGAGGTTGCGCCGCAGAAGGAAAAGGCGTGCGAGCTCGTCCGGGCGCTCGACCGGATCCGGGGGCGCTACGGTGCGGATGCGGTTCGGCGCGCGCGTCTGCCCCTGGAGGGCGACCTGGGGGGTGTGAGGGAGGGGGCATGAGCCATGAAGGATTTCGTCCATCTGCATGTCCACTCCCATTTTTCGAAGGGCTGGGGGATCGGCACGGTCGAACGGCTCTGCAGCGCCGCGGCGGCCCTGGGCATGCGGCGGCTGGCCCTGACCGACACCAATGGTCTCTACGGCCTGGTCCCCTTCCTCCAGGCGGCGCGGGAGCAAGGGATCACGCCCATCGCCGGGAGCGAACTCGTGCACGGGGGGCGCCGGGCGGTGCTGCTGGTCAAGGACGAGGCGGGCTACGCCAACCTTTCCGCAATGATCTCGGCTCGTCACTGCGACCCGGATTTCGACCTCATCCAGGTCCTGCGGGAAAGGCGCCGCGGCCTGACGGTCCTCTCGGACGACATCCGCCTCCTGAAGGCGCTGCGGAGGGACAGCCGGGACGATTTGTTCGTCGAGATGTCGCCCGGGTACGGGATGGCCCGGGCCTATGCCTTCGCCCGCGGGAGCGGCCTGCCGCCCGTGGCGACGAGCCGGGTCTTTCTCGTGGAGCGCGGGGATTTCCCCCTGCACCGCATCCTCCGGGCCATCGCCGAAAACAGCACCCTCTCGCGCCTGACGCCGGCGGCCGTTTGCAAGGAGGCGGATTTTCTCCAGCCCCCGTCGGCCATGATCGATCAGTTCCCACATGCCCCGGCGGCCGTCGCCAATACCCTGCGCGTTGCGGACGGCTGTCTGACGGCGTGGGAGTTCAACCGGATCATCTTTCCCCGCTTTGCGGGGATGGGCGACCGGGAGGCCTTCGACCGCCTCTACCAGACGGCCCTGGAGGGGTGCCGGCGGCGCTGCGGTCCGCTCACCGAGACCGTTCGCAGGCGTCTCGACCACGAGATGGAGATCATCCGCGCCAAGAACTTTGCCCATTATTTCCTGGTGGTGGCGGAAATGACCCGCAAGGTCCGCTACTCCTGCGGGCGCGGCAGCGCTGCGGCCTCCCTCGTGGCCTATGCCCTGGGGATTACGCACGTGGATCCCGTGCGGCACAACCTCCTCTTCGAGCGGTTTCTGAACCCGGGGCGTCTGGATCCGCCCGACATCGACGTGGATTTCGCCTGGGACGAGCGGGAGCAGGTGATGGACGAGGCCTTTGCGCGTTACGGCCACCGCCGGGCGGCCATGGTGGCCAACCAGAACACCTTCGGGGCGCGGGCGGCGGTGCGCGAGGTGGCCAAGGTGTTCGGCCTGACGGAGGGCGAGATCGCCCGCGTGACCGGCAGGATCGGCTACGGGTGGCGGCTCGGCAAGATGGGGGCGGAACTCCGGACGCACCCCCGGATGCGCGGCTTCGATTTCAAGGAGCCGTGGGGGGAGATCCTGGACGCCGCTGTCAAATTGGAAGGGCATTTCAACCACCTGTCCACCCATTGCGGCGGGATGGTGGTGGTGCCGGACGACATCCGCCGCTACTGTCCGGTGGAGATATCGGCCAAGGGGGTGCCGGTCCTCCAGTGGGAAAAGGACGCGGTGGAGGATGCAGGGCTGGTGAAGATCGACATCCTCGGCAACCGGAGCCTGGCGGTGATCCGGGACGCCCTCGCCATGGCGTCGGAGAACCACCCGGGCCGGGTGCCGGCCTATGACGAACTCGACCCGCTCGACGACCCCGCGGCCGTCCGTATCTTCCATCGGGCCGACACCTTCGGGGTCTTCTACTTCGAGAGCCCGGCGACCCGGCGGGTCCTGACCCAGGTCAGCCGGGGGGTCGATTTCGAGGCGTACCGGCGGATGGACCATTTCCATCTGAACGTGGTGGTCACCTCCATCATCCGACCGGCCTCCAACCAGAGCATCCACACCTGGGTGGAGCGCCTGCACGGCGCGCCGTGGGAGCCGGCCCATCCACTGCTGCGCCCCGTTCTGGAGGAGACGCTCGGGGTGATGGTCTTCCAGGAGCAGCTGAGCCTGGCGGCGATCCACCTGGCCGGGTTCGAGGCCGGGGAGGCGGACACCCTCCGCAAGGTCGTGAGCAAGAAGCACCGCGAGAAAAAGCTCAAGGACTTCTACGCGCGGTTCTGCGCCGGCGCCGCACGGCGGGGCGTGGGGCGGGAGACCGTCGAGGAGGTCTGGCGCATGATGATGGGCTTCGACGGCTACAGCTTCTGCAAGCCCCACTCGGCGAGCTACACGCTCGTGGCCTACAAGTCGGCTTGGCTGCGGGCTCGTTACCCGGCCGAGTTCATGGCCGCGGTGATCTCGAACGGCGGGGGCTACTACAACACCTTCGGGTACCTCTCCGAGGCGCGGCGCATGGGGCTGCGGGTCTTGCCGCCGGACATCGACGCGAGCGCGTCGGCCTACACCGGCGGCGGGCGGGATGTGCGGGTGGGGCTGATGCAGCTGAAGGCCCTTTCCGCGGAGTGCGCCGCGGCCGTCCTGGAGGAGCGGGGCAAGAACGGGCCTTTCCGGTCCTTCGAGTCCTTCCTGGGGCGCATGCGGGGGCGGATCACGCTCCAGGACGCGCGCATCCTGATCAAGGCGGGCTGCTTCGACCGCCTGGAGGGGGAGGCCGCCCGCCCGGCCCTCGTCTGGCAGGCCTTGGGCTTTTTCGCCCGCGATCGAAGCCGGAGGTGCCCGGGCCTCTTCGACCGTCCCGACCCGGCTCCGATGCGCCCGTCGGGCCGCGGGGAGCCGCTTTGCCGCGCCGACCGGCTGCGGCAGGAGGCCGAGACCCTCGGTTTTTACCTCTCGGTCCATCCCATCGCGTGCTACCGGGATGCCCTCGTGCGGCTGCGGCCGGTCTGGGCCCGGGACCTGCGGCGTTGCGTGGGACGTGAGGTCACGGCCATCGGGTGGTGGGTGACGGGCAAGACCGTGCACACGCGGGGCGGGGAGGCCATGAAGTTCGTGAGTTTCGAGGACCCCACCGGGATCTACGAGGCGGTCTTTTTCCCGCGGGTCTACGACCGGCATTGCCACCTGCTGGAGGCGGCGCGGCCCTATGTCCTCAAGGGCCGGGTGGAGGACGACGGCGGGGCATTGAGCCTGAATGTGCGCTGGATCGGCTTCCTGGACGCGCAAACGGGGCGCGGACGCCCGCACGAGAAGGGGGCGGCGCAAAGATCGGCCGGTACGTCCTGAGGCCCGCCGGCGGATTTTTCCTGGAAAAACATCCAATAATGGCTATCATGGGATTTCGACACCGGTCCGGGCGGCCAGCCGCCTGGCGGGTCCGGTGGACAAACACAGATACTCCGACGGGAGGAAACGATCCCATGTCCCATTTCGTTCTGTTCGCACTGATGTTCGCCGGCGGCATGGCCGTGGCGCTCCAGCCCTCCATCAACGCCCGCCTCGCCCAGAAGGTGGGGTTCCTCGAGAGTTCTTGCATATCCTTCGCCGTCGGAACCCTGGCCCTCCTGGCCGTGGTGCTCGTGACGGGGCGCGGGAGCCTGAAGGGGATTTACGACGCCGTGTGGTGGGAGTTGACGGGCGGGTTTCTGGGGGCTATGTTCGTGACCCTGACGATCGTCGCTGTTCCCCGAATCGGGACGGCCGCCGCCATGGGGGCGACGATCGCGGCGCAGTTGACCACGGGGCTGATCCTGGACCACTACGGTTGGTTCGGGTTCAAAGGGATCCCCTTCGACCTCCGGCGCATGGCGGGGGTGCTGCTCCTCATGCTGGGCGCCCTGCTGCTCTTCAAGCGGTAGGCGGACGTCCTTCCCGTTGCGGCGCGGAGCGGAATCAGGTCTTCGAACCGCCTGTCATGCGCCTTTCCACCCGGTGTCTTCCATATAGCGATCCATATCGAAGCGGACCCATTTGAAGCGTTTCTGCACCGCTTCGGGGACCTGTCCGCCGATGCGCGCCATGAAGAGGTTCTCGGGCCGGAGCAGGACGTTGGGTTCGTTGGTCTGAAAGGTCCTGAAACCGAAGGCTGAGAACAGCCCGATCAGCATCTCGCGATAACGGATGGCGGTGAGCCCCGTGCCTTCGAGGTCCCAGGTCCAGGAGTACCCGACCATATAAAAGATGCGGTTTTCCTTCAGGGGGTGATCGACGAGGGCGCGCAGCATCTCCCGCGCGATGCCGGCGGAGCGCCAGGCGGCGCCGACCTCGATCACGGCGACCTCCATCATGATCCGCTCGCCGACCCGGGTCCAGCGCTCCTCCTTCGAGGGATATTCCAGCAGGGCCACACCCACGATGCCGCCTGCTTCCGTGCAGGCGAGCGTGACGTTCTGCTCCTCGTTCGAGGCGGCTGCAAGCAGGGCCTCCTTGTCCGAGAGGAGCGGTTTGTAGGCGGTGTACCGTTTGAGCGAGGGGTCGAAATCCAAGGGCCCGATCATCTCGGGCGGGCAGAACGATTGGATGTCGACGGGGCCTCTAGGGGTCTGCAGGCGGGTGACCTGTGGCGGGAAGCGGCTCATCGGCTCAAAAATCGCCCCAGGTCGGATAGAGCGTTCTCGTCATCACCACCGTGACGTAGCACATCCCGTCCGGGCACCTGAAGCCGTCCTCGACGACACACCGTTCGACGAAGGCGCACTGGCCGAGCGCCTCGATCACGTCGTTTTCGAGCCCCATCACGAGGTCCGCGCGGAGGGTCTCGATGTCGAACTCCATGGCCCGGCGAATCAGGTCCAGGGTCATCCATGTGCACAGGCCGAGCTTTCGAAACGTGGGCAGGACCGCGAGTTGCAGGGTGCTTGTGTGGCGGCGGCCGCCGTAGCCGGGGCGTAAAATGGTGCCGAATCCCACCACTTCGTCTTCACAAAGGGCTAGAATGCCGAATGTGCGACCCTCCAGATGCCGATCGATCCAGCCTTCCACGACGCCCCGTTCGCAGGGATTTTCACCGAAACACCAGCGCTCGATGAGCGGCAGCCTTTGAAAAAGCCCGAGCAGCCCTTCGGCGTCCGCCTTGCCGGGAGGGCGGATGAGCACTTCCCGCCCGTCCGGCAGGAGAATCTCCTTGGGGTATTTTTGGTCGATCGATGCGCGGGGTCCGCTCGACGCTGTCATGGCCGCGGCGTCCTTTCAGTCGTCCGCCGCTGCGGCCCCGGAGCGTACGAGGAGGTAGCGGTCGGGCTGGAGGCGGGCGAAGAGGGCCGCCCCGGGGCAGGGCGCCACCTGTTTGACGGGGTAGGCACCCCCGAGGATCTGGTAGATCTCGAGGCAGCAGGAGCACAGGTGGGCCGTGCGGTCGATGGAATAGGGAACGATCCGCCCTGCTTCCTCGACGAAGCAGCGCGGATGGATGAAGTTGGCGTGATTGGCTGTGTGGGTGAGGAAGAGCGCGTTGAAGTGGGGTTCCTCCGAGCCCATGCGGTGCGCCCAGCGGAGATAGATCGCTTCCTCGCGCGGCAGGACGTTGAGCCAGGCCGGGGGCATCCGCGCCTTCAGCATGGGGTCTTCGAGAAGGGCGCGCTTGTCCTCCTTGTCGGCCAAGCGGGGCGGAGCGAAGTCCGATTCGGTGATGACCGAAGCGAGACGGTCTTCATAGCCGGGCAGGGCTGCGGCGCTCACGACCGCGTGAAGACCGTCCTTGTCGGAAGTGTGGTACCACGCGCCGGCGCGTTTGCAGGTGTCATCCCAGACCTCGGGCGCGACGGTGCTGATTCGATTGAAGGAGTCGAACGGGGTGCAGACGACGCCTTTGGCGGCCTTCACCTTGATGCCTTGGGCGGTGAGGTCCTCCCTCAAGCGGGCTGTATCCTCCGGCGTAAGCCAGTAAATGAACTTTCTGTAGGGGCCGGTGCGTTTGCCTTTGAGATCCGGCGTAGCAGGCTGCATGTCTTCCTCGTGATCCTCCGGAAATGGTGATTCAGCACCCTGAACTTTTTGTCCGGGCATGAAAAACCCCTGCCGATATCGAAGAAGTCGGCGTCTCAAGCGGCGGACTGTCCATCCCCGCCTCTGTCTACATGCCCGAGAGGCTCTCGAATGGATCATGCCACAGCAGAGTCCGAATGGCAACCCTGCAGGGAAGGCTTTTATCCATGCGGATTCTGTAAAAGGATCGCGGGGGTTTTTCTGTTTGAAGCGCTATGTTTTTTATGACATAATCGAACATCGAAATTTGGTCCGCCCTTTGAGATGTTTATTCCGTGGAGCCGTGTGGGCTGCAGGGTTCGATCGGCGGGCGGATTCGATCTGGAGCCTTTGTGCATGGAGTCTTTTTTCAAGCTGAAAACGACTGCCGAAGTCGTAGCCCTGATCAACGCCTTCGATCCTTTGGATGAGGAAAGCCTGCCGGTCGACAAGGCCTTTGGCCGCGTACTTAGGCGGGATTTCCTTGCCCCGGAAGACCTGCCGGCCTTTTTCAAATCTGCGATGGACGGGTTTGCCGTCCGGGCCAGAGACACCTTCGGGGCTTCCGAGGGACTCCCGGCCCTTCTGAATCTGGCTGGAGAGGTTCGTATGGGCGCTGCTCCCAAGGTCAAGGTGGGGGAGCAGGAGGCCGTGCGGATTGCCACGGGCGGCATGCTGCCCGACGGTGCCGACGGGGTGGTCATGGTGGAGTATGCGGAGCTGCTGGACGAAACGACCCTGGAGGTTTCACGGCCGATCGCGCCCCTTGAGAATGTCATCCAGCCGGGAGACGATTTCAGGAAGGGCGTGCTGGTGATCCCGAAGGGCGTGCGCCTGCGCATGCAGGAGATCGGGGCACTGGCCGGTTTCGGTTGCGCGGAGGTTTCGGTCCACCGGCGTCCGGTGGTCGGGATCATTTCGACGGGCGATGAGATCGTCCCCTCTGATGCGCTGCCGTCTCCCGGCCAGGTGAGAGACATCAACCGCTATACGCTGGAGGCCTTCTGCCTCCGCCACGGTGCGGAGCCGCAGCATTTCGGGATCTGTCCGGACCGGTTCGAGGCCCTCGAGGGCAAGATGACGGAGGCCCTGGGGCTTTGCGACACCGTCTGGGTATCGGGGGGCAGTTCGGTCGGCATGCGCGACTTGACCCTTTCCGTCCTGGAGGCCCTGCCCGGGTTCGAACTGCTTGTCCACGGGGTCTCCATCAGCCCGGGCAAACCGACCATTCTCGGCCGTTGCGGCGGCAAGCCTTTCGTGGGGCTGCCCGGGCATGTCGCCTCGGCGCTGGTGGTGGCGGAGGTTTTTCTGCGCCCGCTGCTCGGAAGGCTTTCCGGGGTGGCCGCAGAGGCTGAGGAGCGGCCGAAGGAGGTCTCGGCCCGCCTGGCGCGCAACATCGAATCCGTCACGGGCCGAGAAGATTACGTCCGCGTCAGGCTTTTCGACGACGCAGGAACCCTGGCGGCCGAGCCCGTTTTCGGGAAATCCGGCCTCATATCCACGCTGATCCGTGCCGACGGGCTCGTGAAGATCGGTTTGCACACCGAGGGGCTTTATCAGGGGGAGACCGTGCGTGTCACGCTGCTCGAGTGACGGAAGGAGATCGGGGCTTGAAGAGAAACGTCTATCTGGACATGAAGACCATCGAAGAGGCGCAAGGCCTCTTTCTCGAGCGTTTCGGCCGCGGCAGGCGAACGGAGGCCGAGCGAGTCGAGGTGAGCGAGGCTCTGGGAAGGATCACCGCCGAGCCGGTCTTCGCCCGCTGGTCCGTGCCGACTTACCACTCGGCGGCCATGGACGGGGCGGCGGTCCGTGCCGCGGATACTTACGGGGCGACCGAAACGCGGCCGCGCCGGCTCGAGATCGGAAAGGAGGCCGTCTGGATCAACACGGGCCAGCCCATGCCGGCGGGGTTCAACGCCGTCATCATGATCGAAAAGATCCACACCCTGGACGCGGACCGGATCGAGATCAGGGCCTCCGCCTACCCGTGGCAGAACGTGCGCAAGGTGGGCGAGGACGTCGTCGCCAGCCAGTTGCTCTTTACGCAGGATCACCGTATCCGGCCCTGTGACATCGGTGCGCTGATCAGCGCCGGGGTCTTCGAACTGCTGGTCCGGCGCCGCCCGCTGGTCGCGATCATCCCGACAGGCACCGAGATCGTTCCTTTCGAGGAGGCCCGGAGGATCGATGCGCCAGAGGGCACGCAGATCGTGGAGTCCAACGCGCATCTTCTCTCGGCTCTGGTCGAGGAGTGCGGCGGCGAGGCCGTGATCTGTCCGGTGGCGCCGGATCAGGAGGACCGCGTCCGTCAGGCGCTCCAGATGGCCCTTGATCTGAACCCCCAAGTGGTGATAGTCAATGCAGGATCCTCCGCCGGCAGCAAGGACTTCACCGCGCACGCCATCGGTTCGATGGGCGAGATCCTGGTCCACGGCGTGGCGATGATGCCGGGGAAGCCGACGATCCTGGCCGATGTCGGCGGCAGACCCGTTGTAGGAAACCCCGGGTACGCCGTCTCGTCCGTCCTTTCCTTCGAGCATTTCGTCAAACCGCTCCTCTACCGTCTGCAGGGGCGTCGCTTGCCGGCGGGGCAGACCGTGGCGGTTACGCCGGTGAGAGATATCCCTTCGAAACCGGGGGTCGAGGAGTTTCTCCGCGTCAATATCGGCCAGGTAGGCGGCCGTTATGTCGCCGTGCCGCTGCCGAGGGCGGCCGGGTCCATCACGAGTCTGACCCGGGCCGAGGGCCTGATCAGGGTGCCTCTTCTGACGGAGGGGATCTCCCGTAAGGAGACGGTGGAGGCGATGCTCCTCGTGGACCGTGAAGAGTTGAGCCGGACGGTGGTGATGATCGGAAGCCACGACATGACCATCGACATCCTGGCCGACGAACTCCGCCGGCTGGGCCTCCCGGCCCGGATCGTTTCGGGGAATGTGGGAAGTGTGGGGGGGTTGCTGGCCCTCAAGAAGGGGTCGTGCCACATGGCCGGTTCGCATCTCCTGGATGTGGAATCCGGCCGGTACAATTTGCCCTACATCGAGCGCTACTTGAAGGAAGTGCCGGTGAGCGTCTTTCACCTCGCCTTGAGGGATCAGGGACTGATGGTCGCCAAGGGCAACCCCAAGGGGATCGAGGGCCTTCAGGATTTGACGCGGCCGGACGTCCTGTTCGTCAATCGGCAGGCCGGTTCGGGAACGCGGGTTCTCCTCGATTACAGCCTCCAATCGGCCGGTATTGATTCTGCCGGCGTCAGGGGGTATGATCAGGAGGAATTCACGCACACGGCAGTGGCCGTGGATGTCGTGAGCGGGGTGGCGGATTGCGGGATGGGGATCTTCGCCGCCGCCAAGGCGCTGGACCTCGATTTTATCCCCGTTGTGCGGGAGCAGTACGATGTCGTGGTGCTGCGCGAGGCGCTCGAGTCCGAGGCGGTCCGGATGGCGCTCGAAACGATGCGGTCCGGGGATTTTCGACGGCGTGTCACGGCGATGGGGGGCTACGACCCCTCTCGAAGCGGTGAACTCTGGCAGGAGGTGGGTTGAGGTGGAGGAACGTAAAGCACAGCCGGACAGCAAGGGCGCCGAAGCCCTGCGCTTGAAGACGCGGCTTTGGATCGTCGATGAAAACGATCGTATCATTATGGGCGAAGGCCGGAGAGAAATCCTCGAAACGATCGACAAGACCGGGTCCATCAACCAGACGGCCAAGCTCATGAAGATGTCCTACAAGGCAGTCTGGGGCAAGATCAAGGCGACCGAAAAGACGCTGGGGCGGCGCATCGTGCACACCGACCGCAAAGAAGGGACGCATCTGACCGATGCCGGACGGGAACTCTTGGAAAAGTACCGGGTCCTGAAAGAGCAGTGCATCGCCGAAGAAAACCGGATGTTTTCGAAGCTGTTCAGGGGCCAGGCGCCGAGCTGAGGGGGGAGCTTCGCGCCATATGCGGACTGGGCGCTCGGTTTTGAACGTCCCCGGTCAGGAGGAGATGATGAAGGTCAACAAGCTGGATCATATTTGTATCGCCGTCCGGGATCTGGACGCGGCTAAAAAGGTTTGGGAGCCGGTTCTCGGCAAGAGCGGACCGGACGATGCCTACGTCGATGAGCCGGAGAAGATCCGCGTGGCGCGGTATTGGGTCGGCGAGGTGGGTTTCGAGTTGATGGAGTCGACGACGCCGGATGGCCCGGTGGCCAAGTGGATCGACAAGCACGGCGAGGGGGTGATGCTTGTGAGCCTGAACGTGGACGACACCCGCAAGGCCGTCGAGGAGCTTCAATCGAAGGATTACCCCTTCATTCCCACCCCGGACGGGGAGGTGGCAAGGCCTTTCCGGGACTGCGAATTCGCCTTCGTTCATCCCAAAAAGATGAACAACGTTCTGCTCGAAGTGATCGACTACAAATGGGATGAATTGAAGAAATAGACCGAGGGTATATGATGTCCAGTCAACTAGTCTCTATTCCGACCGCTCGTACGATCAACTATCTGCGTGTTTCGATAACGGACCGGTGCAATCTGCGCTGCTGCTACTGCATGCCCGAGGGCGGTGTTCCGGTGATGCCGCACGACGAGATCCTTTCTTACGAAGAAATGCTCCGGTTGATCGGGGTCTTCGTCCAGGGCGGGATCCGGAAAGTCCGCATCACCGGCGGCGAACCGCTGGTCCGGAAGGATTCCGTGGACCTGCTGGGCAGGCTTCACCAAATGCCTGGGCTGGAAGAGGTGACCCTGACGACCAATGGGGTGCTCCTGAAGGAATTCGCCGCGCAACTCAAGAAGAGCGGCGTCAGCCGACTCAACATCAGCCTCGACTCCCTCAAGCCGGAGCGTTTCGCGCGGATCACACGGCGGGACCGGTTCGAAGACGTTGTCGCCGGGATTCATCTGGCCGAGAGCCTTGGGTTCGATCCGATCAAGATCAACGTGGTGATGATGCGGGGTGTGAACGATGACGAGATCGGGGATTTTTTTCGGCTGGCCAAGGAGCGTCCCTATCAGATCCGCTTCATCGAGTACATGCCGGTTGGTGCTGCCAACAGCTGGGATCCGGCCCAGTTCGTCTCGTCGAAGGAGATTTACGAGACCATTTCGCAGTTCGGCCGGCTGGAGCCGCTGGAGGCCGGGATGCTCGACGGCCCTGCGCGGTGTTACCGGGTGGTCGAAGGGGCCGGTCAAATCGGTTTAATCAGCGCCCTGAGCGACCACTTCTGCGAGCGCTGCAACCGCCTGCGCCTCACCGCGGACGGACAGCTGAGGACCTGCCTTTTCTCCGACGCCGAGGTGTCCCTCAAGGCCCCGTTGCGGCAGGGCGGCTCGGACGAGGAACTCCTCGACCTCATCAGGCTGGCGATCAAAAACAAGCCCAAAGGGCACGGGCTGCAGCGGGTGCGTCCTGAGGCCTGCCTGCGTCAGATGTCCCGAATCGGCGGATAATCAACCCCAGCGTAATCCTGCCCTCGAAATCCGCACAGCCATCCCGAGGGCCGCACCCTGTTCGAAAGGAGTGTTGATACGACGATGCCCGAAACGATCGCGGCGCCGCCGGTGGTTGCATTTGTCGGCTGGTCGGATACCGGAAAGACGACCTTCATCGAAAAGCTGATACCGGTCCTGGTGAAGTCCGGTCTGCGTGTTGGGACCGTCAAACACCACAAGAGCGGATTCGAGATGGACCGCGCCGGAAAGGACAGCTGGCGCCACAAACAGGCGGGCGCCGCGGCGACGCTCGTATCCTCCCCGGTGCGGATCGGGATGGTGCAGGATGTGGACCATGATTACACCCTGGATGAATTGCTCCCTTTCTTCAGAAATGTCGACCTCGTTCTGGCCGAGGGTTACAAGCACGAGGCTGAGAAGAAGATCGAGGTGTTTCGGCCTCTTTCTGCGGGGTCCAAACCGCTTTGTGCGAACGACCGCCACCTGATCGCTCTGGTGAGCGATCTGCCGCTGGACCTGGGCGTGCCGCGCTTCGGCCTGGAGGATGCGGGTGGTGTGGCGCAGTTCCTGGCGGCCTTTTTCGAACTTACCCCACGCAAATAGAGTTTCCATCCGGAAATGGTCTTTTTGGCCCATCTCGGTGTCAATCTGGACGTTTGCTTGTGCGGCGACCCGCAGATCGCCTTCGCGCAAACGCCTAATTTTATTGATGTTGGCCAAACCGGGACCCGCCGCGAAGCGTGTAAATAAAAATCCTCATTTCCGGATGGGAAACTGGGTTCTACCGGGAAATCATTTCCGGATGGGATTTGGATAAGGATCTTTTTCGGTACGGGAGATTTTTCTTGTATCTTTAGATATAGAAAAATAACATATAGGGTTATGTGTTTAGAGCCTCCTCCAGTGTGAACATGGAAACGTTCATGTACGGGAGGCTTTCGTGTATCCTGATGCGGGTGCAGCGGAGAGCGGGTCTCCAACTCCGCAGGGTGTTTCGAAGAGGTTTGGTCGGCAGGCTGAAAAGAACCGCCTGCCGGGAACGTTTGGCCGGAGTTCGGCCGGGGAGAGAAAATGATCCAGGTTCCGCTCGTTGCCCAAGGGCCCGCCGTCGTTTTCGCGGCGGGTGCCCCTGGGGGGGATATCCTTCATATGGTGCTCAGCGCCGGTCTGATGGTCAAGCTGGTGTTGCTGATTTTGCTGGTCTTCTCGGTTGTTTCATGGGCCATCATCCTGATAAAGGCACGCCTTCTGCGCAAGGCCCGCAAGGAAACGGAAAGTTTTCTGGACCTGTTCAAGGAGGGCCTGGAGCTCAAAAAGATATTCATGGCGGCCGAGAGCTACGGCTTCAGTCCGGTGGCACGCCTGTTCAGATCCGGATATGCGGAATTCAACCGGCTGAAAAAGATCGAACTCTCACTGGCCGCTGAAGAGGGGCACGTCGCTGATTCCGGATCTCTTGTCTGGTCCAAGCAAACCATGATGGACAACCTGAATCGGGCCCTGGAAAAAGAGGTGATCGAGCAGGTGAACCGATTCGAGGATTCCCTCGGTTTTCTGGCGACGACAGGAAATGCGGCGCCTTTTGTGGGACTTTTCGGAACGGTTTGGGGTATCATGGAGTCATTCCACTCCATCGGTCTGAAAGGGGCAGCCAATCTCGCCGTTGTTGCGCCCGGGATCTCCGAGGCGCTGGTGGCGACAGCGGCAGGACTGGCCGCTGCGATTCCTGCGGTCGTGGCCTTCAATGCCTTCAACCGCCGGGTTTCAGCGTTGAGGGTGGATATGGATATCTTTACCGCCGATTTTCTGAGCATGGTCGAAAGGCAGCTGCTCAAGCGCCAGACCATCGGGCGGCCGGTGCGATAGAGGGTGGGATGGGACACATCGGCGATCAAAAAAAGTTCATGTCGGAGATCAATGTCACCCCCCTGGTGGACGTCATGCTGGTGCTCTTGATCATTTTCATGGTTACGACACCCATGCTCATGCAGGGGGTCGATGTCAATCTGCCGAAGACCGATGCCCGCCCCATCAAGACGAAGGAGGATCCGCTGATCATCACCATTCAGAAAGACCAGAAGATCCTTTTCGAAGACCACGAGATGCCGATGGAAGGTCTGGAAACCAAGATCAGCAAGATCTTCGAGAACCGACGGGATAAAGAGGTGCTCCTCCGCGCCGACCGTGACGTGTCCTACGGCTTTGTCATGCAGGTCATCGCGCGGGTCAAGGCGGCGGGGATCGACAAACTCGGTATGGTAACCGAACCACTTGAGTGAGGCCCGGAATGTCCTGGGTGATGCGCGGGCGGGCTGCGGGGGCGATGCAGCCGAATTGGCCGTCGATGCTGCTGATATCCGCCCTGCTCCATGTGTGCGCATTTGCAGTGCTCCTGCTCGTTCCGGGTGCGATGCCTACGCGCGATATCAAAGGCACGGTTTACGAGGTGAGCCTGGTGGATTTGCCGAACCGGCTCGGTTCTCCGGACAAGGCGCCGAAGGCGGGCAAGGGTGAGCCGGCGGCATTGCCGAAGGCCGCCGCCCCGAAACCAGCCGCCTCCAAGCCGTTGGTTGCGCCTAAACCTCTGCCCCCCCAGCCGCCGGCAGTGAAGAAGATCGCCCCGGTGGAAAAGGCACCGGAAAAGGTCGTTCCAATCGCCAAGCGGACGATCGAAAAACCGGTCAAAGCGGACAAGCCTCCGGAGGCGAGCCCTGCAAAGCGTGTCGACGAGGCGCTTTCCAAGATCGAAAAGCAGGCGGCGGAGAGAAGGCAGAGGGAGGAGGCGGAGCGTGCGAAGCGCGAGGCGGCGGAGCGTGCGAGGCGGGACGCGAAAAAGGCCGCCGCCCGGGATGAAAACCTGATCGACAGCGCCGTCGCCCGTCTGGAGGAGCGCCTGCGGACCAGCGGGGGCGGAAGCGGGGAGGGGGGTTCTGCTGGCGGTGGCGGACCGGTGCAGGGAATTTCCCTGCGCATCTATGAAATGGAGGTGACGAGTTGGATCAAGAGCAACTGGTCTTACCCCGTCGCACTGACGGAGCCCGATCAGCGGAAGGACCTGATGGCGGTCGTGCTGGTGAAGGTCAAGAATGACGGGACGGTTTTGGATGTCATGTTGAAGGAGCCTTCGAAAAACCCAGTGTTCGATCAATCGGTGCTGAAGGCGGTCGAGCGTTCCGATCCGTTGCCGCCGTTTCCAGAGGGGTTCAATCGGCCCATCGGGGAGTTTGAAATCACGTTTAATCTGAGTGAATTCGAGGGGATGTAATTTTTGCTCGGTAAGGGGTTAGCAGGATGTCTTTTGTTTTTCCGTTGAGCCGGCTGTTGGCGGTTGTTGCAGTCGGTGTGTTGCTTTTTCCGGGTGTGGTGCTGTTCCCTTTTTCCGCGGATGCTTCCGCCCGTTTTTATATTGATATCAACGCGCCTTCCACGCCGCGATTCAAGATCGCCATTCCCGATTTCCTCAATCTGGGAGGTGAGGCGCCAAAGGGTGTTTTTACGGATCCACTGGACAGCATCATGTCCAATGATCTCGATTTGAGCGGATTCTTCGAGCCGATGGACAAAGGCGCCTTTCTCGAGGCGCCGGGGGATGCCGGGAACCTGGATGTGACGCAGTTCAAGAACTGGTCCGTTATTGGTGCAGAGCTTCTTCTCAAAGGTGGATACCATCTTGAGGGGGACGAACTCGAGATCGACGTAAAGCTCTACGATGTCTTCTCCGGTCGCCAAATTTTGGGGAAGCGGATGACGGGCCGGGCTGCCGGCCACCGGTATCTCGTTCACCGTTTGGCGGGCGAGATCATCAAACTCCTTACCGGGAACGAAGGGATATTTCAGAGCAAGTTGGCCTTCGTCGGAACGGCGACCGGGAACAAGGAAATCTACGTATGCGACTTCGACGGCTATAACCCGGTTCAGATCACCCGTGACAAGAGCATCGCGCTTCTTCCGCGGTGGTCTCCCGACGGAGGAAATATCCTTTTCACCTCTTACAAAGACGGCGGCGGCCCTAAGCTTTATCTCAAAGAGTGGCCCGGAGGGGCTGTCAGACGAATCTCGGGTGATGCCGGCCTGAACATCGGGGCCGGGTGGGCCCCGGATGGCCGGAGCATCGCCCTGACCCGCAGCGGCAAAGGAAGTCCGGATATCTATCTGATCGATCCGAAGGGGAAAAACATCAGGCAGCTTACGAACCACTGGGGCATCGACGTTTCGCCGACCTTTTCCCCTGACGGCAGCCGGATCGCTTTCGTATCGAATCGGTCGGGATCACCGCAAATTTACGTGAAGGACCTCCGCTCCGGCTCGGAGGAGCGGATTACGTTTGAAGGCAGATACAATACGTCACCCTCGTGGTCCGCTCTCGACCGTATTGCTTATGTGTCCATGCAGGACGGGAATTTCGATATCTTTGCCATCGACCCGGACGGAAGGCGGCTGATGCGTTTGACGGACGGCCAGGGAAACAACGAGGATCCCTGCTGGTCTCCGGACGGGCGCTATTTGGCGTTCAGCTCGAACCGTACCGGGCGCTATCAGATATATATGATGACTGCAAACGGTCAGAACCAAAAGAGGCTTACCTCCGGCGCGGGTGAACAGACGGCGCCGTCGTGGGCCCCTTAGCCTTAACCTTTGTCTTTGTGTTTTACAGTTTGTATACGGGGCTGGTTTATCCTTAAAGCGGGAGGAGACCGCGGCCGGTCCTTTTCGTTGGTGCCCATTCGAAAGCACGCGTCACTGCACAGCCGAACTTTGATCCACAAATATAGACGGGGTTCCTGGTGGTTTCTGGGAGATCTATCCGCGTGTTGGAGATGTTCTCCAAGATGACCAGACAGGCGAAAACACCAGTTGGCGTTGGAGCAAAGGTGAAAAAACCGTTTCCGGATGAGTGCGGCTTACCGTGAGGAGATGTTTTCAGCTTGGATACTGACGTGGCACCCATCCAGAACCTTTCGGACTTTTTCGAGGCTTTGGAGCACGATGCAATGTGAGGGGCCGACTTATGAAGGGAGGGATGTGTAGACCCTTGAAATGCATGGGTCAACGTGCTAGAAGTGAACCATTGGAACCAGCTGGTGCCTTGGGAAATGGTGCGAACCGTTTCAGGGCCGGCGAATAAGTTCGGATTTGAAGACCGGCCGAATGGATGGCCGGGAGTGTCTCACACGGAAATTTTAGGGAGGTAGAGTCGCAATGTTTTCGAAACGGTTGTTCGAAATCATGTTATGTTTGGTGTTGGGTGTGGCGCTTTTGTTTACCGTGTCCTGCGCGAAGAAGCAGGTTGCGGTTTCTGACGCCACAGGCGTGAAGTCCGGGGTGGCCGATGACAGTGCAGATCGCGCCAGGGAAGCTGAACGGGCCCGGATGATGGAACTCGAAAGGGCACAGAGGTTGGCCCAGCAGCAGGTGGAGGCCTTTCAGAACGAGCGGATCTATTTTGATTTCGACCGCTCCGACCTTCGGTCTGAAGCCAAAGTCATTTTGCAGAAAAAGGCCGAGTGGCTGAGGTCGAACACGGAATACCGTCTGGTCGTAGAAGGTCATTGCGATGAGCGCGGCACGAACGAGTACAACCTTGCACTGGGTGATCGGCGTGCCAATACGACGAAGGATTACCTCGTGGCGCTCGGCGTGGATGATATGCGGATTTCCACGATCAGCTATGGGGAAGAGAAACCGCTGGATCCGGGGCACAGCGAGGGAGCGTGGAGCCAGAATCGGCGCGCTGAATTCCGCCTGAGCAAATAGTGCTCCTCCGCATCGAGTTTTCGGGCGCTGATGGATTTCCAGTCCGGAAACAGGGAGGTCCAGAGTCCCATATCCGGTGCTTCCTATAAGGTTTGCAGAAGTGACCCGGGCGATGCCGGGTGTGCGATTCCAAGGATCTTGGATCGTTTTCGGGCCGAGACTGTTCCTGTGCGAAAACCCGGTAGGGCGACAGGTTGATTGTCCCGAAACGGCAGTTGGTTTATTGGGAATGAGGGGTGGCGCCGGACCGTGGTTTGTGCTCCACCCCTCGTTTTCGTCGGATCTGAGGGAGTCTTTCGCTTCGATCCGTGGGTTTGAAGGACATTTGTCGGATGGGGGTAAAGAAGGCATGGTGATATCTGGCTGGATCGAAAGCGGGAAGATGGTTTGTGTTTGTGGACTTATGGCGGCGTTCTTTTTGGGATGCGCCAGCAGCCAGGATGTCCTTTATCTGAATGACCGGGTGGCTGCATTGGATCAACAGTTGACCCAGATGCAGGAGCGCGTCGAGAAGGATGAATTGGGTTCTATCCGCGCTACGCAGGCGGACATGATGACCGATCTCGGGCGGGTCAAGACCGAATTGCAGGAACTGCGCGGCATGACGGAGGAAAACCAACACCTTCTCAAGCACGGCTCTCTCAAGCCGGGCGCTGGGGAAGACCGGGCAGCCACCGGCATCGAAGATCTCAGCCGGCGGGTGGCGGTGCTCGAGAAGGGCTTGCGCCAGGTTCAGGGCTACTTGAATCTGGAAGAGGCATCGGAGTCCCCGGCTGCGGCTTCCGCCGAAAAGACAGCGCCGGCGGATACGGGTGCAAAGGCGCCGGCCGTTGTTGAGGCGGCCAAGCCCCTTCCCTCCGATCAGGTTTTGTATGAGCAGGTCCTGGCGGAGTTCCGGGCTGGGCAGTATGAAAAGGCCATCCAAGGGTTCGACTCGTTTCTGGCCGAATACCCGAAGTCTTCACTGGCCGACAATGCGCAGTTCTGGATAGGCGAATCTTACATGGCTCAGAAGCAGCACGAACAGGCTATCCTCGCGTATCAGAAAGTCATCAAGAATTACCCGAGCGGCAATAAAGTTCCGAGCGCTATGTTGCGCCAGGCTTTGGCATTTTACGAAATCAACGACAAGACGAGTTCGCACCTGCTGCTCCGTCAGATCATGAAAAAATACCCCGACTCCCCGGAGGCCAAGATCGCAAAATCCAAGCTCGAAACACTGAAGTGATTCTACGCTCCAAGCCCCGCGCCGCGCCTTTGTATATGCGCTGTGCTGGGGAAGGAACGGGTTTGTTTAGATCGAGGAATGGGCCGGATGGGGCGGAAAGCGGTTTTGGTCGAACGATAAGGCGTCCGGTGAGGAAAGCGGATTGCCGATTCCAGGACCTGGAGGCTTAAGATGAGGCTTGATCGGTTGTTTTTTTTGATCCCGATGCTGATGCTGGCGAGTGCGGGGATGTGGGGCAGCTGCGTTGCATGGGCGCAGGACCGGGACCCGTACACCTTGGAGCGGAGCATTGCGGAGGCGATGGAAAACAACCCCGATCTTCGGGCGACGATGGAGACGAAATACCAGGCCGAAATGGCGAAAAAACAAGCTGGTACGGAGTTTTTGCCCAAGGCCAGCACCACCTACGGCTACACCCGCTTCAACGAGGCACCTCAGTTTCGCTCGGATCTTCTGCCGGGAGTCGAGATCAATGTCGGAACGGTCGATAATTATCAGTGGAAAGGAACGGTGACCCAACCTCTCTTTACCGGCTTCGCTTTGACGAGCGCCTATGAACTGGCCAAGTTGGGAGTCGATCAGGCCGAGTTGAACATCGCGAGGGCGAAGCTCGACCTCATTCTGAGCGTCAAGGAAGCGTACTTCAACGTGCTGATCGCCGACAAGGCGGTGCTGGTTGCCGAACAGGCCGTCCAGTCGCTCGAGTCGAACCGTAATGTCGCGGATAATTTCTACAAAGTCGGTATCATCCCGGTCAATGATTTGCTGAAGGCGGAGGTCGAACTAGCGAACGCAAGGCAGAAGCTCGTGGGCGCGCGGAATTCAGCCGTTCTAGCGCGGGCGGCATTCAACAATGTTTTGGGCAGGCCGGTCGCCCTTCCAGTGCAGGTCCAGGACATTTTGGCCTATTCCCCGGAGGAGGGTGATTTCGTTGCCTATGTGTCCAAGGCGCTGAAGAACCGCCCGGAGATGAAGCTGCTCGATACCAATATCCTCCAAGTCGAACAGCAAAAGCGGATCGCCGCGAGCGACTATTATCCTGATGTCGTACTGAGCTATGACTACATCAAAGAGGGCGACTCTCCCGGTGTGTCCGGCAGCCCCTATCATGACGCAAACAGTTGGCAGATCACAGCGGGTCTGACCTGGACCTTCTGGGAGTGGGGCAAAACGCGCTATGCTGTCCATGAAAAGGAAAGCCTCCAGAGGGAGTTGATGCACACCAGGCAGTCCCTGGAAGAAGGCATCGGTCTGGAAGTGAAAAACGCCATGCTGGAAATCAGCACCGCGGCGGAGAATATCCCGACGACGGAGAAGGCTCTGGGCCAGGCGGAAGAGAACCTGCGCGTTAACGAGGAGCGTTACAAGGCGGAGGTGACGACGATTACCGAGGTCCTCGATGCCCAGACCCTTTTGACGGAAGCGCGCGTCAACTACTACCGGGCCCTGTACAACCACAACCTCGCCAAGGCCCGGCTGCAGCGGGCCATGGGAATTGAGTGAAATGACGGTATTTTCCGGAGACTGCCGAGGGTTCCACCATGATCCAGCTTTTCCGGTTGAGCAAGAGTTTCGGGGCCTGCGTCGCACTGAAAGATGTCAACCTGACGCTGAATACCGGAGAGTTCATCTTTTTGACCGGGCCGAGCGGGGCCGGTAAGACGACGCTGCTGCGGCTGATTTTCGGATCGGAGAAGCCGACGAGCGGGGGGATTCTGATCCATGGGATCAACCTGAGCCGGATCAGCCGCTCGAATCTCGACCTGCTTCGCCGTAAGATCGGTTTCGTGTTCCAGGATTTCAAACTGCTGCCCGGCAAGACGGTCTTCGAAAATGTAGCCCTGGCCCTGGAGGTATGCGGCGAGCGCCCGGGAGTGATCCGCAAGAAGACCCACCAGACCCTTCGGTCATTGGGCCTGGCGGACAAGGAGTCCATGTTCCCGCTGGAACTGTCGGGGGGTGAACAGCAGCGGGTGGCGATCGCACGGGCGATCGTCAAGGACCCGCTCATCCTGCTGGCCGATGAGCCAACCGGCAATCTGGATTGGGATCTGACGCTTGAAATCATGCACGTTCTGCGCAAGATCCAGGCGAAAGGGACCACCGTGATCATTGCGACGCACAACCGGGAGCTGCTGGAGGAGATGGGGCATCGACGGATCAGGCTCGATCGGGGTGCCGTTTTGGATGACCCATGAAAATCTATCTGATCGTTTATCTGTTTCGTCAGGCGATGGCCGGTTTGCGCGCCAACCGGATGGTGCAGCTGATCGGGATAGGCACGATGACGGTATCGCTGCTGATCTTCGGTTTTTTCCTTCTCCTTTTCGTCAATCTGAATACCTGGGTCCGCGGTTGGGGTGACAGCCTTTTTGCCTCCGTCTATATTCGGAGCGATGCAGGAGAGCCTGTAAAACAGCAGGTCGAGGGGTTCATCGCGTCCTTCGAGGGCGCGGAATGCGTGCGCACCGTGTCGAGCGAGGAGGCGATGCAGATCTTGCGGAGGGCGCTCGGGGATCAGAAGGAAATCCTGGATGATTTGCCTGATCCCAACCCGCTGCCCACTGCCTTGGACGTGATTTTCAAGGCGACGGAGGTGGACGGGGACGACCTCCTGGAGTTCAAACGGGGTGTCGAGGCGGTACCTGGTGTCGATGAGGTCGTGTTGAGCGAGGATTGGCGCGGGCGGGCTCACGCTTTGCTTGACGTGCTGAGGATTGGAGGCACCGTGCTCGGAGGGCTTCTGGCGGTGGGGGTGCTTTTCATCGTCGTCAATACCATCAAGTTGACGATTTATTCACGCCGGGAAGAGATCGAAATCTCGAAACTGGTCGGGGCCACCGACTGGTTTGTCAAGACGCCCTTCCTCCTCGAGGGTCTGGTGCAGGGGGTTTTGAGCGGGGCCGCGTCTCTGGGGATCCTCTATCTGAGCTATCTGCTCCTTTCCGCGAGGGAGATCCGGTGGATGGATATCCCGGTTCTGGAGGTCGTGTTTGTTCCTCCGCACCTGTTGTTAGCCCTTTTCGCCGGCAGCATGCTGTTAGGGGTTTTTGGCAGTCTGATCGCTGTGAGCCGTTTCTTCGACGTATGAGAGGTTTTTTAACCGCCGGCCGGATTTTCCAGGTGGTGATCGTCATGGGTGCCTTCTGGCTTTGGGGCTCCCCCGGGATGTCCCGGGCGGCGGATAATGCGGTGCGCCGGCTCGATCAGATTGAGGCCCACCTTTCGGAGGAGGCCCAGAAACTCGACGCCGCCCAGCTGCGTGAAAAAGACCTGCTGGTCGAGTTGTCCATGCTGCAGGACGAGGTCCGATCCGGTGAGAAGGCCCTGGATCGCCTGAAAAGCGAACAGCGGGCATTGGAGCAGGAAATCGAATCCCGGAAGGAAGCCCTCGCGGGGATGGAGGATGCGGCCGCTGCCATAGGAGCGCAGCTCGCCCGAAGACTGACCGTCTTTTATAAGTTTGCCCGGGAAGGTTATCTGAAGACGATTTTCTCGTCCCAGGGTCTGCGTGAACTGCTGCATCTGATCAAATACCTGAAGGTGATGGTCAGCCGTGACGGGAGGGAATTACAGTGGCTCGTGGAAGAGTCCTCAGCCGGCAGACAGAAGATTGCCGAACTCGAGGCCGGCTTGGAGGATGCCCTGAAGCGGTATCAGGCCCTCGAACAGCAGGCCGTTGCGCTGCAGAAAGAGCTGGAGGGCAGGGTTCTCGATCTTGTGAAGGTCCATCAGGAAAAGGATTTTTACGAGACGGCCGTGAGGGAACTCGAGGCGGCCGCCAAGGAAATGAAGGATCGGCTTTTGATGCTGGAAGAAGAAGAATCGCCGTCGAAAGAACGTGCTTTTTCGGATTTTGAGAGGGCCAGAGGAAGTCTGCAGCCTCCTCTGCCCGGAGAGATTGTTTCCGCTAGAGACTTCTTGAGCAAGAACGACCTCGATCAGCGCAAGGGCGTCTTCATCCGTGGGGACGAGGACACGGTGAAAGCCGTTTTCCCCGGCCGGATTGATTTTTCTGGAAGGCTGAAAGGATACGGTGATATGATTATCATGAATCACGGACGCCGATTTTATACCGTTATGGGCCAGTTGGCCGAGCGGCGCAGAAAGACGGGAGAGTGGGTGGAGGCGGGGGAGGTTTTGGGCTCAGTCAAAGGTGGAGGACCGCTCTACTTCGAGATCAGGACGGGAACGGAGAACCTCGACCCGCGTGAATGGTTCGGTCTGCCATGACGGTTTGTTCTGCCTGAAGCTGAGGGCGAAGGTCCGGGCGTATGAGATGTAGGCAGGGTGATCGATAAAGTTGTGGCAAGCGGTCTTTCCCTGCCCCGGCTAAGCCGGTGGAAAGATCTTCCTGTTTTCGTCTGGACCTGTGGAGAGGAATCAAATGGGCGGCGCCCCTCCTGCAGCGGGGGCGAGGAGAAACGAATGCATCAGTTTGCGAAAAGATTCGGCAGGTATTTTGGGTTGGCGTGTCTGGTCACCCTGGGGTTTTTCCTTTTGAACGGCCGGCATGACTCTGTGCGTGCCGGGACCGACGATGTCTACAAGAACCTCGAGATCTTCGCGGAGGTCCTGCGCGAGGTGGAACAGAACTATGTGGAACCGAAGGATGCTCAGACACTGATCTATGGTGCCATCAAAGGGATGGTTGGGAGTCTCGATCCCCATTCCTCCTTCATGACACGGGAGGAGCATCAGGAGTTGATGCAGGAGACCCAGGGCAGTTTTACGGGGATCGGCATCGAGATCACCCTGAAAGATGATGTGCTGACCGTCGTTTCTCCTATCGAGGGAACCCCGGCCTACGACGCCGGATTGCAGGCGGGGGACAAGATCATTAAAGTGGAAGACAAATTCACCAAAGATATGACTCTGACCGAGGCGGTCAAGATGATCCGCGGTCCACGGGGCACGGAAGTCCATTTGACCATCATCCGTGAGGGGGAAGATGCCCCCCTGGAATTCGCCATCAAAAGGGATGTCATTCCCCTTAAGAGTGTCAAGGTCTTCAGGCTGACCCCGGATATCGGTTATGCCCGGGTTTCCACGTTCCAAAGCAAAACGGCTGAAGAGCTATCTCAGGCGCTGGACGGCCTGGAGCAGACTGGGGAGTTGAAAGGGCTTATCCTCGATTTGCGGAACAACCCCGGCGGCCTTTTGTCCCAGGCCATAGACGTCTCGGACCTTTTTCTCGATTCCGGATCCATCGTGACGACCAAGGGGCGGATTTCTTCCCAGAACATCGAGGCGAGCGCGCACCGGGACGGTCACCCGAGGCCGTACCCCGTTGCTGTGCTGGTGAACGGGGGGAGCGCCAGCGCGGCCGAGATCGTGGCCGGGGCGTTGCAGGACAACGGCCGCGCACTGGTCGTGGGTACCAGGACCTTTGGCAAGGGGTCGGTCCAGACCATTCTGCCTCTTTCGGATGGCTCCGGGTTGAGGCTGACCACTTCTTTATATTACACTCCCAGCGGACGGTCGATTCAGTCGAGCGGGATCATGCCGGATGTGGAAGTGCCCTTTGTCAGGTCTGAGAAGGATAAGGCCAAAGAAGACATCTCGCTCATGATGCGTGAAGAGGACCTGGAGGGACACCTGCCTTCCGAGAAATCTGATGGGGAGGAAGGCGGCGAAAAGGATGCCAAAGACCCGGGAGAGGAGGCCGCACAGGTCCTCCTTGAACAAGACAATCAAGTTCGGTATGCCTTGGATCTGCTGAAAAGCTGGAAGGTTTTTTCCAGGATAAAGTCGGCATCCTGATATTGTCCGAACCGGCAGGAAAACATGGCCCCAAGGGGTACTCTAGATCATACGGAAATGATTTTGCGGTAGGACTCGGTTTCCAATCCGGAAATGAGGATTTTTCTTCACACCCTTCGGGTGCTCAGTCCCACCGCTTCGCGGCGGGTTCCGGTTTGGCCAATATCAAGGAAATCAAGCGTTTGTGCGGAGGCGACCTGCAGGTCGCCGCACAAGCAAACGTGCAGGTTGACGCCGAGATTGGCCAAAAAGACCATTTCCGGATGGAAACTCTCTAGGGTGTTGGAGGACGGGCGCGTGGATCGGCGCACGGTTCTGGTGTCTGGTTGGGAGCGAAAAGGAGAACGAAAAGAAAACCCCGGAAGCGCACAAAGCGGTCAAAATTCCGTCCGTTGACCATTGGGCTTTTCCTCGCCTTTCTTGGCCTGGTGGCTTTCTCGTTATGGGTTTTTCGGGACAAGGGGTTTACCGGGGATGCCGTCCGGACCATTCCGCCTTTCGAAGAGGTTGTCAGCGTTCCCGAAGGCTTCCGCGATGCAGTGGGAGAGATAGACCGATCTGTTTATCGCGTGCTTTTCGATTCGGGGATCGGCGAGGAGAGTGTCTCTTTCGAGCGGGTTATTCCTCAGCATCGCAATGGGATCGTCTGGGATTATGCCGAGCTTTCGGTCCGCTGTTCGAACGAGGAGTCTGCCAGGAAGCTGGCGTATGCTCTGGCACAAAACGCGGATGTCTATGACGCCCCTAAGATCCGGGGAAGGATCCTATCCTCGACGGGCGGGCGGATGGTGATCGAGATCAGCAAGGACAACCTGCGGACTCATCTTGTCTCCCTTGTGTGGGGTGTTCCAGAGGATCGGAAAATCCCGCGCCATCCCAAGCTTGCAATCGTCATCGACGATATCGGATATGACCGGCGGATGGCAGACGCGCTGATGTCTTTGGACTTTCCGTTGAGCCTTTCTATCCTGCCGTACGGCCCCTTTTCACGGGATGCCCTCGAGAAGTGCGAAGAACGCGGGCTGGAAGTGCTCTTGCATCTGCCGATGGAGCCGAAGGGTTACCCGGAGGTGGATCCGGGCGAGGGTGCGGTGTTGCTGCAGATGGATGAGACCCAGATCGCTGACGCACTGGATCGGGCCCTTGAACGGGTGCCCGGTGTCAAAGGGGTCAACAATCACATGGGATCCGCCTTCAGCGAGAACCTGGAGAAGATGCGTGTCGTGCTTGCATTTTTGAAGTCGCACGATCTGTATTACCTGGACAGCCGCACCAGCCCTCGAAGCGTCGCCATCGATCTGGCGGGTGACCTCGGGCTTGAGGCTGTGAGTAGGAATGTTTTCCTCGATGACGACCCCTCGCTGCCGGCCGTCCAGACGCAGATGGAGCGACTGCTGAGTCTTGCCCGGCATAACGGTTCGGCGGTGGGGATCGGCCACCCGCACGAATCTACCTTGCAGGTCCTGCGGGAATTCGCCTCACGGATTCGCAGTGAATTTGAGGTGGTGGCTGTTTCGGAGTTGGTGAAAACCCGATGAGTCGTCTGCCGCCCGGATGCCCGGGGCGACACCGGATGGGGCTGGACGCAAGCTGCGGCCGCTTTGGCAGAGAGGGTTTTTCCGCCCTACGGCGGAGGGAGGGAGAGGCTTTTGAAGGTTCCATTACTTGATCTGAAAGTGCAGTACGCACGGATTCGTGATGAGATCGACCAGGCTGTGAAAGGGGTCTGCGAATCGCAGCAGTTCATCCTGGGGCCGGTGGTTGCTCAGTTGGAGAAGGAGATTGCGGGGTATTGCGGGAGTGCCTATGCCGTGGGCGTTTCTTCGGGAACGGATGCCCTCCTCATCTCGCTGATGGCATGCGGGATAGGCAACGGCGACCTGGTGGTCACAACGCCATTCACCTTCTTTGCGACGGTAGGCTCCATTTTTCGAGTGGGTGCTACGCCCTTGTTCGTCGATATCGACGAGAAGACTTATAATATGGATCAAAGGATCCTGGGCGAGATGCTCGATCGGCTGCCCGCAGAGCGGCGTCGACGGGTCAAGGCAATCGTCCCGGTCCACCTTTTCGGCCAGTGTGCGGATATGTCTCCCATCCTGGAGATTGCAGGAAAATACGGGCTTGCCGTCATCGAGGACGCTGCGCAGGCATTGGGCGCCGAATACCGGTTTCCATCAGGCGAAACGATGAGGGCCGGTGCGATGGGGCAGATGGGGTGTTTTTCCTTCTTCCCCTCCAAGAATCTGGGGGCTTTCGGGGACGCGGGAATGGTAACCACCCATGATGAGGAACTCGCCTCGAAGCTCAACCTGCTGCGTGTGCATGGGGCGAGGACGAAGTACTACCACGATTTGATGGGAGGAAATTTCCGGCTGGATGCGATTCAGGCGGCAGTGCTGCAGGTCAAGCTTCGGTACCTCGATCAATGGACGGCGGGCAGGCGGCGAAACGCCGCCATTTACAGACGTTTTTTTGAAGAGAAAGGCCTGAAAGAGGTGGGCTTGCCGTTCGAAGACACGCCCCGACACATTTACAACCAGTTTGTCATAAGACTTCCCTATGACCGGGACGGATTGAAAACCTTCCTGAATGACCAAGGCATTGGGTGCGAGATTTATTACCCCGTCCCGATGCATATGCAGCCCTGCTTCTCGATGCTCGGGCATCGGCCTGAAGATTTTCCCGTGGCCTTGGAGGCATCCGATTCGACGTTGGCGTTGCCGATCTACCCGGAACTGGAGGAAAACCAACTTATGTATGTTGTTGATAAGATAGCTGAATTTTATGCATCCAAAAAAACTTCAAAAAAATCCTCGTGAGGCGATTTTTTTTGTTGACAGGATAAAACCTGCGAGGTATAAACACGCTTTCTTTGGCGCACAAAAAAAAGTTCTTGACACGGTCCAAAGAAAAGACTAATCTTCAAAATACAAATCGAACGGATTCCTTGCTCTTTGAAAACTAAATAGTGATGCCGCTGTAGGCCCTTCTGAAAAGATTGGGCCGCGAGCCCAAAGATGATTTAAGTGGAGAGTTTGATCCTGGCTCAGAACGAACGCTGGCGGCGTGCCTAACACATGCAAGTCGAACGAGAAATTCCGGCTTCGGCTGGAAGAGTAAAGTGGCGCACGGGTGAGTAACGCGTGGGTAACCTGCCCTTGAATCTGGGATAACTCCGCGAAAGCGGTGCTAATACCGGATATCGTCCCTTTGACTTTGGTCATTGTGATGAAAGGTGACCTCTTCATGAAAGTTGCCGTTTAAGGAGGGGCCCGCGTACCATTAGCTAGTTGGTGAGGTAACGGCTCACCAAGGCCGCGATGGTTAGCTGGTCTGAGAGGATGATCAGCCACACTGGAACTGGAACACGGTCCAGACTCCTACGGGAGGCAGCAGTGAGGAATTTTGCGCAATGGGGGAAACCCT
>Ga0068714_10000481_pt1 | contig 75816 bp, 68 predicted proteins | sample MTBNYHSulfiMetaG_FD_62988 | JGI IMG/M metagenome (GOLD analysis project Ga0068714, IMG submission 62988) | Enrichment culture microbial communities from rom New York Harbor, USA that are MTBE-degrading - MTBE-NYH (New York Harbor Sulfidogenic)... | ecosystem: Environmental > Aquatic > Marine >...
GGTCACTCTCAGGCGCTACTACCGCCTGGAAGTGGACGTGGATGCGGACCAGATCCTCCTTTCCTATTTTGGTCCGGAGGGGACCTTCATCAGGGACGAAGAGGTGCCGGCTTTGGAAATAGAGGATACGGACATCGTTGATATGATCACATCCACCCGCGGCCGGACAAAGGAGGGGATCGGATGGATCCACGTTTCCCCCCGTGGCTTCATGGAGCCTTCCATGGTTCATCTGAGGGATGCGCGCGGCCGGGATCTGACGGTTTCCCCCTCCCCGGCGGGCGGAAGGGTCCGGGTCCTGGATGGATATGTGGAACTTGGTTCCGACCTGGGGTGAAGGGATGAGGCGAACCAGCGTCCCCCAAGGGGGATTCACCCTCCTGGAAATCATGGTCTCCCTGGCGGTGATCGGGTTTTCCTTTCTCGTCCTTCTCCAGACGGATGGCCTCAATGCTTCCCGCACAGTCCATGCGGGGAAGCTCCTCGGGGCGGTCCATCTTGCGGAGAGCAGGATGGAGGAACTTTTCTCAAAAGGGTCAGAAGAGATCATTTCCGAAGAGGGTGAGCAGGAGGACGGGTCCTATTCCTGGGAAACCGTTGTTTCGGACACTGAATACGAGGATCTCAAAGAGGTGCGACTGACGATACGCTGGGTTGAAGGAAATCGGGAGGAGGAATATGTCATCCTGGCCTACCTGCCCCGCTGATCCTCCACTGTCCCCAAAGGGAACCTGGAAGGGGGAAAAGGGGGTGGCCCTTATCCTGGTCACCATGGCTGTTTTCCTCCTGACCGTGGCGGTCCTCGGGACAAAGAGCGGGGTCGACCTGGCCGAGGAGATTGTCGTCGGCACGGCCGAGGAAACGAAGGCTTTTTTCATCGCCCGATCGGGGCTGGCTCTGGTCGAGGCTGTCCTTGGGGAAGACGATGCCGATGTGGATTCCTATGAGGACGACTGGGCCGCAGCCAACACCATGGGCGCCATCCCTGTCTCGGATATGGGGTGGGTCATCGGTCATGTGAGCGACGAGGAGGGGAAATTCAACGTTCTTGACCTCGTCAATGATAACGGGGAGACTGATGAGAACACCGACGCGGCCGCTTTTCGCCTCCAGGACCTGCTGGAGATCCTGGGACTGCCCCGATCCCGGGCAGTCGAGATCGTTGACAGCCTCATCGACTGGATGGATTTTGACGGATCGGTGACGGGGGCAGGGGCTGAGGACGCTTATTATTCCTCTCTGCCTTCCCCTTACCCGTGCGCGAACGCGGCGCCACTCTCCCTGGAAGACCTTGCCCTGGTAAAGGGTATCGGACGGGTTCTCCTGTGGTCCGGCGAGGGAGAGGCCCCGCCCCTCGAAAAGTTCCTGACGGTTCACGGGCAGAAAAAGGCGGGTGACAAATTCCGGAGAGTCAACATTAATACTGCTCCTATGGAGGTCCTGATGGCCCTCGCTCCCGAGATTGATGAAAGACTGGGCCAGGAGATCCTTGAGAGCCGGCTGGACCTGCCCTTTGAAAGCCCCGCCGAAATCAAGGATGTCCCGGGTTTTCCCGGGGACGAGTTTTACAGCAACGAACTCGCGGGCCTCATCGATGTCGCCAGCAGCCATTTCGCCGCGACGATCACGGGGGAAACGATGGTAGCTTCCGCAAGGGTTTACGGGGTTTTTCAAAGGAAGGGTGAAAGCGTTGATCTTGTTTACTACAGGGGGTTCTGATAATTTCATATCCGGCACGGCGATGGCAGGATCTGCGCCCCGGAAGGGCACTGTCCGGGAGCGGCATTTTCGGGGCCTGTTATCGGGGTCTGCCCTTTCTTTATGCGGACTGGATCCGGAACAGGCCAAGGGTGGCTATGAATAAATATTCCAGGCAAAGGCTCGGGGATTTCCATGTTTGAGCGCGCCGGAACGGGGGTCGCCCTCGAGTCCGATGGGACCGTCCGCGTGGTGGAGTTAAAGGCTGCCTTCCGGAAGCGGTGCGTGTCCAGGATGGAATCCTTTCCTCCCCACGGCGCGGATCTGTTCTCCTCATGGGAAGAGGGGGTGAAAAGGGCCCGGGAACTCGGTTTCGATGTGGATGGCTCCACCGTGGGGATCAGCGATGCCCTGACCTACCGTAAAACCCTCCGTTTTCCCTTCAGGTCAAGGAACAGGATCATGCAGATCCTCCTTCCGGAACTTGAGGGGGAGATCCCGGTTTCCACCGAAGCGGTGGCCGCCGATTTTTTGCCAGGCCGCCCTGCGGATAAAGGTGTGGAAGGCATTGCCTTTGCCTGTTTGAGGGAAAATGTGTCCAGGATCCTCGGGATGTTTTCCGGTGGCACCAGGCTTCGGGGCATCCAGCCTCTTTCGGTCGCCTTCGCGGGGTTTTGCAGGGCCCGGGGCCTTCAGGACGGGGCTGGGGTTTTTTGCTCGGAAGGGGAAGCCCTTTTTGTCCGTATCCAATCCTCCCTCGTCGGGTCTGTCCGGAGGTTTTCCTCTCCGGGGGAGGAGGACGGAGGGGATCCTGTCTCACAACTGGCTGAAGAGGTCTTTCAGTCGGTTCCAGAAGGGGATGGTCTCGTTCTGGCCTGCTCTGGCCCGGAAGCCTCAATAATTATGGAACGCCAGGAGGAAAAGGGAATCAGGTCTCTGGACCTGAATGCTTCATCCCAATCCTCGGGTGTCCCTTCCCTGGCCGGGGACAAGGCCCTGTTCGCCATCGCCTCCGGGCTGGCACTTCGGGGCATCGGAAGCCGGCATTCCATGGCCCTCGATCTTCGACAGGGATCGTTTTCTCCCATGAGGGCCTATAAGGCCCTGAAAAAACCGGCCCTGCGGACCGCCCTTCTGGGTGTCCTTGTCTTTCTTTTCTTCGTGGGTAACCTGGCGATGAAAACGCAAAGGGCCAGGGCCCTTTATGAAGGATACTCGAACCGGATTGCCGCGGAATTTTCGGAGCTTTTTCCCGAAGCGCGCCGCATCCAGGGGCAGGAAGTGGCCGAAACCCGCAACAAACTCGAGGAACTCAAGAAGAAAAGCAGCCAGCTGTCAGGGCTTACAGGGACCGGGGCACTCCTCGTCCTTTCCCGGCTCAGCGCGGCTGTCCCGGAGGAGGTTCCCCTCAAGATCGACGAACTTTCCTATGATTCGAAGAGGCTGAGGATTGAGGGCACTGTGAGCTCTTTCGATTCGGTCGACCGGATTAAGAGCGCCCTGGAAGAGGACCCCTTCTTTGTCGAGGTCCAGGTCCAGAATGCCAGGGTCGGCGCCGATCCAAATAAGGTCACCTTTCGCCTGGAGACGGAGGTCCGATAGGGTGTTTGAATTTTTCAGAAAGCTTTCCCCTCGCGAAAAAATCCTGACGCTGGCGGCCTCTGTTTTTGTCGGGGGGGCTCTCCTTTTTGGTGCTTTGATCAGCCCCCTGCTTTCCAGTCAGGTCCGCTATCAGAACCTGGCGGAAAGGCAGCGGGAGAATTTGCAGCAGTTCCGTGAACTTGCGGCGGAATATCTTGCCCTGGAACGATCCCTTGAGGAGATGGAGGTCAGCCTGGCCAGCAAGAGGACCGGCACCTCCCTGCTGGCGGCCATGGAAGGGGAGGCCAGAAAACTCGGGCTGGCCGATAAAATTACCAGCATGAAGCCCCTTTCCCGCGACCTGGAGTCCGGGATGCTTGAGACAAGCGTGGAATTGAAGATAGAGAAGATCAACCTTGCGGAAATCACAGGTTTTCTGAAAGCGGTGGAGGGGACGGATCTCATGGCCAGGACCACGAGGATGCGCCTCAAAACCCGATTTGACGATCCCCAGCTCCTGGACGCGACCATCCTGGTCATGGCTCTGGAGGCCGCATGAACCGGAAAAGTGTTCTTCGCCTTTCCGGATACCTTATCTGGTTCCTCCTGCTGACCCTTCTGTTCGCCGTCGTGAACCTCCCCAGGGATAACTTCACCTCCTGGGTGAACGGGCGGCTGTCCCTTTGGACCGACGAAACCATCCGATGCCGGGAAGCCTCCCTGGCGCTCCCCTTTTCCTTGCGCTTGAAAGGTGTGACCCTCGAACCGGGGACCGACCCTGTGGTCATCGGGGATGCGGTCATTGCACCTTCTGTTCTCTCCTTTCTCGCGGGAGGCAAGGGGGCATCTGTCCGGATTTCAGGGATCTGGGGGACCTCCAGGATTAAAATGCGTTCCGGAAAGGAGAAGTGGAAGTTCGAGCTGACATCCTTCGAGGCCGACCTGGGCAGGGCACCCCTCCCGGAGACATTGCCGTATCGCGTCGCGGGCGCTGCCACCATTCTGGGAAGCCTTCAGGGGGAGGGGGATTCCGCCCAGACCTTGAGCGGCCAGGGGGAAATAAGGGGCGAGGGGATCGAGATTTCAGGGAGCCTGTTAGAGGCGGTTGATCTTTCTCCCCTAAAATTTTCAGACGTGGATCTTGTCTTCACGGTTGATAAAGGGGTTTTGAGCATAGAGGAAAACCATTTCCAGGGGGACTTCACCGGGGAGATGAGGGGCACGGTGGCCATGAACCCCGGGCGCCTCCAGGATTCCCGCCTTAACATGACACTCCAGGTTCGTCCGGACAGCCGCATCAGGGACAAAGTCCTTCCCCTCCTGTCCATGGCCGGAGCCCGCCCGGGGCCCGACGGCGGCACCACCTGGCGCATCCGGGGGACCCTGGACCGTCCGTCCATATCCAGATAAGAGTTTTTCACGGAATCCTCCCGGAAAGGAGGGCGATCCGTTAAGGAGCCGCGTCTGATGAGCGAAAGTCAATGTCCAGCTTCCATGCCGTTCGGGGGCCCTTGCCGACACTCTCCGCGAAAGCACCGCGTTTTCGCCCTCGGATGGATGATCCTTCTTTTTGGACTTCTCCCCATCCTTTCCTGCGCCGCATCCGGCACCAACGGCCAGATCCCGCAGCATCCCTGGGTATCCGGAGAACTTCTTGTCGCCTTCCAGGATGATATCCCCGAGGAGCGGATCGCGGCGATCGTCCTTGAAGAGGGCGGCCGGATAGGGCGGCCTGTGGGGAGAGGCACCCTGTTTCTTATCCTCCTCCCCGAAGAGACGGATATCCCGGAAGCGGCCATGCGGTTTTCCTCACACCCCGAGGTCCGTTACGCGGAACCCAACTACCGGGCCATTCTTCTGGAAAGAGAATGAGGAAAAAAATCCTTTTTTTGGTTTTTTTCCTTGTTTTTTGGGCTGTTCCAGTTTCCGGGGACCCCTCGAACAATTCTGAAACCCCCTCTGTCTACCGGGAAGGGGAGGTCCTCGTCAAATTCCGGGCCTCTTCCAAAGAGTCCGAGCGGACCAGGGCCCGTGGTCTGGCCGGTGCGCGAGGCGCCAGGTTATTCAGGAACGTCGGGATCGAGAAGCTCACCCTCATCCCTGGCTTATCCGCCGCCGCGGCCTTGGAACTCCTGGAATCGGATCCCGCCGTCCAGTTCGCGGATCTGAACTGGCGAACCCGGTACCTTGCCATGCCCAAGCGGGAACCAAATGATCCTGCCTACTGGTCGGGCGACCAGTGGCACCTGGACGCGCCCCCCTTAACCGGATACTTCGTCGACCCCGGAAGGCCGGTCCTCATTGACCGGGACATTGATGCTCCGGAGGGATGGTACGTAATGCAGGAGGCTTTTGAATCCACCATGAGTGGTACGGTGGGGGTTATCGATTCCGGGTGCGGGGAGGAAGGGTTTTTCAATAATTCCATCGGGTACATTCCCAATCACGAGGACTTGGCCAACAGCTCTCTTTGGGCCAACCCCGCTGATCTTGCCAATATCGGGTTTGACAACGACGGCAATGGCTACATGGATGATGTCAACGGGTGGGATTTCATTGAGGGTAACAATACGGCGGAAGATGATTACGACAGCCAGGCGCCCTACCATGGGACCTTCATCAGCGGGATCATCGCCGGGCAGTGGAACAACGGCGCAGGCGGAGTCGGTGTGGGGGCCGGGAGGGTGAAGGTCCTGCCCCTCAAATCCCTTTATCTCGATGAGGCGGTAGAAGGCATCGATTACGCCATCGGCACACTGTCGGGGACTGGCTCCCCTCCTGTCCGCGTCCTGAACGCCTCCTGGACTTTTGGATCGGACCTTGCTTCCCTCCGGGCATCCATCGAGCGTGCGAGGGATGCTGGGATCGTTATCGTGGCCGCGGCCGGCAACGACGGGATGAACAATGACCTGGATGCGGGGGTCTACCCGGCCGAGTACACCAAAGGCCCCACCATCGACAGCGTCCTTGCCGTCGCGGCAACGGACTCCACAGGCACTCTGGCGTATTTTTCCAACTACGGGCCTCAATCTGTCCAGATCGCCGCCCCGGGACACCTATATCTTTCCACTTACGGCGGTTATGACGGATATGAGATCGCCAGCGGGACCTCTTTCGCGGCCCCCGTCGCGGCCTCTGTGCTGGCACTTATCCTCGCGGCTGATCCCGGGCTGACCCCTGCCCAGGCCATTGACCGGCTCCTCGCTGGCGGGGATTTCGATGCCCGCCTTTCGGGACTGATACGCTCGGGGAAAAGGGTCAACCTCCCGGGCGCCCTGGCGCCCTTCGCTCCCTACTCGGGATACCTGCCCATGGGCACGCTCCAACCCCTTGCCCTATACGACGACGCCGTCAGCCTCCGGTATGGCTCCATCGAGGATGCCCATAGCGACAGCCCCTCCGTGGCTGTCATCAGGGAGATTTCCGGAGAGGCGTGGGCCATCTCCCCGGTTTCCCCTGGAATCGCCTCCTTTACCATCGATTTCGGCGGCCCTGATGCTCCTCTCGAATCCTGGGACACGGGTCCCTGGCGCGTCACTGCCATCTCCCCATTTTTCGCTCAGGTAGGAGTGGGGCAGACCAGGGTTTTTTCCTGCCTGATGCCCCACACGACATTGTCCTGGCGGGTCACCGAGGAGGCCACAGGGTCGATAAATCCGGACGGGGTTTTCAGGGGGCTTCGTGAAGGCACGACCCGGGTTATCCTGACCGTCGATGGCGAGGATGTGGACAACTCCGGGGTGATCCTGGTATCCAGTGCGGTCGATGGGGACGGTGACGGCTATTTAAGCGACAAAGACTGCGACGACAGCGACCCGGACGTTCACCCCGGGGCGGAAGAGATCTGCGATGACGGGATCGACAACGACTGCGACGGGGATGTGGACAGGCAGGACAGCGACTGCGAGAGCCAGGGGAGCGGCGGCGGAGGGTGCGGGACCACGGGGAAACCGGGGGAGGAGCTCTGGGATGATCTCGCAGCATTACTTATTGCGGTTTTTGTGTTGTTCGCATTGAGGCGGAAAGTGCTGGCTGCCGCCCGACAATGACCTCCCATCCTCCAGGATCTTATCCTCAAATAACGGACTCTATGTGACGAAGAGGGAAATGACCAGGAAGGAACCAAAGACGTGTGCGGAGGCCGATGATCGGGAAAAAGCCCTGGAGGCGGGAAAGGAAAAGAAGCAGACATATTTTTCCTTCTCTGTTCCCTATTCCCTGTTCCCTTTTCCTCTTTTCGATCAAGGATAAACATCAGACACTCTTTTCCTCTTATGTCTGGACTCTCCCCCCCTGGACTTTCTCCCTAGCCCTTGATCACGCACAAGGGACGCATCTTCGCCACCCTGGCCGCGATCCCGGAGTTGTGAACCACATTCACCACGGCCGAAATGTCTTTATAGGCATCCGGCATCTCCTCCTTGAGGGACAGTTTCCCGGACGCCCGGGCAAAGATCCCGGCATCCTCCAGTTCCCGGTTGATGGCCCTGCCTTTTGCAGCCTTGATGGCGGCGTGGCGGGAAAGAACTCTTCCGGCCCCGTGGCACGAGCTTCCGAAGGTTTTTGCCATGCCTGTTTCGGTGCCCCGGAGGAGGTAGGAGGCCGTACCCATGTCCCCCGGGATGATCACCGGCTGTCCGAAGGGTCTGTAGCGTTCCGGGATCTCCGGATGCCCCGGGGGAAAGGCCCTGGTGGCCCCTTTCCGGTGAACGGCCAGAAGCCTGTCTTCCCGGCCGACCTTGTGTTTTTCCAGCTTCACGATGTTGTGGGCCACGTCGTACAGGAGGCGAAAGGCGAGATCGGCAGGCGCTATCCGGAAAAAATCTGTGAGGGTTTCGCATACCCAATGCATGAGGCACTGCCGGTTTGCCCACGCGTAGTTGGCGGCGCATTTCATGGCGCTCCAGTAATCCTGCCCTTCCGGGGACTGGAAGGGCGCACAGGCAAGCTGCTGATCGGGGAGGGAGATCCCGTATTTTCGCACCGCCCGGTGCATCACCTCTAGATAATCGGTGCATATCTGATGTCCGAGGCCGCGCGAACCCGAATGGATCATGACGACGATTTGTCCCGGGAAAACCCCGAAAGCGGTTGCGGTCCGGGGGTCGAAAATCTCATCGACATACTGGATTTCGATGAAGTGGTTGCCGGATCCCAAAGTGCCGAGCTGGGGCGCCCCTCTCTCCCTGGCCCTGGGGCTGACAGCCTCCGGGTCGGCCTCCTCCATGCACCCTCCCGCCTCCGTGAAGGCCAGGTCTTCCGGCTCCCCGAATCCGTTTCCCACCGCCCAGCCGCTTCCTCTTGTGAGGACCCTTTCGAGGTCCTTTCCCTTAAGGCGGACGGGTCCTTTGGATCCGACTCCGGTAGGGACGCGGGAAAAGAGGGCATCCACGAGGTCCTTTACCCGTTCCTTGTCCTCCAGCTCCTTCCGGTCCAGGTTCGTCACGGCCATCCGGACCCCGCAGTTGATGTCATACCCCGTCCCCCCGGGGGAGATGACCCCTTCCTTCCGGATGTCGGTGGCGACGACGCCCCCGATGGGAAGACCGTAGCCGAAATGCATGTCGGGCATGGCCAGGGAGGCCCCGACGATCCCGGGAAGGGTGGCGCCGTTGGCCACCTGCCGCGGGCTTTCATCTTTCCGGATGTCCTTCATGAGACGATCATCGGCATAGAGGATCCCGGGGACCCGCATTCCCGGGACAGAGCCGACAGGGATCTGGAAGGTGTATTCGCCAGTCTTTATTATCCTGATCTCAGCCAAGGGATTTTATCCCCCGGGAAGATCTAGAAGCCCTTTTCCTATACATCAAAGATCACCTTGATCCGGACGCCGTTTTTTTCTTTTTTTATTTCCAGCCCGTGATAGGTGGCGGCTTTGACCTGGGTCCGCGTGGCCGGATCCACGGAACCTGCCGGCACGCACCTGATCGTAGCGAAGAGGTTGGAGCCCTTGATCCAGAGTCTGCTGACTTTCCCGGGAATCAGCCCCCTGGCCTCTTCCAGGAAGATCAGTTCGTTTAAAAATTTCACAAGGAGGGAAGGGAGTTCCTTATCCTTGACCATTACCGGGACGATGGATTTTCCAACCCGGTCTTCGGGTATTTCGGCAAGGAGGGAAATCAGCCCCTCCGCGGCCGCCCTGAAGGCATCCTCCATTGTGTCGCCCCAGGCCTCAATGCCCGCGTCGGCGGTGATCCCTTCCATTTCCTTGAATCCCGAGCTCATAGGTCTCCTATCGGCTTCAGGAAAAGCCAGGCCGGATTTTCGCGATTCTCACTGTTTTCTGATCTGTCTGATCCTGTTTTGATCATCCACGTAGACGAGGGAAGGGTGATGATCCCCGGTTTTCCTTGATTTGACCTGGGCATAACAGGCCACGATGATTATGTCTCCCCGGGAACCTTTGTGGGCTGCCGCGCCATTGATGACCACCTCGCCCGACCCCCGCTCCCCGGCCAGTGAATAGGTCTCGAATCGTTCCCCGTTTGTGACGTTGTAGACCTGGACCTGCGCAAAGACAGGGATCCTTGCGGCCTCAAGGAGATCCGGGTCGATGGTGATGGACCCCTCGTAATCAAGATTGGATCCCGTGACCGTGGCCCGGTGGATTTTTCCCGCCAGCATGGTGAACCTCATGGCCGTCTCCTTTCCGGTCTTTCTATCCGTTGCTCTCCCGGTTTCCAGCTTCAAGAATGGCATTATCAATGAGCCTGGCTTTTCCGATGGACACGGCAAGGGCCAGGAGCGCCCGGTCCCGTATGGTTTTTACCGGAGTCAATTCTTCCGCATCCACCACCGACGCGTAATCGAGGGAGGCTCCATTCGTGGACAGGATCATTTCCCTTGCTTTTTCCTCGATGGTCCCGGCTTCAAGGATCCCTCCCGCGGCCATTTTCCTGGCGCATTCCAGGGCCTGGAAAAGGACCAGGGCGGCTTTTCTTTCCCCTGCGGTCAGGTAGATGTTGCGGCTGCTCATGGCGAGACCGTCGGGTTCCCGAACCGTGGGGAGGCCGACGATTTCGGTGTCCATATCCAGATCCCGGGCCATCCTCCGGACGACCTGAAACTGCTGGTAATCCTTCAGGCCGAAATATGCCCTGTGGGGCCAAACGATATTGAGCAGTTTGGCGACCACGGTGCAGACTCCGTCGAAGTGGCCGGGGCGGGAGGCCCCGCAGAGCCCTTCCGTGAGCCCGGAGACCGAAACGATGGTCCTGAAGCCCGAAGGGTACATTGCTGAAGGGAAAGGGGAAAAAAGGATGTCGGTCCCCGCCTGTCGGCAGAGGGCGGAGTCCTTTTCCATGTCTCTCGGATAGGCTTCATAGTCCTCCCCCGGGCCAAACTGGGTAGGATTCACGAAAATGCTCACTACGAGGGCATCATTTTCCTCCCGGGCCTTCTCCACGAGGCTCATGTGACCCCTGTGCAGAAAACCCATGGTCGGAACGAACCCGATCCGGTTTCCTTTTTTCCGCAGACAGGAAGAGTGCTTCTGCATTTCCTTGATGTCCTTTACTGTTTCCATGAGCCCTTATAACCCTTCCAGGATGTTATACGTCAATCCGTTGACGTTGATGGGGTCGCTAAAAGCCATCGACGCGCCCCGCGCGGGGCGCCCGGATCCATGACTCGCGTGGTAGGCCATAGATCTGTGAGGGAAGGGAAAACGACGCTTTTCCCTTCCTGCTTTTTCACTCGTAGGAATGTTCTTCCCCCGGGAACTTCCCATCCGTGACCTCTTCGTAGAACTTTTTAAAGGCCTCCTCCATGGCTTTGCCGATCTCAGCGTATTTTTTCACGAATTTCGGGGTGAACTGATCGTAGAGGCCAAGAAGATCGTTGGTCACCAGGACCTGCCCGTCGCACTGAAGGCCAGCCCCGATTCCGATGGTGGGGATGGACAGCTCAGAGGTGATGAGGCCGGCCGCCCTGGCGGGGATTCCCTCCAGGACGATACTGTACGCCCCTGCTTCCTGAACCGCCCTGGCATCCTCCATGAGGGTTCTGAGACCTTCCTCTCCCCGTCCCTGGACGCGGTACCCACCCATCTGATGGAAGGACTGGGGCGTCAGCCCGATATGTCCCATGACGGGGACGGCGCGGTCCACCAGGAAGCGGATAGTCTCCGCCATTTTCACTCCCCCTTCCAGTTTTACGGATTCGGCGGGGGTTTCCTTGAGGAAGCGGCACGCATTCTGAAAGGCCTGGACAGGGCTTTCATGATAGGAACCGAAGGGCATGTCAGCGACGAGGAAGGCGCGCTTGCAGCCGCGCCCGGCGGCCCGGGTATGATGGAGCATTTCCTCCACGGTGATAGACAGGGTGTTGTCATATCCGAGGACCACCTGGGCCAGCGAATCCCCCACCAGGATGATCTGGGCGCCCGAGCGGTCTGCGTAAAGAGAGCTCGGGTAATCGTAGGCCGTCAGCATAACAATGCGCTGTCTGTTCTTCATGGCTCTGATGGTGTTGACGTTGACCTTCTTGTCCATGAGGTTTCCTCCTGCGTTTGCGGGTCCATAAAAAAACCCCGTCCGCAAACGGGGCCACCCGCCAAAAGAGGCGGCAATGGTGGAATAACCCCGTCCCGGTCCGCGCTATGCGGATCCAAGCGGTACGTAGAACTGAACTCCTTTTTTCATCCTCCGGATCTCCCGGACCAGGTCCTGGAAGTCCTCGGGCCTTTTTACAAAATCCACTTCCGAGGTGTTAATGATCAGAAGCGGGGTTTCTTCGTAATTGAAAAAAAACCGGTTGTAGGCCTCGTTGACAGCCTCAATATACTCCCGGCTGATGTCTTTCTCAAAGCTCCTTCCCCTCGAGCGGATTCGCTGGCCGAGGACCTCGCTGGGAGCCTGGAGGTAAATGACCAGATCAGGTTTTGTGATCCTCCGGTCCAGCAGGGAAAAAATCTGCTGATAGAGGGCAAGCTCATCCGTGTCGAGGTTCACCGAGGCGAAAATCCTGTCCTTCGCAAACAGATAGTCACTGATGACGCTCTGTTTGAAAAGCTCCGGCTGAGCAAGCTCACGCTGCTGCTGGTACCTGCTGAGGAGGAAGAACATCTGGGTCTGGAACGCGTAGGCCGCCGGGTTGCTGTAAAATCTGCCGAGGAACGGGTTCTCGGTGACCTTTTCCAGAAGGACCCTGGAGCCGAATTCTTCCGCCAGCATCTGGGCAAGGCTGGTTTTCCCGACCCCGATAGGCCCCTCGACCACGATGTATCTTTTATCCACCATCCGCCAGACCTCATTATAGCGTTACATGAAAAAACCGGTCAAGACCGGATGCTCTGGAGGTGCCCCTGCCTTTTTCCCTCAGGCAAAAGCCTCAAGGGGTCCGATCTTTACCACCCGCTGGTCTCCGAGGTGGTCCCTGAGAAGGGAAACGGGCTCGGAAAACCCTCCGCAGGCAAGGGGGATCCTTAAATCCGGATCGATCTCGGAAAGGGGATCCAGGACAAACCGTCTACTGAAAATTCCGGGGTGGGGTATGATCAGCCCCTTTTCCCTGACCACCAGCTCTCCGTAGAGAAGGAGATCCAGATCGATGTTTCTCGGTTGCGCTCCCGGTCCCTGTCTTTTCCTGCCCATGGCCGCCTCCCTTTCCAAAAGGTCTTCCAGGAGCCGGCGAGGCCCCATCCCCGTAACAATGGCCATCACCGCGTTGATGAATGGTCCTCCCGGGACGTTCAGGGGAGCGGTTTCGAAAAGGCTGGACAGGGCTATTACCCTTGTACCCGGGAGGTCCGCTATTCTGCGGGCCGCTTCGGCGATGCTGGCGATGCGGTCCCCGAGGTTGCTCCCCATCCCGATATACGCGGTTTTGCCTTGTTCCAACTTAAAGGCCGGCGGATTCAATCCGGGCAAGGGCTTCTGAGAGCCTGTTCTCGCCAAGGGTGAGGGAGACCCTGAAAAATCCCTCCCCATATTTCCCGAACCCGTTGCCGGGGGTCAGGATGACCCCGGTTTCGTTCAGTATCCTCGCCGCGAATTGCGCTGAGGACTGACCTTTCGGGGTCTGAATCCAGAGATAGAATGACGCTTTAGGAACCTGAAAGGAAAAACCCAGCCTGGAAAAGGTATCACAGGCCATGTCCCGCCGCGCCCGATAAATTTTTCGTAGTCCGGACAGGGAGCCCTGGTCTCCCGAAAGGGCTTCGATCCCGGCCTCCTGAATCGCCTGGAAGATGCCGCTGTCGATGTTTGTCTTGATTTTCCCCAGGCCCTTGATGGCCTCGGCATTTCCGCAGGCCCAGCCAATGCGCCATCCCGTCATGTTAAAGGGTTTGGACAGTGATCCGAACTCGATTCCCACCTCGGAGGCCCCCGGCGTCTGAAGGAAGCTCGGAGGGGGATCGTTTTCGTCGAAATAGATCTCCGTGTAGGCGGCGTCGTGGCAAACCAGGATCTGGTAGCGCCCGGCAAAATCCACCACCTCCTCAAAGAATCCTTTGGGAACCGAGGCCGCGGTGGGGTTGTTCGGGTAGTTGAGGAACATGATCCTGGTTTTTTTGGCTATGCGGGCAGGGATGGCCCCCAGGTCGGGAAGAAAGGAGTTCTTCGCGAGGAGGGGCATGGGATGGACCTCTCCTCCCGCGAAGAGGGTGCTGATGCTGTAAACAGGGTAGCCGGGATCGGGGCAGAGGACAACGTCCCCCGGATTCACGAAGGCCAGAGGGGTGTGGGCGATCCCTTCCTTGGACCCGATGAGGGAGACGACCTCCGTGTCGGGGTCAATGGCTGTCTGAAACCGCCTGTCATACCAGCTGGAAATGGCCTCCCGAAAGGCCGGCATGCCCTCATAGCTGGGGTACTGATGGTGGCGCGGGTTCCTGGCGGCGGCAATGAGCCGCTCCACGATGTGTTCTGGGGTCGGGAGATCCGGGTCCCCGATGCCGAGGCTTATGATGTCGATGCCCCTTGACGCCACCTCCGCTTTCATCCGGTCGATCTCGGCGAAAAGATAGCGGGGAACGGCCTTCAACCGGTCGGCCTGCTCGATTTTCATGGTGCTCCTTTCAAAATTCCCATAGATTCGGGTCTTCCCGTTCTGAGTGCAGAGTCCAGGGTTCAGAGAATTTGTTTTCGCTGTTTCTCTGAACTCATTTTATCCCCAGCACGTCGATCATGGAGTACATTCCGGGTTTTTTCCCGATGACCCACAGGGCGGCCCGGATCGCTCCCCTGGCAAAGTTTTCCCTGCTGTGGGCCCGGTGGGTCAGTTCAAGCCGCTCCCCGGGGCCCGCCAGAAGAAGGGTGTGCTCCCCGACGATATCCCCGCCCCTCACGGCGTGGATGCCGATTTCGGATCGGGTTCGGTCCCCGGTCAGCCCGTGTCTGGAAAAGACCGCGGTCCCTTCCAGGGTTTTTCCCCTCGCGCGCGCAACTTCCCCGGCCAGATGCAGGGCGGTGCCGCTGGGCGCGTCCTTTTTCATGCGATGATGAACTTCCACGATCTCGGCGTCAAAATCTTCCCCCAGAACGGAGGCCGCCGTGGCGGCCAGCTTGAAAAGGAGATTCACAGCAACGCTCATATTCGGGGAAAAAACCAGGGGGATCCTCCCGGCGAGGTTTTCAAGCTCCCCCATCTGGGCAGGGGAGAACCCGGTCGTTCCCGTCACGGCCGCAATCCCGTTGTCGGCGCACCAGGAAAGGCTTTTCAAGGTCCCCTCAGGGGAGGTGAAATCGATGAGGACATCCACACCGGCGGGCACCTGGGCAATGTCGAAGATAACGGGGATTTCCTTTCCTCCGGAAGAAACAACGGGGGAATGGCCCTCAGGAAGCCCGGGGGGCTTTGTCCTGGCGACCGCGCTGACCAGTTCAATGCCCCCGGTCTGATCAAGGGCCCTGATTATGGCCGATCCCATGCGCCCCGACACTCCCGTTACAGCCGCCCGAACCATCGTCCGGCCTCAGTTTCCAGAGATCCCGAAGTCTTCAAGTGCTTTTTGGACCTTTGAAGATGCGTCTTCGGAGAGGGGCACAAGGGGGAGCCTGAGTTCGTTCCGGATCCGCCCCATCATTGCGAGGGCGCCCTTTACGGGTATCGGGTTGGTCTGGACGAACAGGGCGTCGCAAAGAGGCAGAAGCCTCTGGTGAAAATCTCGGGCGCCTTCAAAGTCGCCCTCCAGGAACAGGCGGCACAGGGCGGCCATTTCCCGGGGCACGACATTGGAAACGACGGAGATGACCCCCTGACAGCCAACGGCCATCAAGGGATAGACCAGGGCGTCTTCTCCTGAAAGGATGACGAAATCGTCCGGGACCATCATCCGCGTGTAGCTGGCCTGCTTCAGGTCTCCAGTGGCATCCTTGAGTCCGATGATGTTGGGGATTCGGGCCAGGCGAGCCACCGTTTCCGGCAGCATGTTGACGCCTGTTCGGCCCGGGACATTGTAAAGGATGATCGGGATGTCGACTTTCTCAGCCACGGTCTGGAAGTGGCGGAAAAGTCCCTCCTGCGTCGGCTTGTTGTAATAGGGGGTAATCATGAGGCACGCCTCGACCCCGGCCTCCTTGATCCTTTCGGTCAGGCCCAGCGCCTCGCTGGTGCTGTTGGACCCGGATCCCGCTATAACCGGTACCCGACCGTTTACCTGCTCCACGGTAAACCGTACGATCCGGACGTGTTCGTCGTGGCTCAGCGTCGAGGCTTCACCCGTGGTGCCGCACGGAACCAGGCCGTCGATCCCCCTGTCAATCTGGAAGTCGATATGTTTTGCCATCGCTTCGGAATCGAACAGACCTTCCCTGAAGGGAGTGACCAGTGCGGTGAACGCTCCTTTAAACATTTTCACCTCCCGCGATCGTTTCATCGGTCAGCTGTCCCCTGTAAACCAGCGACGCGATGCCTTCCATAAAGATATCTCCACTGCCCGGATCCTGGGAATCCGGATAGATAATAAGGCCAGCGCCGCTCCGCGTCACCACCGCGACGGGAGGTGACGTCAGTCCCCACACCGTGGTCATCAGGGCCGCGGCGGCCGCCCCCGTTCCGCATGCCAGGGTTTCGTCTTCCACCCCCCGTTCATAGGTCCGTATGTCAAGGGAATGGTCGTCCCTCACGCTGATAAAGTCCACGTTGGTGCCCGCGGGGGCAAAGCGGGTGTGGAAACGGATCGTCCGGCCCAGGGAAACAACATCCATTTCGGGCAGGTCCTTGCCCGGAACGGAGATTATGGTGTGGGGAACGCCCGTATCCACAAAACCAGCCTCTAAATCCGGGCCCCCGTCCAGTTCCAGGGAAAAGGATCTTTCCAGATTGCGCGGCCTCGTAAGCTGGACCTTGACGGTCGTCCCCCTCACGGATGCCCGGATGGGCCCCGCGAGTGTCCTGAAAGCCATTTCTTTGCCGGCGATTCCGTCGAGGTAAGCGAGGCGGGCGGCGCAACGGGCGGCGTTCCCGCACATCCCGGCGACGCTACCGTCCGCGTTGAAAAACTTCCACGAGAAATCCAGTTCCCTGTCATCCTCGATGAAAACGATCCCGTCGGCGCCCACGGACTGTCTCCTCCGGCAGGCCAGAACGGCCAGGGACTTCATCTCCCTTTCCGGGACGCGGCCGTCCCTGTTGTCGATAAAGATGAAATCGTTCCCGGCGCCGCTCATCTTGGCGAAGGGGATGGGAAATTTCATTTCGTTCTTCCTTAATAGGGTCGCGAAAAGCCCAATTCCGGACTTTTCACTCCACGGAAAGGGAAAAGCGTGGTTTTCCCTTTCCTCACGGATCCAGGACGCAACATCCGAATCCTGGATCCGGGCGCCCCATGCGGGGCGCGTTAGCAGGGTCGCGAAAAGCCCAATCCGGGACTTTTCGCTCCACGGAAAGGGAAAAGCGTGGTTTTCCCTTTTCTCACGGATCCAGGACGCAACATCCGAATCCTGGATCCGGGCGCCCCACGCGGGGCGCGTTGATGACTTTTTGCGAAGTTTTTTTCCTTATTCTTCGAAAAACCGTTCACCCCTGGTGAGGTCTTCGTAAGTCTCCCTCTCTCTCACGATCTCAAACCGGCTGTCCATTACCATGACCTCGGCGGCGCGAGGGCGTGAATTGTACTGGGAAGACATGGAGAACCCGTAGGCTCCCGCGCTCATGACTGCCAGCAGGTCCCCTCTTTCGGGAGTCGCCAGGCGGAGGTCCCGTCCGAGGAAATCGGCCGATTCGCAGATGGGGCCGACCACGTCGGTGATCTCCTCCGCCGCGTCGGATTCGCGGACCGGCACGATCTTCTGGTAGGCCTCGTAAAGACTGGGCCTTATAAGGTCGTTCATGGCCGCGTCGACGATGAGAAAATTCCTTGTGGCGCCCTTTTTCCGGTAAAGGACCTTTGTGACAAGGATCCCTGCGTTTCCAACGATGACCCGCCCGGGTTCGAGGATGAGGGTCCGGTCATCGCCGCCGAGGGCCTTGAGGATGGTTTGGGCGTAATCCGCCGGGAGGGGAGGGGATTCGTTGTCGTATATGATCCCAAGCCCCCCGCCAATATCCAGATACCGGATGGGGATCCCCTCTCCCTCGATCTTTTCGATGAGGTCCATTAGGCGCCTGACCGCCTCCCCGAAGGGATCCGAGGTCGTCAACTGGGATCCGATGTGGCAATCGATGCCCACCACCCTGATCCCCTCCAGATCAGCGGCTTGCCTGTAAAGGGCCAGGGCTTCGGTGACAGGGATCCCGAACTTGTTTTTCTTCAGCCCCGTGGAGATGTAGGGGTGGGTTTTCGGGTCCACATCGGGATTCACCCGCAGCGCCACCGGGGCGGTCTTTCCGAGGGAACGGGCCACCCGTGCCAGGGTTTGGAGTTCCTCCCCGGATTCCACGTTGAACATGAGGATCCCGGCTTCCAGGGCATGCTCCATTTCCCGGGCCGTTTTCCCCACCCCGGAGAAAACAATCCTGGATGGGTCAATCCCGGCCTTCATGGCCCTGTGGAGTTCTCCTCCCGAGACGATATCCGCGCCCGTTCCCATTCCGGCCATGAGGCGCAGCACGGCAAGGTTGCTGTTGGCCTTGACGGAGTAACACACCAGATGGTCGACACCGGAAAAGGCCTCGGCAAAGACCCTGACGTGCCTTTTGATAGTTGAGGCGCTGTAAAGGTAGAAAGGGGTGCCGGTTTTATCGGCGATGGTCCGGACGGGGACATCCTCGCAATAAAGCTCTCCCCCCCTGAAATGGAAAAAATTCATGATCCGTTCTACCTCTTTGCGATGGTTTTTTCCCGGCCCTGCCCTGGAGCCCGTATAAAGAATGAAAATCTATCAGAGCCGTTCGCCGGGTGTCAATCCGCCCTTTCAGGAATTGACGCGCCCCCGTCCCACGGGCCGGAAGGATATTCCGGCGGGCCTTTCACGCCGCAGGCCGCCGCCCCCAGCAGAAGCAGGAGAAGGCTAGCCGCGGCGAGCCGTTTCAAGCCATTCACGGGCTTTCTCCATGGCGGATCGGACCTGCCCGGGAGCCGTCCCTCCGGGAATATCGCGTTTTGCCAGCGAGGCCTCCTGCGTGAGGATCCCGAAGATATCCTCCCCGATGAGGTCGCTGTGCTTTCGCATTTCCTCGAGGGGCAGGGCCGCAAGACCGCACCCTCTCTCGACGCACAGGGCCACCAGCTTGCCGGTCACCTCGTGGGCTTTTCGGAAGGGAAGCCCTTTAAAGGTCAGATAGTCGGCGAGGTCGGTGGCCAGCATCAGGGGATCTTCCGCGGCTTCCGTCAGCCGCCTGGTGTTGAATCCGATGGAATCCATGAGCCCCGCCATAATCTCGATGGAGCCCAGGAGGGTTTTCGCGGAATCGAATAGGGGTTCCTTATCCTCCTGGAGGTCGCGGTTATAAGTCAGGGGAAGCCCCTTCAAGGTTACGAGGAGGGACATCAGGTTCCCGATCGCCCTTCCCGTCTTGCCCCTGACCAGTTCGGCAGGGTCGGGATTTTTCTTCTGGGGCATCATGCTGCTCCCGGTTGAGAAGGCATCGGGCAGGCTGATGAAACCGAACTCCGAGGTTGCCCAGATCACGATCTCTTCCGCCATCCGGCTCAGGTGGAGCTGGCACAAAGCCGCATTGAAAAGGAACCGGGCGGCGAAATCCCGATCGGAAACCGCGTCCATGCTGTTTCTCGTCACCGCGGTAAATCCCAGCTCTTGCGCCGTCATCATCCGGTCTATGGGAAAGCCCGCCCCGGCAAGGGCGCCGGAGCCCAGGGGACATTCCGCCATGTTTGCGGGAAGAAAGGCAAACTCCGCGTGATCCCGCCGGAACATCTCGAAATATGCCATCATGTGATGGGACAGAAGGACCGGCTGCGCTCTTTGGGTGTGCGTGTATCCAGGCATCAGGATACCGAAATGCTCATCGGCCCTTTTCAGGAGGACCTCGAGGAGGTTCAAAAGGTTCTGGGCCACCTTGCCGGATGTTTCCCTGACGTAAAGCTTTAAATCGAGGGCGACCTGGTCGTTGCGGCTCCTTCCCGTGTGGAGACGTCCCGCCGCCTCTCCCGCCCGTTCAACCAGAAGGGCTTCGATGTTCATGTGGACATCCTCGAGGCCCTCCCTCCAGGGCTGGCAGCCCTTCTCAAGATCGGCCAGGATCTTCTCCAGGCCCTCCATGATGACCGCCGCGTCTTTTTCCGGGATGATACCCCGTTCTCCGAGCATCCTTGCGTGGGCTATGCTCCCCCTGATGTCTTGGGGAAAGAGTTCGCGGTCAAAAGATATGGACTGGGAGAACCTTTCGAGGATATCCGAGGTCTTCCCCGAAAATCGTCCCTGCCAGGGTTTCCGGGTCATGGTTTTTCCTCAGTAGAAGGGGATGGAATTGTCCGGGTCCATGGGTATGCCCATCAGGAGATCCTCCCCGCTCATGCGCTCCCACCCCTTCGGGGGGAGGGGCCGGTACACCCCGGTCACCTTGATGGCCGTCCTGGAGGAGCGGGGGTCGGTTTCGTGATAGGGAAACAGCCGGCACGTGAAGAGACGGGTTTCGTGGTTGAAGCGGAGCCTCGAAACCGGACTGCCAGCGAAATCATCCGTCATGAACTCCGAGAGCTTGATCCTCGGCAGTTTGTGCTTCGCGGCGCACAGGATGCTCGAGTGTCCAAAATTCCCCGGTCCGTGGACACCCTCAAGTTCGGTCTCCGAGGAACTGTTGGAAAAAACGGTCAGGGTGTTGACGGTGCCCGGGGTCTTGAAAAGATGTTCGCCGTAAAAGCCGGTAACCACGTCCCGGAAGACGCGGTGGTCCGGTTTCGGGTTGCACTGGATAACCGCCAGGAGATCGAGGTTCTGGTGCCGGGAAAAATAGAGTTCATTCGCCCTTTCGATTATGGTCATGACGTTGGAATGATGCATGTCCCGGTAGACGAAATCAAAGCAGACCAGCGGCATGAAATTAAAGGGGACATTCCGGCAGGAGAACAGCAGGAAAGCCTTGCCCCGGTAAAGATCGAAGTGATGTTCCAGATTTTCTTCTCCGGCAAAGGGGTGGGTTTTGGCGAAGAGGAAATATCTCGTGCGGCCGCCGATTTCCCTGACGCAGGTCACGCACGCGTTGACAGGCTTTGACTGCTGGTCCTTTTCCCACCTGGAGACAACGCTCTCGAGGACTTCCAGGTTGTCCTCACGATACCTTTCCAAAAGCCCCCTGTATTGCTTAAGGGTGATGTGCTCGAGGCCGAAAATAATGACCGTGTTTTCCGGCATCGAGGCGTTTATATATTCGGCCGCCTCGTCAAGAGTCTCCAGAGGAAGGGTGCTTTCCGGGAAGACGAGGAAGTTGACGCGTTCATCCTCGGGAAATTTCGCGGCCATATCGAGGACGGAGGAAAAAAGCTCCCCTTGATTTTCCCGGTCGGCGATCCGGTACAATCTCCCCTTGAGTTTCAGGCGGTTGGGGATCTGGGCAACAAGAACATGGATCCCCTCTCCAACGGGGATTTCAAGATCCACCTTGTGTTCCACTATTCTGAGCATTTTTCAGGGTATCGACAGTTTTGAGAGGATGTATCTCGTGCCTTCCGTGATCTCGAGTGAGGGGAGGGTTTTTCCGTCGGCCCACATCGCATCCGAGATCTCCTCGTTGGTTACCAGCTCTTCGCTTTTCGGCGTTACCAGGTAATATAATATCACAAAGTGGGCGCTGTGCTCGGAGGAAGGGGTGACCTCGAAGATGTCCACCAACCCCTCCACGTGGACATCCAGCCCAACCTCCTCCGACACCTCTCTCTTGAGGGCGGCGGTGATGGGTTCGCCCGGTTCGATTTTTCCTCCCGGCATGACCCATTTCCCAAGGTATGGGGGGACAGCCCGTTTCGTCAGGAGAATCCGGCCCTCCCCGTTGCGGACCACCGCCACCACTGAGGTTCGCACCCCTTTTTTCTCGTATCTCAAAAATCTGCCCTTTTTGAGCGGTCTCGAATCAGGGTCTTTTCCTGGCCGCGTTGATCCTGAGACGGAGGGCGTTGATCCTAATGAATCCGCTGGAATCGGCCTGGTTAAAGACGGAATCCTCCTCGAAGGTGGCGAAGTCGGGCCTGTAGAGGGAATCCTTCGATGTCCGCCCGGCGACACTGCATCCTCCCTTGTAAAGCTTGATGCGGGCTGTGCCGGTAACGCCGATCTGCGTTTCGTCCATGCATTTTTGCAGCCACTGCATCTCCGGGGAGAACCAGTATCCGTTGTAGATGAGTTCAGAGTAGCGTGGTATCAGAGAGTCCCTTAGGTGCATGACCTCACGATCCATGGTCAGGGATTCCACAGCCCGGTGCGCCATGTGCAGGATAGTCCCTCCCGGGGTTTCGTAGACGCCCCTGGATTTCATGCCGATATACCGGTTTTCCACCATGTCCAGGCGCCCGACTCCGTTGCGGCCCCCGATCTCATTTAGCCTGGCGAGGAGATTGGCTGGGGAAAGGGTCTCCCCGTTGACCGCCCATGGCGTGCCGTCCCTGAAATCCACCGTCACGTACTCGGGTTGGTCCTGGGCCGCTTCCGGCGATACGGTGAGGATGAACATGGATTCGTCCGGTTCCCGCCATGGGTCCTCCAGGATGCCGCCCTCGTAGCTGATGTGGAGGAGATTCCGGTCGCTGCTGTAGGGTTTTTCCTTTGTCACGGGCACCGGGATACCCCGTTTTTTCGCGTATTCAATGAGAACTGAGCGGCTCGTAAGATCCCATTCCCTCCATGGGGCGATGACCGTGACGCCGGGCATCAGGGTATGATAGGCCAGTTCAAAACGGACCTGATCGTTGCCTTTCCCCGTAGAGCCGTGGGCTACGGCGTCGGCCCCCACCCTGCGCGCGATCTCCACCTGGGCTTTGGCGATGACCGGCCGGGCGATGCTTGTTCCAAGAAGGTAGGACCCTTCGTAAACCGCGTTTCCGCGCAGGGCCGGAAAGACGAAGTCCCGCACGAATTCCTCTTTCAGATCAATGATGTGGACTTCGCTGGCGCCTGTTTTCAAAGCCTTTTCCCGGATGTTGTCCATTTCCTCGCCCTGGCCGAGATCGGCGGCGAAAGCTACTACCTCGCATCCGTAAATTTCCTTTAGCCATGTGAGGATGACGGAGGTGTCGAGGCCGCCGGAGTAGGCGAGGACGACTTTATCGACTTTTGGCCTGGTGCTCATTTTTTCTCCTTCTTCCGGGTGTTGGGTGTTATTTGACAAGGAATTCCAAAAGCGCCTTTTGGGTGTGGAGGCGGTTTTCCGCCTGGTCGAAAATCGCGCTCTGGGGGTGCGCCATCATTTCATCGGTGATCTCCTCCCCCCGGTGGGCCGGCAGACAGTGAAGGATCCTTGCCCCCGGAGCCGCTTCCGCAAGCCGCCGGGCGTTTAACTGGTAAGGTTTTAAATCATGCTTTCGTTTTTCCGCTTCTTCCTCCTGGCCCATGCTCGTCCAGACATCGGTGTAGATAAAATGGGCCCCGGTGACGGCCGCGGCGGGATCCCGCAGGACCTGGACCGAGCCCCCGACCGAGGCGGCCAGCCGTTCTCCCTCGCGGAGAAAATCCCCGTCAGGATCATATCCGGGAGGGCAGGCCAGTCTCAGGTGCATCCCGGTCATGGCGCAGCCCATAATCAGACTGTTGGCCACATTGTTCCCGTCCCCAAGATAGGCCATGATGGCCCCTTCCAGCCGGCCACGGACCTCTTTCACCGTCATGAGATCCGCGAGGATCTGGCACGGGTGTGAAAGATCAGTCAGGGCGTTGATGACGGGGATTGTCGCTTCCGCGGCCAGGAGTTCAATGTTTCCATGGGAATAGGTGCGGACGACGAGGGCGGAAAGGTAGCGCGAAAGAACCCTGGCCGTATCGCTCAACGGTTCGCCTCTCGAGAGTTGGACGTCCCTGGGGCTGAGGAAGATGGACTGCCCCCCCAGTTGATAGATCCCTGTTTCAAAGGAAACCCGCGTCCGGGTGGAGGCTTTTTCAAAGAGCAGGCCCACACTTTTTCCGATGAGGGGGCTTTGGGTAATGCCTGGCCCGGCTTCTTTCATCTGGCCGGCCCTTTCAATAAGGCCGGTCAGTTCCCCTATGCTCAGGTCTTTAAGGGTTAAAAAATCCCGTTTTTTCATCTAGCTGTTTCCTCCTGCAGATTTGATGGATTCCCCAAGAGCATTCATTAATCCTTCAATTTCTCCCTCCGTTATCGTGAGGGCAGGGGTGAACCTGAGGGTGTTCCCCGCGACCACGGTGACAAGGTAGCCACGGTTCATCAGTTCCCGGGCGACCCCCGCGGCCGGACAGGCGAGTTCAAGGCCGAGGAGAAGACCCATCCCCCTGACCTGGACAATTTCCCGGCGCTCCGAGGCGAGGTCTTCCAGGGCGTCCCGGAGGATTTTCCCCACGGATCGCGCCCTGGAGGGAAGGGAGTCCCGTTCCAATACCTTGAGAGTCGCAAGGGCGGCGGCACAGGCGAGGGGGTTCCCCCCGAAGGTGCTTCCGTGGGTTCCGGGTCCGAGGGCCTGCGCGACCTCCTCCCTGGCCAGAACGGCTCCCATGGGGAATCCATTGGCCAGCCCCTTCGCGAGGGTCATCAGGTCGGGTTTGATCCCGAGGGCCTGGTGGGCGAAGAGGGCCCCGCACCGCCCCATTCCGGTCTGCACCTCATCCAGCATGAAGAGGACATCGTATTCCCCGCAAAGCCTCTCAACCTCCTCGAGGAAGGCCGGGTCAATGGGATGGACCCCCCCTTCCCCCTGGACAACCTCAAGGAAAACGGCGCATGCCTCCGGGAGAAACCTTTCGAGGGTCTGCACATCTCCCGCGTTGATGTGGACGAATCCCTCGGGAAGCGGAGAAAAGGCGATGTTGTGGTGATGGGGGTCGGTCGCCATAAGAGCTTTCATCGTCCGCCCGTGAAAGGCTCTGAAAAGGCTGATGATCTTGCTCCTGCCGGGACCGTATTTTTCGTAGGCCCTTTTCCGGGCAAGTTTGATCGCCGCTTCCGAGGCCTCGGCCCCGCTGTTGCAGAAAAAAACCCTCTCCAGTCCGGCCTGGGCCGGGAGATAATCCAGAAGCTGGATCTGGGACTGGCTGAAATACCAGTTGGACACGTGGACAAGACGTTCTGCCTGGTCGCAAATGGCTTTGGTCACCTCGGGGTGACAATGGCCAAGGTTGCATGTGGCGATCCCCGCCACAAAGTCTGTATATTCCCGGCCGTCAGTATCCCAAAGACGGGTCCCCTTTCCCCTGGTAAAAACAACGGGGAACTGCCGATAATTGGGGAAAAGGGTGCCGGCGGCCTTTTCCGTGAATTCTTTGGTCTGGTTTTCCTTCAAGGCAGAATCTCCGTTCCTATCCCGGTCTGGGTGAAAATTTCGAGAAGGACCGCGTGCTCGACCCGACCGTCGATGATATGAACCTTGGAAACGCCCCCGAAAAGGGCGGCGACAGCCGCTTCGATCTTTGGGATCATTCCTCCGTGGATGGTTCCCGAAGCGACCATTTCCATGAGCATCTCCCTGTCGAGGGAGGAGATGAGCTTCCCGTTTTCGTCCGTGATTCCAGGGACATCCGTCATGAGGAGCAGTTTTTCGGCCTTCAGGGCGGCCGCGAGGCTGCCCGCCACCGAGTCGGCGTTGATGTTGTAGGCGTTCCCCTCACCGTCCACCCCGACGGGAGCGATGACCGGTATGAAATTACCTTCATCCATGCGCTGGATGATCTCCGGATTGACGGCTATGACCTTGCCCACCCTGCCCGGGTCGATGATCTCCGGCGGGCCGCCCTCCGCATGCGCTTCCTGCAGGTAGATCTTCTCCGCGGTGAAAAGGCCCCCGTCCTTTCCTGTGAGGCCGACGGCCCTTCCTCCGTGTTTCTGGATGAGCCCGACGATATCCTTGTTGATTTTGCCTCCCAGGACCATTTCCACGATGTCCATGGTTTCGTCGTCGGTTACCCTGTGGCCCCGGACGAACCGGGTTTCCTTCCCCATCCTTGCCAGGGTCTGGCCGATCTGGGGGCCTCCCCCATGGACGATGACCGGTTTGATCCCGATGTATCTAAGGAGGGTGACGTCGCGGGCAAAGTTGGATTGGAGGGTGGCCGTCACCATGGCGTTGCCTCCGTACTTGATCACGATGGTTTTTGCCCGGAATTTCCTGATGTAGGGAAGGGCCTCCAGGAGAATATCAGCTTTTTTTATGATTTCCTTCATTGGGATGCCTTTGTCTTGAGCCTGTCGAGTTCCCGGATCCGGTTCCGGATTTCCTTGTTGGCTTCCTCCAGCTTCCTGTTGGTGTCAACGACATCATCGATGCTTTTCACGAGATTTTGATAGAGCCATGCCTGTTTAGTCGCCATGGAGGCCTGGGGGGCTACGGCCTCGAGGATCTCCTTGTCCCATCCATCGAAGTCCAGGCCAATTTCCTTGTTGTAGACCGCGATGACGCCAAGGATCTTCCCGTCCGATCGGACCGGTATGACGGCCATGTTGGTCACCTCAATGCCAGGAAGGAGATCGGACCCCCGGTCGACCTCAGGATTCTCCGGGACATCGTTGACAATGATCACTTTTTTCCCCTTGAAAACGGAGGCCAGGATCCCGCTGCCCAGCGGAAAGGGGGAGGGGGGAGGCCGGACCGAATCCGGCTCAACGTGTTCCACGAGGAGCTCTGCCCCCTTCGGATCCGAGAATGCCAGCATCCCGGCCGTCGCCCTCAGGCCGGTCATTATGTTTCCAAGGAGGGATGAGTAAATCTCGACAGGATCCATGCTGCTGACGAGGCTCTGGACAATCCCGTTGATGAACTGGAGCTTGAGTTTTTCCCGCTCGGTTTTCTTCATATTGCAGATGTTCGCGACGCTCATGGACATCTGATGGCTGAAGGTGTTCAGCATGGCCAGGTCATTTTCGGTGAAAGGCGTCTTGTCCTGCTTGTCGTTGACGGTGATGACCCCGATGACCCTCTCTCCCAGCTTGATGGGGGACACGATGAAGGAGGGGGATTCATATTGGAGGGTGTATTCGTTGGTGCTGGCCCTGTCGTGCCTGGTGATATCCTTTACCAGCATCGGTTTCCCTTCCCTCGCGACCCGACCGGAGACTCCTTTGGAGACCGGATGGCGTATGTGGGGGATCCTGCTGGGGAGGATCCAGTTGGATTTGGCCATGACCAGGTCTTTCCGGTCGTGGCTCAGGATCATCAGGGAGACTTTCTTGGCATCCAGGACGCTGGCGATGATATCGATGGATTTTGACAGGAGCTCGCTCTCCCGGATGATCTCGTGCGCCGGAAGGTCCTCCGCCTCCATCCGCGCCATCTCCCCGACCCGCTCCTCCAGAAGCTTGAGCCTCTCAACCTGGTGGTCGATGGTGGACTGAAGCCGCAGGTTTTCCGTGATGTGGCGCAGAACCACGAGGACGTGTTCCACCTGGACGGGTTTTCGAAGAAACCAGGCGGCCCCTCGGCTCAGGGCAAGCTGGGATGTTTTCCGGTCCTCCCCCGCCAGGAGCATTATGACCGGCACCTTTGGCTGAAACTTTCTTATGGCGATTAGGGTGTCGATTCCCGAAAGGCCCGGAAGGTCGTTGGCCAGGAAAATCATGGCGATATCCGGCTTGTCCCGGATCACAACGATGCCCTTCTGCCCGTCGGCAGCTTCTTCCACCTGGAGGCCCTCGTTGATGAGGATCGTCCGGAGGACTTGCCGCTGCAGATGTTCACTTTCGATGACGACGGCCCGTTTCATTGCATCCACCCCCTGGGTCCTTTTACCTAAAGGATATACCGGCTCAGGTCCTCGTTTCCGACAATGGAGGATAGCCTGTCCCGGACTCTTTTTTCGTCGATGACGATATTTTTTTCCGTCAAATCCGGGGCGGAGAACGAGATGTCTTCCAGGAGCCTTTCCAAGATGGTGTGCAGGCGCCGGGCACCGATGTTCTCCGTCTTTGAGTTCACCTCCTCCGCCATGGAGGCAATGGTCTCGATGGCGTCCCCGGTAAAGGACAGGGTGAGATTCTCCGTCTGAAGGAGTTCGGTGTACTGTTTGATCAGGGCGTTTTCAGGTTCCGTCAGGATGCGGACGAAATCCTCCCTTGTGAGGGGCTCCAGCTCGACCCGGATGGGGAACCGTCCCTGGAGTTCGGGGAGCAGATCCGAAGGTTTGGCCGCATGGAAGGCGCCGGCGGCGATGAAAAGTACGTGGTCTGTCTTTATCATCCCGTGCTTTGTCGTCACCGTCGTTCCCTCGATGATAGGGAGCAGGTCCCTCTGGACCCCTTCCCGGGACACATCCGGGCCCTGGGTCGAGGAGCGCCCGGCTATCTTGTCGATCTCGTCAAGGAAAATGATCCCGTTCTGCTCGACGCGGTGGATGGCTTCGGATGTCACGGTGTCCATGTCCACGAGGCGGTCGGCCTCCTCCTGGGTGAGGATCTCCAGGGCTTCGGGGACCTCGACTTTCCGGGTCTTTTTCCTGCCGGGGAAGAGGCCGCCCATCATGTCCTTCAGGTTGATGTCCATTCCTTCGGCGCCGTGTCCGCTGAAAATTTCAACGAAAGAGGAGGCATGTTCCCGGACCTGGATTTCCACCTCCCGATTGTCGAGTCCCCCGCTGCGGAGGAGACGCCGGAGCTTTTCCCGCGTTTCCGCACCGGGGCTTTCCGTTTGCCCCTCGGAGGCCGGGGCGGGAACTCTTCCGGGGAGGAGCAGATCGAGAAGGCGCTCCTCGGCGTGGATGCCCGCCTTTTCCATGACGAAGACCATTCTTTCTTCCTTGACCATCTTGATGGCGAGTTCGAGGAGGTCCCGGATCATGGATTCCACGTCCCGTCCGACATATCCGACCTCCGTGAATTTCGTGGCCTCGACCTTGTGAAAAGGGGAGTTGGCCAGAGCCGCCAGTCTCCTGGCGATCTCGGTTTTTCCAACCCCGGTGGGGCCCATCATGATGATGTTTTTCGGGGCGATCTCGTCCCTTAAATCCTCCGGCACCTGCTGTCTGCGCCAGCGGTTTCGAAGGGCGATGGCGACGCAGCGCTTCGCCTGGTCCTGCCCGATGATGAACCTGTCGAGGCTGTCAACGATTTCCCTGGGTGTGAAATTCTGCTGGGTCATGGAAGAGGTTCCTGATGCCCTTTCCCCCCTGGACGGGGTGAAGCTCCATGAAAAAAAGGTCAAACTTGAGCCGTTGATATAAAAGGAAGTTCCGCCTTAAAAAAGGGCGAATTATCCCAACTCCTCAATGTGAAGTTTGTCGTTCGTGTAAACGCAGATCCGGGAAGCTATGGTCAGGGCCTCCCGCACGATATCCGCCGCGGCCATTTCGGTGTGAGCCAACAGGGCTTCCGCGGCGGCGCGTGCGTAAGGGCCTCCGCTTCCGATGGCAAGGACGTCATTTTCCGGTTCCAGCACATCTCCCGTCCCGGAAATGAGGAACATCCCTTCCTTGTCTGCCACCGTCATCAGGGCCTCTAACCGTCTCAAGACCCGGTCTGTCCGCCAGTCCTTGGCAAGCTCCACCGCAGAGCGGGACAGATTGCCGCCGTATTGCTCCAGTTTTTTTTCGAACCTCTCGAAAAGGGTAAAGGCGTCTGCCGTAGATCCCGCGAAGCCCGCCAGAATCCGCCCCTGGTAGAGGGTCCGGACCTTTTTCGCCGTGTGCTTGATGACCGTTTCCCCTACGGTCACCTGGCCGTCGCCTCCCATGGCGATCCTGCCTCCGCGCCTGACCGCCAGCACTGTTGTCCCTCTCATCGATCCTCTCCTTTTTTGCCCGACCGGGGGTGGGAACGGTCATAGACCTCGAGCAGATGTTCCATGGTCACATGGGTGTAGCGCTGCGTGGTCTGGAGGCTTTCGTGACCCAGCATTTCCTGGATGGCCCTCAAATCCGCTCCGCTTTCGAGAAGATGGGTCGCGAAGGTGTGCCTCAATACATGGGGACTGATCTTTGTGTCCAGGCTGCATTCGAGGAGCCTTTTTTCCAGGCGCTTCTGAATCCCCCGGACGCCCAGCCGCTGTCCGCGCCGGTTAAGGAAAACGGGTTGGGCGTCCTTTCCGGCGGGCCAGCGGCCGGAAGCCTCCATGTAGGTTTTCAACCTGCGGGAGGCTTTTTCGCCGAGAGGGACCAGCCGTGTCTTGTTCCCTTTGCCCCGAACCCGGACCAGACCACCTTCGGCATCCCAGCTTGCGACATCCAGAGCTGCCAGTTCGCTCACCCGGAGCCCGCTGGAATAAAACAGCTCCCACATGGCGAGGTCCCGAAGATCGATGACCCGGTTCCCCGTTGAGGAATCCAGGAGGGCCGTGATTTCCTCGAGGTTGAGAAACCTGGGGTTGGGACGGGGGGCTTTTGGCGCGGGGATTCCTTCGCTCGGATCCGTCGTCAAATAGCCCCTGCGAAGAAGGAAGCGATAGAAAGCCCGCACCGCGGCGATTTTCCGCGACATCGTGGTTCGAGCGAGTCCCCTGCGGAAAAGGTGTCCGAGAAAGGATCTCACCGAATCGGCATGGTCCACCGGCAGGCCCCTGGATTCCAGGTGGCCGCTGAATTCGGCCAGATCCCTTCTGTAGGCGCTTACTGTATGAGCCGAAGCCCCCCGGATCGTGCCGAGATCTTTCAGGAAGGCTTCCAGTGCATGGAGGGGAGGTCCGGATTCCGCCTTCGGGTTCTTTATTCCCTGCATAAAGATTTCCTCAATTTCCCAAAGGTGAAATGATATTGCTTTTAGGGAAATAAGTCCAGATAGGCCCTCATATCCCTAACGGCTCTTTCTGCGAGGGCAGCCCTTTTCTTTTCCCTTCGCAGGCCGGTATCCTCCACGGGGGGCAGAAGCCCGAACTGTGCATTCACCGGCTGGAAGGGCCCCGGTCCTGTCTGAGACAGCCTTCCCAGGATGGACCCGGTCATGGTGGTTGGGGGAGGAGGCTGCGGCTGGACGCCGCTGAGGATCATGGATACATATCGTCCCGTCATCAGCCCGCTGGCCGCCGATTCCGCATAACCCTCCACACCGGCCAGTTGCCCGCAAAGAAAAATCCCCGGGCGGGCACGGACCCGCTGAAGGGTGTCCAGAATAGCCGGGGCCTCCACGTAGGTGTTTCTGTGGATCGTGCCCAGCCTTTCGAAACGGGCATTGGCAAGGCCTGGGATCATGCGAAGGACCCGTTCCTGGTCGCCAAAGGAAAGCCTCGTCTGGAACCCCACAAGGCTGTAAAGGGTGCCCGCGAGATTTTCGGGACGGAGCTGGACGACCGCGTAGGGGCGCCGTCCTGTCCGGGGGTCGACGAGACCCACCGGCCGGAGAGGCCCGAAGGCGAGGGTTTTTTCGCCCCTGGATGCAAGTTCCTCAACTGGAAGGCAGGCCTCGAAATGGCCCCGGTTCTCGAAATCCCTCGGGGAAACGGGATCCAGAGAAATAAGGGCGTCGACGAGTTCCAGATATTCTTTCCTGTCCAGGGGGCAGTTCAGGTAGGCTCCAATGCCGGGAGGGCCGTACCGGTCTTGGCGGAATACGCCCTCGAGGGAAATAGTGTCGCCCTCTACAGTCGGGGCAATGGCGTCGTAAAAGAAAAGGGAATCTGTCCCCACGAGATCCCTGAGGCCGGCGGCGAGAGGGTCTGATGTGAGCGGACCTGTGGCGATGACCAGGATGTCATCATCCGGGATCTGGCGCACCTCTTCCCGAACGATCCGGATATTGTCCTCCCTTTCCAGCGCCGCGGTGACTCCCTGGGCAAACCTGAGGCGGTCGACGCAAAGGGAAGACCCCCCGGGTATTGATGCCTCAAGGGCGCACGCCATGATCAGCGATCCGGCGAGGCGCATCTCCTCCTTGAGGACCCCCGATGCGCGGTCGATCTGAAAGGATTTCAGGGAATTGCTGCAGACCAGCTCGGCAAGCCAGGGGGTTTTGTGGGCGGGAGTGGACCGGGCGGGCCTCATTTCGAGGAGTTCCACGGGGAATCCTCTGCGCGCGATCTGCCACGCCGCCTCGCTTCCTGCGAGACCGCCCCCGATGACCCTAACCGGCTTCATCTCCCTTTATCCGATGGCCGCAATCTTTTTTGGCGCAAACGAGGACCTCCTCTTTCCGGGTTTTGCGGCGGGTCATAACGGGGAACCCGCAGACAGGGCAGGGGTGCTGCACCGGCTCATCCCAGACGGCGAACTGGCAGGCGGGATAGGAGGAACAACCGTAAAAGGTTTTTCCCTTTCGCGTTTTCCGTGCTACCAGTTCTCCCTTGCAGCCATTTAAGGGGCAGGGAACCCCGGTTGAAAACGGCCGGGTCCCCTTGCATTGGGGATAATTTTTGCATCCCAGAAAGGGCCCTGTCGGACCTTGCTTGAGAGCCATGGGGCCTCCGCATTCCGGGCATTTTTCCGGGCGTTCCGGGCTTGTGGACGGCCGGATCTCCCCCTCCTCCGTGTGTTCAAAATCCGATGTGTAACGGCATTCGGGGTAGCCGGTGCAGGCGAGGAACTCCCCCGTTTTCCCGCTGGATCGGATGGACAGCCCCCGTCCGCATTCCGGGCATTTGATGTCCGTTTCGCCCCAGGAAAACCGGCCTTCCTTTTCACTTTCGGCTGCGGAGATTTCCGAGAGGAAGGGGCTGTAGAAGTCCTTCAGGACCTCGAGATATTCCCGGTTGCCTTCCTCGATCAGGTCAAGTTGATCCTCCATCCCCGCGGTAAATCCTATGTCAACCAGCCGGGGGAACCGGGAAGTCAGATAATCGTTGACTCCCAGGCCGAGGGCGGTGGGGGCAAACCGCCTCTGCTGGTTCATGGTCGCGTAATTGCGCTTCCGAAGGGTGTCCAGGATGGAGGCATAAGTGCTGGGTCTCCCAATCCCCTTTTCCTCGAGGGTCTTGACAAGGGTCGCTTCCGTGTACCTGAAAGGGGGCTGAGTTGTCTTTTTTTCCAGGTCCGTTTCCAGAAGGGTGAGCTCGAGCCCCTTCGACAGGGGGGGAAGGTCGGGTTCCCCGTTTTCGCCGTCATCGCGGCTTTCGGTATACAGGGCTGTGAAACCGGGGAAAAGGGTCCTCTGACCCGAGGCCGACAGGGCGACAGGGCCTGCCTCGATCTGGACGGAGGTTTTTTCCACCTGGGCGTCGCTCATCTGGGAGGCGATAAAACGCCTGAAGATAAGATCATAAAGCCTTGTCTGATCCTTTTCCAGAAAGGGCGCCGCCTCCTCGGGGGGTAGGTCCGGCGCGGAGGGCCGGATGGCTTCATGGGCATCCTGGGCCCCCTTCCGGTTGCGAAACCCCCTTGGGGAGGAGGGGAGGAATTCTTTTCCAAAACGCGAGGCGATCAGTTCCCGGGCCGCGCGAAGGGCCTCGTCCGACACCCGGACCGAATCCGTCCTCATGTAAGTGATCAGGCCCATGGTGCCCCTCTTGCCGAGGTTGATGCCCTCATAGAGCTGCTGGGCGACCATCATGGTTTTTTTAGCCGTAAAACGGAGCTTTCTCGCGGCCTCCTGCTGGAGGGTGCTGGTGATAAACGGGGGGAAGGGGGATCGGGCCTGCTTTTTAACCGTCAGATCGGTTACAACATGGGTGTTTTCCGACAGGTGGGCCATAACGGCGCGGGCCGATGCTTCGTCCGGTATCCGGCCATTTTTGAAGGTGGTTTTGCCGCTGTCGGTGGAGATTGCCCTGGCCCGGAAAGAGGGGGGAGAGCCCGATTCCAGCAGCGAGTGCACGTACCAGAAATCTATCGGGACGAAGGCCCGGATCTCCCTTTCCCTCTCGCAGACGAGCCTTAGCGCCACGGACTGGACGCGCCCCGCGGAAAGGCCCCGCTGGATCTTTTTCCAGAGGACAGGGCTCAGCCGGTAGCCGACAAGGCGGTCGATGGCCCTTCTGGCCTGCTGGGCCCTGAACTTGCGTTCATCCAGTTTTCCGGGTTTCTGGAGGGCCTCCAGTATGGCCTTCCGGGTGATTTCGTGGAAGAGGACCCGATAGACGCGATCTTCGGGGAGCTTCAGGTACTGGTTCAGGAGGCTGGCGATGGCTTCTCCCTCACGGTCGGGGTCGGTTGCCAGGAGAATCCTTCCCGCCTCTTTCGAGGTTTTGGAGATCTGGCTCAGGGTTTTTTTCTTGGACGGGATGGCCAGGTTTTTCAGCGCGAAGTCGTTTTCCGGGTCTACCCCGAGTTCTTTTTTGGGCAGGTCGATGACATGCCCGTTGGAGGAAAGGACCTCGTAATCCTTTCCCAGGATGCGCCCGATGGTCTTGGCCTTGGTGGGGGATTCGACGATAATAAGATCTTTGTTCATATGAAGACTGTCTCCAGTGAAATAATTTCCAGTTGAACGCGCCCCGCGCGGGGCGCCCGGATCCCTGACTGGCGTTGCATGTCATGGATCCGTGAGGAAAGGGAAAACGACGTTTTTCCCTTTCCGTCGAGCGAAAAGTCCCGGATTGGACTTTTTGCGATCCTGCCAAAATTGAGGATCGGGGACGGGAAATCAGGTTCTCCCGGGATCCGTAATGATCGATCCTCAACGCGCCATCAAAATCAAGTCTGCTTCTAAAACAAAATTGTCCCCTTCTTGTCAAGGGGCAGGACCCTCACGCCACCTCGCCTTTGTTCCGGGATCTGCCGATTATTTGAGGTAATAGGCCCCTGAATGGTCCATCTCGGCTTTTCCTTCAAGAAGGAGCCGGGACAGCTCAGCCAGTACCCTGGAAATGGGAAGCCCTGTTGATCGCGAGACCTCTTCCGGAAAGCAGGGTCCCCGGGAAAGAAGGGCGGGAACCGGGTCTGGCGACGCTCCCTGTTTTTTGGGGGGGAGGGAAAGGTCAAGGTTCAGGGTCCGAATCACATCGGAGGCTCCGCAAACGGGGGCGGCGCCCTCCCTGATCAGATTGATCGGCCCCTCGGAAAGAGGGCTGTCTGCCCGTCCCGGGACCGCCATAACTTCCCTTCCCTGGTCCAGGGCCCAGCGGGCCGTGATGAGGGAGCCGCTCCTCAGCCCTGCCTCGACGACCAAGATGCCAAGGGAAAGACCGCTGATGATGCGGTTCCGGGCGGGGAAATGATGGGGGAGGGGAGGGGTGCCGTTTCCGAATTCGGTGAAAAGAAACCCGTTTCTTACAATCCGGCGTTTCAGCTCTCCGGCGCTGCGCGGATAATCGATATCCAGCCCGCACCCCAGAACCGCGGCAGTACGGCCTCCCGCGTCAAGGGCTCCCCTGTGGGCCGCCATGTCAACCCCCCTTGCTAGCCCGCTGACCACCGTTATCCCTGCCCGGGCCAGGTCCCCGGCCAGGGTCCGGGCCATGTGCAGACCGTACGGGGTCGGATGGCGCGACCCCACAATAGCCACCGCCAGAATGTCCCCCTCCGCGGGTTTTCCCATCACATGAAGCTTTTCGGGAGGGTCGGGAATCCTCTTTAATGCCAGAGGGTATCCCGGGTCCTCCGGTCTCAGGATCCGCGCCCCCCTGGCCAAATCCATCAGGAATCCTTCTCAATGGAAAAGTCCACCTGGCGCCTGTTTACGTTGACGTTGGCGACGGTAACCCGGACGCTCTGACCGATCCTGAAGGTGTTTCCTGTGTTTTCCCCCACCAGGATGAGGTGGTCCTCGTCGTATCCGTAGTAATCGTCGTGGAGGGAGGAAAGGTGGACCAGTCCCTCGATGAAATATTCGTCAAGTTCAACGAAAAACCCGAAGGCCAGGACGGAAGAGATCACTCCTGAAAAGGATTGCCCGACCCTGTCGGCCATGAACGTTGTCCTCAGCCAGGCCAGGATCTCGCGTTCCGCTTCCTCTGCCTGGCGTTCCGTCTCGCTGATGTGCGTACAAAGGGGCTCGAGGTTTTCGGGGGCATAGGATCGGGTGATACCCAGGATGCCCTTCAGAATGCGGTGGACCTCCAGATCGGCGTAGCGTCTGATGGGGGAGGTGAAGTGGGTATAATCCTTCAGGGCCAGGGCGAAGTGTCCCAGGGGTTCGGGAGAGTAACGCGCCCTCATCATGGATCTGAGGATGACGGTGTTTAAGAATCTTTCCGCCGGCGCCCCCCGGCCCTCCTCCAGGACGCGGCGGAAGGGAGCGGGAGTGGACGGGGTTGGAGGCAGGCTGAAACCCAGGGATGCCAGCAGACGGTTGGCGTTGCGGATCTTTTCCGGGTCGGGGGTTTCGTGAATCCGGTAAACTCCGGGTCCGTCGTTTCCGGTCAGCACCCTGGCCACGATCTCATTGGCCAGGAGCATGCATTCTTCAACGATCCTGTGCGACTGGTATCTTTGCGCCCGTAAAATATCCTCGACCTGTCCGGTCGCGCTGATCACCACCTCAGGTTCGGGAAGGTCGAAGTCCAGGCTCTTCCGGCGGTTTCTCCTTTCCTCGAGGCGCTGATGGACTTTGGCCAGACATTCCAGGTTTTCAAGGACGGCTTTCCCGGACTTGAGGAGAGGATTTTTCCCCTGCAGATGGTCCTCCACCTCTTTGTAGGTCAATCTCCGGGCGCTTCGGATGACGCTCGGGTAAAGCTGGTGCTCGAGGGGTTCCCCGTCGCTGTCGATCAGGACCTGGCAGGTGAAGCTCAGCCTGTCCTTGCGCGGTTTGAGGCTGCACAGGCCGTTGGAGAGACGTTCGGGGAGCATGGGGAGCACCGTTTCTGGAAAATAGACGGAGTTTCCCCTGAGGCGGGCCTCCGTATCCGTTTCCGACCCCAACGGGACGTAATGGGAAACGTCAGCAATGGCGATGAAGACCTCCATAGCGCCGTTTTCCATGGCGCGCGCAAAGACAGCGTCATCAAAGTCCTTGGCCTTTTCCCCGTCAATGGTTACGAAGGGCAGTTCGCGAAGGTCCTTTCTTCCGGCGAAATCCGAGTCGACGGGATCGCCTGGATGGTCGGAGTTTTCGGCAGTGACCTTTCGGGGGAATCGGTGGGGCAGGCCCCTGGAGCGGATGACCGCTTTGGTCTGGGCCTCGAGGGTTCCGGGATCCCCCAGGATCTCCTTTATGATCCCTTTGGGGAGGGTTCCCTTCCCCGGGAATTCGGTGATCTTCACGATGACCAGTTGTCCGGGGACCGCTCCGTGATGTTCCCCGGGAGGAACGAGGACCGGGGGGCCGATCCGGTCGTCCTGGGGTTGAGCGATCCCGATGCCGTTTTCCATCCGGAAAAGAGCGACCACGTCGCGATGGGCCCTTTCAGTGATCCTGATGACCCTTCCGGAGGCTTTCCGGTTTTCCCTTGCCTGCCTTTCGACGCGCACCATGACGGAATCCCCGTCCATGGCCCCGCCAAGAAGGGAGGAGGGGATTGCAATCCCGCCCCCGTCCCCTTCAGGGGTAACAATGCCGTCCCCGAAACCCGTGATCCGGATTTTTCCAGGAACAAGCCTGACCCTGCCGGGGACCGCATATCGGCCCCCCTTGATCCGGACGAGGTCCCCTTTGGCGGCAAGGCTGTCTAGCAGGGCCCTGAAAGACCGGTTCCTGTCGGAAGGGATGCCCATCTGACGGGCAAGTTCTTTCGATGCCAGGGGACGGCCCGCCTTTTCACGGAGGAAATCCAGGATTTCAAACCGTTTCCTGTCCATTTGCCGATCCGGGGCGGTTTCTTTTTTCGTCTTTTTTCTTTGGTATTGTCTTGACAACTTTAATCTCCCGGGGATAATTATCTCTTATCCGGTTGGTTGCATGGTGAAATTCCAGCAAAAATGGTGCCAGAATTGCGAAAGTGGCGGAACTGGTAGACGCGCTGGGTTCAGGGTCCAGTGGGGGCAACTCCGTGGGGGTTCGACTCCCCCCTTTCGCACCACAGAAATAAAAAAGGGCCTTCGGGGTCCTTTTTTATTTCCCCGGTAGCTGTTTCGAAATGCCGGGTGGAAAACCCGGAGGGGCCGCAAGGTTTTACGGAATTGCGGGAGTCCAGGCCTTTTCCCGCAGATAAGAATGTCCACCCGGCATTTCGCGCCTTCCTTTGCCGGGGCTTCCCTTCCTTTTCCCCGAACCGGGGATTCAGGATCCTGACCTCCGGATCTCTTGATCGAAAACCCCTTCCCGCCTCAGAACCCTCTCAGTCTCCTTCGCATCCTCGAAAAGCCAGGCCCTTATCCCGAACTCCCGGGCGTTGGTGACGTTTCCCATGTTGTCGTCGAAAAAAATGACCTCTGCCGGGAAAACATCCATCCTCTGGCAGGCAATCCGGAAGATCTCAGGGTCTTTTTTTGTAAATCCTTCTTCATAAGAAATCACTACCCCATGGAAAGACGACAGGAACCCGTCCCTCTCATCCAGCTCGTAGAGCCAGTTGGTCTGATCCGTCAGGAGCCCCACGGGGGTGCCTTCCCCGATCCTTGCCACGAGGTCCCCCATGCCCGGAATCGGCTCGAAGGCCTGGAGGATGGTTTCCCTCTCCGGGTAAAGGGAGACATCAAGACCTGTCGCCTTGGCCAGTTCTTCCCAGAACCCTGCCTCCGGGATCTCTCCCCTCACATAACCCGTTGCGTAGGTCACCTGAACAGCGGTTTCCAGAAAAGACCGTTGCGGCTTGCCGTATTTTCTGGCGATGGCGAAAATGCCCTCACGAAACCCTTCCGTGTAATAGACCCCTCCAAAATCGAAGAGAACCACTTTGGGTTCACATTCCATCCATCTTCCTTTCTTTTACTCCCGGTAGAAACCTGGGAGCCCTTTATCCTTGTGATGGATAATAGCCCGTCAGCCCCTTTTTTGTACAGTCGGGAACCCTGCCGGGGTGGGAACCCGCGAGGGAGCCCGATCCTCAGCCGGATTTCCCGGGAAAATCCACGGCATTCCAGGAAAAATCACCGCCCGGCAATGGATATTTTCCCGGCCGCGGTTATAATAAATTAGTTTTTCCAGGCACGAAAGGGGCTGCTCCTTGATCATCGGGGCCCATGAATCCACAGCGGGCGGATTTTCCAAAGCCATCTTCAGGGCGACCGAGGACGGGTGCCGGTCCGTCCAGATTTTCCCGGGTCCCCCGGGACGGTGGAATCTGCCCGCGGTCAAGCCGGGCGATGTGCAGGAATTCCGTTCCAGCCTCAGAAAAAGTGAAATACGTTTTGTTGTCGTGCATGGACGGTACCTTGTCAATCCGGCCGCTCCCAACCCGGACGTCCAGATCCGTTCCAGGGTGGCCCTTCGGGAGGATTACGAGCGGTCCAGGATCCTTGGTGCCCTGGCCCTCGTCGTCCACCCCGGCAGCCATCGCGCCACCACGGAGGATGAGGGGATTCGCCGTGCCGCGGATATGATTGACAGCCTTCTTTCGGAAAAGGGGAATGGTCCCTTGCTCCTCCTGGAAAACACCGCTGGGGCCGGCTCGACTCTCGGGGCCGCCTTTCGGCATCTCGCCGCCATCCGCGAAAGGACCTGCTGCCCTGATCGCGTCGCTTTCTGCCTGGACACGGCCCATGCCTTCGCGGCCGGTTACGATCTGCGGGATGAGGAGAAAATCCGTCAAACCCTGAAAAAGATAGACGCCGAGGCAGGTCTTGAAGGGATCCGGGTCCTTCATCTGAACGATTCCGCCAAAGAGCTTGGATCCAGGATCGATCGCCACGCCAGGATCGGAGAGGGATTCATCGGACTGGAGGGCTTCCGGTCCCTTCTTGGCAGGGAGGAATTCGCCGCCTTGCCGGGGGTCCTTGAAACGGAACCGCTTCCGGACCGTAAAGGGCGGTTTCGCCCGCAGATAGAGCTTCTTCTGAAAATGGAAGGTAAATGAATCCGTTTTTTCTTTACGGGTCCGCCTTCGTCGTGGCCCTCTCCGGAGCCATGATGCCCGGTCCCCTCTTCGCGGTCACTCTGGGATACTCACCCCGTTTTGGATGGACTTTCGGGCCTCTGGCCATTCTCGGGCATGCCATCCTGGAATTGGGGCTGATCTCCATGATTTTCCTCGGTGCCGGCCCCATCCTGAAATCCCTGGCGGTCCAGGCTATAGTGGGCCTTGCGGGCGGGGCGATTCTGGTGTGGATGGGGTGGGGGATGGGAAAGCTGGCCCGGTCCCCGCATGCCGAAAAAGGGGGTGAAGGGAAAATCCCATCGGGCCGGGGGCCCGTTTTTCTCGGCATCCTGACCAGTGTTTCCAATCCCTACTGGACCATTTGGTGGGCGACCGTGGGCCTGGCATACCTGACCCTTGCGGCGAAAAGCGGCCCGGCAGGGATCGTCTTCTTTTTTCTGGGGCACATTTCCGGCGACCTGGCATGGTACACCCTTGTTTCATGGGGGGCCTCCCGAGGCATGAAAATCACCGGGACCCGGATCTACTCCCTGATCCTCGGAGTCTGCGCCTTCGCTCTGGTCATTCTCGGTTTCTGGTTTCTCACTTATGGCGCCCGCATCCTTTTTTCATCCTGAGCCGGGAAATTACCATTAAAATTTTATGCGTGATTAAGAAGGCAGGAAGTGTTTCTGTGTTATTTTTCAAAACTTCGGCAGATTTTCTAAAAAAATTTTTCCAAAAAAGGTTTTTTTGATATAATTTCGAAAATTATTTAATCTTTTTTGAATTATTTTTTTTGTCCGATCCGTTCGCGCTTTTTCTGAAACGTTTCCCGAAAGGAGAGTTTTATGGAAAAAGAACTGGAGAAAATGAAAGAGGCGCTGGAGGATTTCGGGAAAAAAGTCCTAGACGCTGTAAAAAAAGGAAAAGGGGAAGCTGACAAAGTTACCCGGGTTGCCCAATTAAAGATTGAAGCCGGGTCTTTAAACCGTCAGGTGGGAGATCTTTTCCGGGAACTCGGGGAACTTTTCTACAGGAATTACAACAAGCCCGGCAAGGCTGTCCAGGAACAGCTGGTGGAGACGGTCGGTCAAATCGCGGCAATAGAAAAAAACATCGCTGGGTTAAAAAGGGAAATTAAGGCGGTTCGGTCAGAAAAGATCTCCGCGGGGAAAACCGCAGGTCAAACCCGAAAGGCCACCAAGGGACGCGTGAGAAAATCGGGGACCACCACCAAAAGGACACCCAGGAAAAAAGCTCAAACTCCGGCGCCGGAAGCCGGCACCTCGACGGAAAGGCCGAAGCGGCGCGGCCGGCCCCCGAAGGCCAAGACGGAATAACGGGGAGTGTTTCGCTAAAAAATGTCTAGGGAAAAAACTACCCGCTTCGGAGTTTCCATCCCGTCCCGACTCCTAAGGCAGTTTGACAAGCTGGTCGGGGAGAAAAAATTCGGGAACCGGTCGGAGGCCATCCGGGACCTTATCCGGCAGTTTCTGGTTGAGGAAGAATGGGAATCCGATGAAGAGACGATAGGGACGGTTACCCTGGTCTTCAACCATCACGTGGGGGATCTTTCGGAAGAGATCAATTCGATCCAGCATGAAATGGTGGATGCCATCGTCTCAAGCCTCCACGTTCATCTCAATCACGACATGTGCCTGGAGGTCATCGTTGTGCGGGGCAAAAGCAGCCGGATCCGGAATCTGGCAGACCGCCTCATTGGCACCAGGGGGGTCGTCCACGGGAAACTGACCGCGGCGACGGTTGGCCGGTCCTTTTAATTTTCGGGGAGCGGGAGCTTTGCCGCTGCCCTTGACAGTCGAACTCCGGAGGATATAATCCTTCCGAAAAAAGGGCGATTAACTCAGCGGGAGAGTGCTGCCTTCACACGGCAGAAGTCACTGGTTCAAATCCAGTATCGCCCACCAAAAACAAAAACGTCCCGGATCGGGACGTTTTGTTGTTTCAGGTGAAATTCATGAACGTTCCAGCCTGGATCTTTTTTTCCTCCTTCTTCCTTCTTTTTTTTACTTAGCTGTCATACCGGATCATGGGAATCTTCAGATATTGGATCCCTTCCTCCTTGAGGGTCTTTTCTTCCTCGCGGGTCATGGTCCCTCGAATATTCCTGTGATCGACCTCTCCGTAATGCATCTTGGTAGCCTCGTCGGCAAACCGTTCCCCTACATCCTGAAAATTTTCCTCAACGAACCTGGTCAGGGATTTTCCGATGACGGGTCCTTTCATCGGCTGATCCGGTTTTTCCTTTCCAGATGTGTGGCCTCCCGAAGGGAGAAGCTTGATCGAAATATCGCCGCAGAAAGGACATGAGAGTCTTCCGGCATCTTTTTCCCGGTCGAATTCCCCCCTGGACTGAAACCAGCCCTCAAAGGTATGTCCGAATGCGCACTGAAGGTCATAAATGATCATCCGGGCCACGCTCCATACCTAAAAAATAAAACAAAATGCGGTTGTGTCAACATCGGGATGCATGCGGCAAAGGCGGGCAAAAAGGTTTTAGACCTCGCGGATTTCGCGGGTCTTCATTTTTCTACCTCCGGTTTTGACGAATTCTGTTTCGTGGTTACATTGCCTACATTACACAAAAAACAACAAAGGGGGATAAAAAACACCATGGCAATGAATTTTGAGAAATTGACCGTCAAGGCCCAGGAAGCTGTGCAGGGCGCCCAGAGGGAAGCCGAAAACAGGAATCATCAGAGCATCGAGGTGGAGCATCTCCTGATGAACCTCCTTGACCAGGAGGGAGGGGTTGTCCAGCCTGTCATCGAAAAGCTCGGGGCCGACAGGAACGCCATCCGGAAACGTCTCGAGGAAGCGCTGTCGCAGTTCCCCAGGGTCGAGGGAATGGCGCAGGTCTACCTGGGGCCGCGATTGAATAAGCTCTTTAATACGGCCCAGAAGGAGGCGGACGGCCTCAAGGATGAATATGTCAGCACGGAACATCTGTTTCTTGCCATGCTGGCCGATCCCAAAGACCCCGCGGCGGGAATCCTCAAGGAAGCTGGAGTGAGCCGGGAAGGGGTCCTTGACGCCCTGCGGACGATCAGGGGAAGCCACAGGGTCACGGACCAGAATCCGGAGGAGCGGTATCAGTCCCTGCTGCGGTATGGGCGGGATCTGACCGAGCTCGCCCGCAAGGGAAAAGTGGATCCCGTCATCGGCCGGGACGATGAGATCCGTCGTGTGGTCCAGGTCCTCTCCCGGAGGACGAAGAACAACCCCGTTCTCATCGGGGAGCCGGGGGTCGGCAAAACCGCCATCGCGGAAGGTCTGGCCCAGAGGATCGCCGACGGCGATGTCCCCGAGGGATTGAAAAATAAAAGGATCATCGCCCTCGACATGGGCGCCCTCGTCGCCGGGGCCAAATTCAGGGGGCAGTTTGAGGAGCGGTTGAAGGCCGTCCTGCATGAGGTGGAAGAGGCCGCCGGAGAAGTCATCCTCTTTATCGACGAGCTCCACAATCTTGTCGGCGCCGGGAGGGCCGAGGGGTCCATGGACGCCTCGAATATGCTCAAACCGGCTCTGGCAAGGGGTGAGCTCAAGTGCGTCGGCGCCACCACCATCGATGAATACCGGAAGCACATCGAAAAGGATGCGGCCCTCGAAAGAAGGTTCCAGCCGGTCCTGGTCGATGAACCCTCCGTCGAGGACACGATCGCCATTCTCCGGGGTCTGAAGGAGAGGTACGAGATCCATCATGGCGTCCGGGTGACGGATTCGGCCATCGTTTCAGCCGCAACCCTCTCACACCGCTATATTGCCGATCGGTTCCTTCCGGACAAGGCCATTGACCTTGTTGATGAGGCGGCCTCCCGTCTGCGCATCGAGATCGACAGCCTCCCTCAGGAGATCGATGAGGTCCAGAGGAAGATCGTTCAGCTGCAGATTGAAAAAGAGGCCCTCAAAAAGGAGAAGGACAAGCCTTCCAGGGAGCGCCTGGAAAGGGTTGAAAAGGATCTGGCGGAGTTAAACGAGAAAATCGCCTCCATGAAGGCCCATTGGCAGACGGAAAAAGAAGCGATCCAGACCCTTCGGGATCTCAAGGAAAAACTGGAGGAGGCCAGATTCAAAGCCCAGAAAGCCGAAAACTCCGGAGACCTTGAGGGGGCCGCCCAGCTTAAATACGGGACCATCCCGGACCTGACCGCCAGGGCCGCCGAGGCCTCGGAACGCCTTGAGAAGCTGCAGTCCCAGGGCAGGATGCTCAAGGAGGAGGTGGACTCGGAGGATATCGCCCAGATCGTTTCGAAATGGACAGGGATCCCTGTGAGCCGGCTCATGGAAGGAGAGGTTGAAAAACTCGTCCACATGGAGGAGAGGATCTCCGAGAGGGTCATCGGGCAGAACGAGGCGGTCAGGGCGGTTTCCAATGCCGTTCGCAGGGCCAGGGCAGGGCTCCAGGATCCGAATCGGCCTATCGGCTCTTTTATTTTCATGGGCCCCACGGGGGTGGGAAAAACCGAGCTGGCAAGGGCTTTGGCCCATTTCCTGTTTGATGACGACAATGCCATGATCCGGATTGATATGTCGGAGTTCATGGAAAAACACAGCGTTGCCAGGCTCATTGGCGCCCCGCCAGGCTACGTGGGTTACGAGGAGGGAGGATATCTGACAGAGGCGGTCCGGCGCCGCCCCTACAGCGTCATCCTCTTTGACGAAATCGAAAAAGCCCACCCCGAGGTCTTCAATGTCCTTCTCCAGCTTCTCGATGACGGAAGGCTCACCGACGGTCAGGGAAGGACCGTTGATTTCCGGAACACGGTGGTCATCATGACATCCAACATCGGGAGCGGGGCGATCATCGACCTTGTCGGCAGAGAAACAGAGGAGATGGAAAAACGGGTCATGGAGGCCCTTCGCGGCCATTTCCGTCCGGAATTTCTCAACAGGATCGATGATGTGATCATCTTCCACTCCCTCACCCGTGACCAGATCCGCTCCATCGTGAAAATCCAGGCGGAGCGGCTCGGGATCATGATGCAGGACCGGGGCATCTCCCTCGAACTGACGGAAGGGGCGCTGGATCTCCTTGCACGGGAGGGGTACGATCCTGTTTACGGGGCAAGGCCGCTGAGGAGGACCATCCAGAAGAGAATCCAGGATGTCCTTGCCATGGAGATCCTCTCTGGCCGTTTCAGTCAGGGAGACACCGTCATCGTCGATGCCTCGGAAGACGGACTGGTTTTCAGGAAAAAGGAATAACAGACCGAAGGGCCGGGGGCCGTGTTTCAGACATGGCCCTCACCCCTGGGTGACGGGAATGGTGAAGTGGAAAATGCTTCCCTTTTCGGGGATGGATTCCACCCAGATCTTGCCGCCGTGCATTTCCACGAAGGATTTGCAGATATAAAGGCCAAGGCCCGCTCCCCGGTATTTCCTCGACGTCCCTGTTTCAATCTGGAAGAACTGTTCAAAAATTTTCTGTTTCAGATTCTCCGGGATCCCGATGCCGTGGTCGGCCACGCTGATCTGGATCAGGTCCCCCACGTCCGTTTCCCTCCGCCCCTTGAGAACCCTGGCCGTGATGTCCACAGGGGATCCGGGTTTGGAGAATTTGAGGGCATTGGACACCAGGTTTGTAAGGATTTGGGTGAGCTTGTCCGGATCGGCCTCGAAGGGCGTCAGATCATCCGGGAGGGACACGTTGATGACAGGCGGGACCTCGGTGACGTGACGGGTGGATGAGCGCACGGTCTGGATGATCTCCTCCAGATTGACCTCACGGAACCGCACGGTGAGTTTTCCCGACTCGAGGTGGCTCGTGTCGAGGAGGTCATTGATTAGGGCGAGAAGATCCTTCCCCTTTCTCAGGATCTGTTTGATGTATTCCTGCTGGTCCTCGGTCAGCTCGCCGATCTGGTCTTCCGCCAGAAGTTCGGAGAAACCGATAATGGAGGTCAGGGGAGTCCGGAGCTCATGGGAAACCATTGAGACGAAATCGGATTTGGTGCGGTTCAGGTTTTCGAGGTCCAGATTGGCTTTTTTCAGATCATCGATGGCCTTTTCAAGCTGAAGGTTCTTCTTTTCCAGATGGGTAAACAAAGTCGCGTTCCGGATGGCGTTTGTGCCGGCGGCGGCTATGATTTTGGATATTGTGATCTCTTCTTTCGAGAACTCGCTCTGCCTTCTCACCGTTCTTAGGAGCATGGCTCCGATGATCTCCCCGCGGAAGGCGAGGGGGACGGCCAGGATGGAACGGATGCCCAGAGGGGAAAGGACGTCCCTGAAGGGTTCAACCAGGGGATCTGTCTGGACATCATTGACCACCACGACATCCCCCGTCCGGAATGCCTTCAGGATTTCGGGGTATTTGGTAAGGTCGATGATTATCTCTCCGGCCCCGGGAGAATCGTGGGACACCAGGAGACGGCCGCGGGGGGCATCGAATTCGCCGTCCCACCCCGTTTCCACGGCGATGATGGAGCAGCGTTCCCCATTGAGAGCATGGGCGATCCTGGTTACGAGGGTCAGAAGGACCTGTTTTAAATCAAGGGAGCTGGTGGTGGTTTCCAGGGTTCCCCAGGCCAGCTTTAACTGTTCCGTGCGCTCCATCAGGTCCTTAATGACCATCCGCCGCTGGAGATTCACCTTGACCCGGGCGAGGACTTCCACGGGTGAAAAGGGTTTGGGGATGTAATCCGTCGCTCCGGATTTTAAGCCTTTGATGATATCCTCCCTTTTGCTAAGGGCGGACACCATGAGGATGGGAACATCGAACCCTCCGGGGGCCTGCCTGATCGAACGGCAGACTTCATATCCGGAGAGGGTCGGGAGGACGATGTCGAGGCATATCAAATCCGGTAAGTTCTGCAGCGCTGAGCGGAGCCCCCTTTCCCCGTCCTTCTCTTCCAGGACGTCAAATCCCTCATCCCGGAAAATGCTCGCAAGAATATTCCGGGCGATGGGATCATCCTCAATCACGAGGATGAGAGGCCTTCTTCTCCTGTCAGCGGGCATCGGTCTTTTCGGCCCCGGGTATTCCCATAAGAAAACAAACCCCCTTTCCGCGAAACCTTTTGTCCGGCAAACCTCTCCCGGAACCTGTCCGGAAAAGGCGTAAGTGCGAATCGACACTTTACCCTTACAGGTAATATCCACGATAACCGCCTTCACTGTCAAGGATTCGGCTGTATTTAGGGGAAAAAACTTTGATTTGCTCCGGCCGCGCAGTTTATAATCCCGGTAAAAAATTCCCTTTGCGGGGATCTGGTTCGTGCACTGGCGATTTCCATATCGAAAAGGATCTTGTTGAGGAAGGAGGGTCGGATGGCTATAAAAGTGGGGATCAACGGCTTTGGCCGGATTGGCCGGCTTCTGGTCAGGAGTGCGATGGAGGATTCCTCCATCGAGTTTGTCGCCATCAACGATCTGGGCGATGCCCAAACCCTGAGCCATCTCTTTAACAGGGATTCCGTCCACGGTTCTTTGCCCATTGAGAAAAGAAGCCGGGTTTCAGGGGATTCCATGATCCTCGCGGGAAAACCCGTGCGCGTCCTGGCCGAAAAGGACCCTGAGAAAATTCCCTGGAAGGATCTGGGGGTCGATCTGGTCCTGGAGTGCACGGGGAGATTCCGGAAACGGGACGACGCCGCCAAACACCTCGCGGCCGGGGCCAGGCATGTTATCCTTTCCGCTCCCGGCAAAAACCCCGACATCACGGTCGTTATGGGCGTCAACCACCAGGATCTGGACAGTGAAAAACACCGCATCATCTCCAATGCCTCCTGCACCACCAACTGCCTGGCCCCCGTTGCCAAGGTCCTCGACGACGAGTTCGGGATTGTCCGCGGGGTCATGACAACCATCCATTCCTACACTAACGATCAAAGGATCCTTGATCTGCCGCATAAGGATCTCCGGCGTGCCAGGGCCGCGGCGATGTCCATGATACCCACCACTTCCGGGGCGACTTCCGCGGTGGGGGAGGTCCTCCCTCAACTCAAGGGCCGGCTTGACGGGCTGGCGATCCGGGTCCCGACGCCCAATGTCTCCGTGGTGGACTTCACGGTGGAGCTTTCCAGGGAAACGGATGCCGAGTCCATCAACGCCGCCATGAAAAAAGCCTCCATGGAAAAGCCGTTGGCGGGTTACCTCGCCTACAGCGAAGAACCTCTCGTTTCCATTGACTTTAACGGCTCCACAGCATCGGCCACATTCGATGCGCCCCTCACGAAGGTTGTAGGGGGCCGGATGGCCAAGGTCCTGGCATGGTACGACAACGAGTACGGCTATTCCGTGCGGATGATGGATCTGGCACGCTATCTTTACGAGGTCTGACATGCTGCGGAAAAAAACGGTCGAAGATGTTCAGCTTGCCGGAAAAAAGGCCCTCGTCCGCGTAGATTTCAACGTGCCCATGGACGCCCATGGCAACATCACCAACGACACCCGGATCAGGGCCTGTCTTCCCACCGTCAACCATATCCTGGATCACGGCGGGAGCGTCATCCTTATGAGTCACCTCGGACGCCCCAAGGGCAGGCCCGACCCGGCCCTGAGCCTTGAGCCCGTGGCCATGAGGTTGGGCCGCCTCATCAAGCAGGAGGTCAGGCTGGCTCCCGATTGTGTGGGGGAAGCGGCGCGGAAAGAGGCCGGGGATCTCCTCCCCGGCGGGGTCATCATGCTGGAAAACCTCAGATTCAATCCCGGGGAGACGCAGAATGACCCGGAATTCTCCCGCGAGCTCGCGGCTCTAGGGGACCTTTATGTGGATGATGCCTTCGCAACGGCCCACAGAGCCCATGCGTCGGTGGTGGGGGTGCCGGCGGTTTTAAAGCCTGCCGTCGCCGGTTTTCTCATGAAGGATGAAATCGATTACTTTAACCGCGCCATGACCCAGCCGGTCAGGCCCCTCGTTGCCATCCTCGGCGGGGCCAAAGTTTCCGACAAGATCAAAACCGTCATGAACCTGATCCGGAAGGTGGACAAGATCATCATCGGAGGGGGTATGGCCTTCACATTCCTCGCCAGTCAGGGCTACAGCGTTGGCCGCTCCCTCGTGGAAAAGGATATGCTAGAACTGGCTTCCCGGATCATCACCGAAGCGAAATCCCGGGGCATCCCCTTTTATCTCCCGGTCGATTGCGTCGTCGCGGAGGCCAGGGAGGAGAAGGTGAAGACGATGATCACGCCGGCTCAGGAGATCCCGGATGAGGATATGGGATTAGACATCGGTCCCGCAACCATAATCCTGTTCGAGGAGGTCCTCAGCGGGGCCGGAACCATCGTCTGGAACGGTCCCATGGGTGTTTTTGAACTCTCCCCCTTCAGCAAGGGCACCTACTCGATTGTGGATATTCTGGCAAGGTCTCCCGCCTTGACGATCCTCGGCGGGGGCGACACGGATGTGGCTGTCATGGAAACAGGGAAATCGGACAAGATCGACTACATCTCCACAGGTGGAGGGGCCTTCCTGAAACTTCTGGAAAACGGAGAGCTTCCCGGGATCAAGGCCCTCGATGATCCCTAGATCCACGGACCGCCGGGTTTGACTTTGCGGTGAAGAAGATGGTATAGGCCTCTGTTTCGCGGAGGGTGCTCATGGAGCGAAAGCCGCTGGTAGCGGCAAACTGGAAAATGAACAAGACTGTGCCGGAGAGCGTGGATTTCGTGCAGGAATTCCTCCAGCTTTTTGCTGTTCCTCCGGAGGTTGAGGTTGTTCTCGCTCCCCCCTTTACGTCCCTGGCCCCGGTGGCGAAGGCCCTTGAGGGAAGTCCCGTCGGGTTGGCCGCGCAGAACATGCACTGGGAGGAAGCGGGTGCCTACACCGGGGAGATCAGCCCCGTCCAGCTGCGCGATCTGGGTTGCAGATACGTCCTTTTGGGGCACTCGGAACGCAGACACTATTTCGCGGAGGGCGATGGAGAGATTTCCCAAAAGGTCAGCGCGGCCTTGAGGGAGGGCCTCAGCCCCATCCTCTGCGTGGGGGAAACCCTCGGCGAAAGGGAGTACGGCAAAACCTTGGAGGTGATCGAAAGGCAGATCGGAAGCGGGACCCAGGAGGCCGATCTGGAAGACGGGACGGAAATGGTCCTTGCCTACGAACCTGTCTGGGCCATCGGGACGGGAAAGACAGCCAGGCCGGAGGAAGCGCAGGAGGTCCACCGCTTCATGCGGGGGATGGTGGCCAGTCTCTTCGGTGGTGCGGTTTCCGCAGGGATGAGGGTCATCTACGGAGGGTCCGTCAGCCCTGAAAACACGGCCGAAATAATGGCAATGGAAGACGTGGATGGGGTCCTGGTGGGAGGCGCCAGCCTGGTGCCCGAGAGCTTTGCCCGGATTATTAAATCAGCAGCGGGAAATCCTCTCGACACCGACGACGACCAAGGGGGGCAGGTTGGCCTCTAGGCAATCGTCGAAAACGCTGAAAACCGATTTACTTAAACGATCTGAAAAAATATGGAACAATCGGGAGGTGTAAGACAAAAATGCTTATCTTGCTGAAGATCATTCATATTATCGTCGCCGTTTTTCTCATCATGGTCGTTCTTCTTCAGACAGGAAAGGGAGCCGAGATGGGAGCGGCCTTCGGAGGTTCCAGCCAGACCCTTTTCGGAGGCGGCGGGCCTGCGGGGTTTCTGGCCAAACTGACCACGGCGGCCGCGGTCGGTTTCATGCTTACCTCCCTGACCCTTGCTTATCTTTCCAGCACCCACGCACTGGCGGGAAAGATGCCGGCCTCCCCGGCTCCGATAGAAGCCCCTGCCGCAGGCACGGATGCCGCCCCGCCCGGGCAGACAGAAATGCCGCCCCTGCCGTTGGAGGGTCCGGAAGGGGAACCGGCCCAGTAATTATTTTTCGGGGGTGATCGCTTTGGTCCCCGGATGGATATCCCTGACGCTTTTGATGATCCTGGCCACCGAGGTTTCGGGACGCGGGGCGATGATCTGGATTTCCCCCAGTTCCTCCAGAGGCGGCTCGATGCCATCGATGGCGTCTTTCCTTTCAACCAGGGTCATGGTGTCTCCCGTAGAAAGGCCGTCGCCCGACCCGAGATCGACGAAGACGATATCCCCTTTCCCGAGGAGGTTTCTCATCTCGGGATTCAGGATGATATAACCTTCGAGGGCAGGGGGCTGGCCGGGACCTGCATCGGGGAGCATGGATTCGTAATCGATGTATTTAATGACCTGATCACCCACAGTCGCTTCCCTGTAAATTCCATCCACCACGGCCGTAGAAAGGCCATCACGCGTATCCGCCACGGTCAGATCCCCCAGAACCTTGACCAGAAAACCCATCTTTTCCCCCGAAACCGGGTGATTGATCTCCGAGAAAACCCTGATGATGGAATACTTCTGCCCGGTGACCAGGGGCGGGCCACCCGGCGGCGTGGTGATATAAACCCGCATCCCGGGGCGGATTAGGAGCCTTCTCTCCTCCGTGGCCGTGATCGTCCCGAGGCCGATCTCCTCCTCCTGGGCGATAAACCCGTAGGTGCTCAGGGCGAGGATCATCTCCTGTTTCATCTCTGCGGGCGTCATCTCCGGCTCAGAGGATTCCGGGGGTGGAGAAGGCAGGGCCGGCCGGGCTACCGCCGGAGGGGCTGGCCTCCTGACGACGGAGGAGGGGATCACGATCTCCTGGTCGGGGTAGATGAGGTGAGGGTTTTCGATGAACCGGTTGGCGTTCCACACCTGCGGCCAGAGGAAGGGATCAAACAGGTAGCGGCCGGAAATATCCCAGAGGGTATCCCCTTTCTGTACGATATGGACATCCTGGGAAGCCGCCGCGGCGGGCGGTACGGCCGAAAACACGGTCAATGCCACCATAAGGGCGACGACAGCCCCAACCTGGCCAATACCGGATGGTTTCATGGTGTTCTCCTTTGTATTCGGGCCCCTTATCCAAATAAACCGGAAAGAATGATAGGTGTCGTGCTTTTCTCTGTCAAGGGGACCGGTCAGAAAGAATCCTGGTCCCCTGACCCCATGAGAGCCTTTTCCCCCTCCAGGAAACTCATGTACATGAGGGCTTTCAGATTGGCCGGGTCCGCTTTCAGGACCTCCCCCCACTGGCGGCTGGCCTTGTCGAGGAACCCTTTGGAAAAATAGGTGATCCCAAGCTGGATCCGGGCGTCCATATAGTCCGGCCGCTGCTCGATGGTTTTTGCAAGGATGTCGATGGCCTCGTCGGTCATTCCGGTTTCACGCAGTGTCGCGGCCAGCTTGACCTGGATATCCGGAAAGCCCGGGGAGAGTTTCAAAGCCTTCCGGTACTCCTCAATGCTGTCTAGATACATTCCCAGTTCCCTGTATATGTCCCCGACTTCCTTATGCTTGTTGGCCAGCTTCCCCGCTATGAAGGGCTCAATGGGAGCCTTTTTCCGGGTGGCCCTCGCCTGGGCGCGATCGATAACCTCTTTGGCCTTGCCGTATTGCTTCAGTTCATTGAGGGTCACGGCAAGATTCAGGGACGCTTCCGTGTAATCCGGATTCAAACGGACCGCACGCTGGAAAAAATCCCTCGCGCTCTGGAAATTCCCTGACTGGTAATAAAGCTGCCCCAGACGGTTGCAGACATCCGCAAAGTCGGGATTCCGGCGATAGATCGCCTGAAGGGCGGCTTCGGCTTCGCTGATTCTCCCCAGGGCGATCAGTTCGTCGATCTGGGTAAGGGTCAACCTTTCATCCGGGATTTTTTCCATCCGCGCCTCCGCAGCGAACTTCATCTTGTGGTGATATTTCCTTTCTCCGCTTCCAGGTCCCGAGCCCTTCCGGCCATTTCCCGGGCCTCGGATTTGATCCTTTCGGAATAGTCGCTCGCGAGGATCCGCTCGGCCCTGGCAAGGACAGCCTGGGGCTGCTTCTTTTTGAGATAGAAGACCATTATCCCCAACTCATGTTCCCCTTCCTTGATCCGGAGGCGCTCCGCCATTTCCCTCCCTTGTGCTGCCCATTTTCCCTCCGGGTATTCCGCGATGTATTGTTCAAGGAGGGATCTTGTCTGGCGAAGGCTGGAAATGTCCCGGTCAGAGGGGATGTAGGGCCTGAGATAGAAAAGGCCGACAGCTGTTTTCTGGATCTGCCTGACCTTTGACAGGGCGCTCTTGTAGAGGGCATCTTCACGGAAGGACCCTTCCGGATAAAGGTCCAGGTAGGCCCCGTATTCCATTTCAGCCTCGGGGTATTTCCCGGCCTGGAACCTGGCCTCCGCGAGAAGGAACTGGACCTCGCCTCCCAATCGTGTCTCGGCGGTGACGGGGCGGAGTTTCTCCAGTGTTTCTATTGCCAGTTCGTAGCGGTGTTTCCTGATGTCGTGCCGGGCGGAGTCCAGAAGTGAGCCGGGGGTTTGGGTGATCTCCTGGGTGGAGGAACAGCCAAAGATACCCGCCATCAGGATCGCCAGGACAGGAATGATGAGATGAATACGCAAAACCAGGGTCTGTCTCCGTCGCAAGGTTTCAAAAGCTCAAACTGGCCGCTGCATCAAAACGAATTCTTCACAGTATGGGGATAAAGGCGTCATACTGTCAAGGAAAGGGAAAGGCGTTGGGGCCGCCGGAGGGTTTTTTCCACCTGAGTGGGGAAAATGGGCCTACCTCTCCTCCTGCCCGCCCGAAAAGAAGGGCCGGATCCGATTTTAGGACCGGATTGGCTTTGGCCGGCCCTCATAAAAACCGGGAGGTTTCGTGTGAGACTTACAATAATTGGATCGGGGACCAGTCTCCCGCAGATCCGCCGCGGCGCCCCCTGCTGTCTCCTCCAGGAAGGGGGGAAGAACATTGTGGTGGATCTGGGTTCGGGCACCTCGAGGGGCATTTTCCAGGCGGGCGTCCATCTAAGGGATGTGGGTCTTGTTGTCCTGACGCACCTTCATCCGGATCACTGCGCGGACCTTGTGCCTTTCCTCTTCGCCCTGCGGGCGGAGGAAACGGCCAGGCGGGATCCGCTCCTGATCCTCGGGCCGGAGGGGTTGAGAAAGCATTACAGCAACCTTCAACGGACCTGGGGTCATTGGGTTGAAGGAGCCGGTTACGACCTTTCCGTCATGGAATGGGCGGGACCTTCGATGAAATGGGGCCCCCTCCTTCTTGGCGCCGCCCCGACTGCCCATTCTGTGCCAAACCTCGCGTGGTATATCGGGGCCCTTGACCGGAGCGGGGTCATCCTGACCGGGGATGGGGAGAAGACGGATGATCTCGTTAAAATGGGCCGGATGTTTTCGCACACTCTGGTCGCGGAATGCTCCCTTCCACCCGGCAGGGACCTTCCCGGCCATATGAACCCGGCCCAGGCAGCGGACCTCGCCGTGGAATGCGGTTCCAGGGCACTCGTCCTGACCCATTTGAATCCTGGCGTGGATGCCGAATCAGCGCAGGCCGAAGCGCGGGAGCGTTTCGAAGGGGATGTGACAACCGCGGAGGACGGTTTGGTGATCGAGGTTTGATCCGCAAGAGGAAAACGACGCTTTTCCCTCTCCGTGGAGCGAAAAGTCCCGGATTGGACTTTTTTTCGACCCTGTCAAAATTACATGTGAAAAGCGGGCGCGGTTAGTCTCCCTGATTTATGCGCCGGCATCCGGCGCATAAACCGACCATGTGGACCTGGGTATGATGGATCTCCAGGTTCTCCGTTTGAGGGAAAAGATCGGTGATCATCCCCGAGTCCGTGGGGTCCATCTCGAGATCCACAAGGGATTTGCAGGACTTGCAGAAGAAGTGGGCATGATCCCGCACTTCGGGATCGTAATGGACCCTTTCCGGATCGATGTTCAGCTCCTGTATTTCCCCAAGCTCCCTGAGGGTCTGAAGGGTTTTGTATACCGTCGTGAATGAAATGGATGGGTGGATTTTGAGGGCCTTGTGGTAGATTTCCTCCGCCGACGGATGGCAGTGGTCATCCTTGAGAAGATGGCAGATGCTCAACCTCTGGGGTGTGATTTTAAGCCCAGCCTCCCGGAACTTCGCGACGATGTGTGTCATGTCTCTCATTGCGCATAACCCTTCTGGATTTTTTGAATTGCTATAATTTTGAGATAATCGTTGAAAATATACGTTACAGGGGGAATTGTAAAGAAGGTTGAATCCAGAAGGTTGAATCCGGGTATTGCGGAAGCGGCAGAAAAGGGATCTTTCAGGTAAGGGACGGGATGCCGGAAACTGCGGTTTTTGCTACCAGAGATGCCAGTCCCTCCAGTCCCTGTCCAGCAGCTCGAGGAGGAAGCCCAGAAGGGGAAAATACAGGATAAGGAAAGGGGCAAGGGAGGAGAAGGTGACCCAGAACGGAGGAGGGCTCACGAGAGACACGAAAATCACCAGCCCAAGGAGGAACAGGAAGAATTTAAGGGAACAGTGCTTCCAGCCCTCAAGGGAATACCGTTTCACCCGGGGGTACCATTCATAACTCACAGCAGACCTCCCATTTGCGTTGTTATCAGGTCCGCTAACCTTATAATCAGTTAAGTCCAGGCTGGTATCGATGTCAAGAGGCTTGGTGGCGATCGGTCCCCCTTTCCGGGAAAAAGTGGTTTCCGGTCACGTACGGGGGATCTCGCCAAGGAAGGGCATTCCGGGTGGCGCCCCTTTTTGCAAATCCCGAAAAAGGGCCCGCAGAAGCAGGCTAACATGCGCATTTTGTTGAGATATCTTCGTCCGCTGGGCTGGTGGGTCGGGCTTTCCCTGCTGCTGGCCGGCCTGGCCCAGGTCCTGACGCTGGTCGATCCACTGATTTTCGGGAAGATCATCGACCAGTATGCCCTTAACCCGTACAACAGACCGGAGGCGGAGCTTGTCCGGGGGGCTCTGGGATGGCTCCTCGCGGCGGTTCTTATAGCTTTTGCGGCCAGGGTAGCAAAAACTTTTCAGGATTACGTCCTGACGCTCGTCGTGCAGAGGTTCGGGATGCAGGTCTTTAACGACGGCCTGCGGCAAACCCTCCGGCTTTCATACCAGGAATTCGAGGACCGGAGCAGCGGGGAGACCCTGGGGCTGCTGCAGAAGGTTCGAACCGATACGGAACGCTTCATTTATTCCTTCGTCAACATCCTTTTCTCGTCTGCCGTAGGGATCGGGTTCCTGGTCTGGTACGGGGTGACAAAACACTCTCTCCTGATACCTGTTTTCCTGACAGGGATCCTCGTCCTGGGCGGGCTGGGAGGGCTTTTGAGCAAAAAGATGAAAATGGTTCAACGCATGATTTCCCGGGAGACCGCCAGGATGTCAGGGAAAATCATTGAATCCCTGGGCAATATCGAACTGGTGAAAAGCCTGGGACTGACTTATCCGGAAATCCGCCGCCTGCAGTCCCATACCCGGAAGATCTACGATCTCGAGATGGAGAAAGTGAGGAAGGTCCGCGCCCTGTCCTTTTTCCAGGTCACTATCATCAACCTTCTCAGACAGTCCATTCTCTTTATCCTGCTATGGCTAATATTCCGGAAGACCCTGTCCCCGGGGGAACTGATTTCGATGCAGTTTATTCTCAATTTTATCTTCATCCCCCTTCAGGAACTGGGCAGAATCCTCCTTAGCTTCCGCGAAGCCGAGGCATCCCTCCGGATGTTTGACGAATTGATGAAAAAACCTGTGGAAAAACGCCCCGAAGACCCTGTGGAGATCGGCGAGCTCGAAAGCCTGCGGTTTGAGAATGTGGTTTTCCGGCACCGCTGTGCCACGGAAAACGCCATCGACCGGATCTCCTTTGACGCCCGCCTGGGCGACACGGTCGCGTTCGTCGGGCCATCGGGGGCTGGGAAATCCACTCTGGTGAAATTGCTGGTCGGTCTTTATACCCCTGTCGCAGGAACCATTTCCATCAACGGCATCCCGGTCAACGAGCTTCGCTATAACCCCGTCCGCCGACAGATAGGCTTCGTGACTCAGGATCCCCAGCTTTTTTCCGGGACCATCCGCGAGAACCTCCTGTTCGTCAAGCCGGACGCCACCGACGGGGAGATGCAGGAGGTGATGCAAAAAGCCGCCGCAGCCGGCATCATGGAACGTTCCGGCGAAGGACTGTACACGCGCATCGGGGAGAGCGGATTGCGGTTATCTGGTGGGGAGCGCCAGAGGCTTTCCATCGCCAGGGCACTCCTCCGCCGGCCCCGGCTGTTTATCTTTGACGAGGCGACCTCGGCTCTCGATTCCATTACGGAGCAGGAGATCGCCGCGGCTGTGCGCAATGTGTCCGGAAGCGGGGAGCATATGGTGATCCTGATCGCCCATCGGTTAAGTACGATCTTCCACGCGAACGTGATCCACGTTCTGGAAAAAGGGAGGATCATCGAATCCGGGACGCACGAGGCGCTTCTCAAAAAAAAGGGCCTTTACTACGCGATGTGGAGACAGCAGGTCGGGGAACGGGATCCGGGACCGGCTTGAGCTCCTATTCCGGCATCGGCCTCTCGGGGATTGAACCGTCTCATGTCCTTCGTGAGACAGGCCGTCGGAAAGAACGGGATGGGCAATGCCTCGGGAGGGCCCTGCCTGCCGGTTGTCCGGGAACAGGGATAAGAGAGAGATGGGAAAAACACGCATAAAAAAAGCCTCCACGGGAATCCGGAGAGGCTCTGTCGTTTTTTGGTGCCGAAGGCGGGACTCGAACCCGCACAGGCGGTTGCCCACCACCCCCTCAAGATGGCGTGTCTACCAGATTCCACCACTTCGGCAAATAGTGGCTCATTATTTTCAAAGGGGGGGATTTTGTCAAGCGGAATGGGCTTTTAATATTATTGCCATATCTGTTATATTTTCCAATAAATAAACGTTTCACAGGAGGAAGGATGAAAGCCACGAAAGCAGTGATCCCCGCGGCGGGGTTCGGCACCAGGTTTCTCCCGGCCACCAAGTCGGTGCCCAAGGAAATGATCCCCCTTGTGGACCGCCCTCTCATCCATGAGGTCGTCATGGAGGCAGTCCGTTCCGGCATCGACAAGCTGGTCCTGGTGACCGCCGCCGGCAAATCCTCCATCGAGGATTATTTCGACATCAACCCCGTCCTGGAGAGGTTTCTGGAGGAAAAGGGGAAAGGGGAAATCCTCGAGGAGGTCCGCAGGATATCCAGGATGGTTGAGGTTATGGCCGTCCGTCAGAAGGAGCCGCGCGGGCTTGGTCATGCGGTACTGTGCGCGCGCGATCTTATTGGTGCGGAACCCTTTGCGGTGATCCTCCCGGATGAGCTCATGGATAGCCATATTCCCTGTCTGATGCAGCTTGACGATCTTTTTTCCCGGACCGGCATGTCCGTCATCGCCCTTCAGGAGGTGCCCGAATCGGAAACCGGGAAATACGGGATCATCGACGGAGACCCGGAGGAAGGAGGGGCCTACAAGGTCAGGGGAGTGGTGGAGAAACCCGATCCCGCCAAAGCTCCCACGAGGATGGCAGTCATCGGGAGGTACCTCCTGGCCCCCGAAATCTTTCCGGTTCTCGAAACCCTTCCGCCCGGCGCGGGAGGGGAGATCCAGCTGGCGGATGCCCTTGACGTCCTGGCTCGCCGGGGGGAGCTGGCTGGGCAGGTTTTTCAGGGCACACGTCACGACGCGGGGGACAAGCTGGGTTTTCTCATGGCAACGGTTCACTACGGGCTGAAGGACCAGCGGCTGGGTCCCCCCTTCCTCCGGTTCCTTCAGGGGAAGATCAGGTCCCTGGGAGAGAAATGAAAAACAAAAAAGAGTTTATCTGGGATACCGGCTGGACCATGACCCTGTTCGGGAGGTTAGTCCATGGCGTTTCCGGACGGCTGGCCATCCCCCAGGTTTCCGCGGGGGAGACAGGAGAGCCGGCCATGGACATTTTTGAAGAAAAGGAAAGCGTGATTGTGGAGATGGAGGCCCCCGGGATGGAAAGGGACGACCTTGATCTTTCCATCACAGAAGGCCGGTTGAAAGTCGAGGGCTTCAAAAGAGGCGAAGAGGACAGGGGGTGTCTGGGCTATCTCTGCCTGGAGCGGCGGTTCGGGGCATTCCGGCGGACCGTTCCGGTGCCCGGCTCCGTGGATACGTCCGCGGTGCAGGCCGTCCTCCAGGACGGGCTTCTCCGGATCGTGATTCCCCGCGTTCCGGAGAAAAGGAAGAGTGCCGTGAAGGTTTCCATCAGGAAAGCGTCCGCGCACTCCGGAGAAAATGAACGATGAACGAGGAAAAGAAAGATACCCCGGGAACGGGAAGCCAGGAACGCCCCCCGGAGGTGCAGGAAAATCCCTCAGGTGTGGAAATAGGGGATACCATGCCCCTCCTGCCTATCCGTGATCTTGTGGTTTTTCCTTACATGATCGTTCCCCTTGCCGTTTCCAGGGAGAATTCCATCCGGGCTCTCGATGAGGCCCTCAAGGAAAACCGGCTTATTTTCCTGGTCGCCCAGCACCGGGCGGAGGTTGAGGATCCGGGGAAGGACGATCTTCACCAGCTGGGCACCGTCAGCGTCATCGTCCGTATGCTCAAAACCCCCGACGGGAACGCGAGGATTCTGGTTCAGGGGCTTCAAAGGGCCAGGATCCGGGAGTTCCTTCAGACCGAACCTTTCTTCTCTGTCCGTTTAAACCTGGTGGAGGAGGAAGTAACGCAGCCCCTGACCATACCCTTCGAGGCCATGGTAAGAACCACCAGGGAGACGTTCCTCAGGGCCGTCCAGCTTGGAAAGCCCGTTTCCCCCGAAGTGATGGCGGTGGCGGAAGGCATCCAGGACCCGGGGCGCCTGGCCGACATAGTGGGTTCCAGCCTCGATCTCGGGATGGAAGCCGCCCAGCGTATCCTGGAGACCCTCAATCCCTTTGAGAGGCTTTCCTACGTCCACGAGATCCTGGATAGGGAGGTCAAGGTCCTGGAGGTTCAGCAGAAGATCCAGGACCAGACCAAGGAGGAACTGTCCCGGACCCAGAAGGAATATTATCTTCGGCAGCAGATGAAGACCATCCAGCAGGAACTCGGCGACAAAAACGGGCGGGAAGAGGAGATCCGGGAGATCCGTGAGCGGATAAAAAAGGCCGGCATGCCCGCAGAGGTCCGGGAAGAGGTCAACAAACAGCTCGATCGCCTTGCGAGGATGCACCCCGACGCCGCCGAAACGGCCACTTTGCGGACCTATGTTGAGTGGATGCTGGAGATTCCCTGGAATAAAGCCACAAAAGACCACCTGGACCTCCCCGCCGCGGAGAGGATCCTCGATGAGGACCACTACGACCTGGAAAAAGTGAAGGAAAGGATCCTGGAATACCTCGGCGTCCTCAAGCTCCGGAAAGAGATGAAAGGGCCGATACTCTGTCTCGTGGGTCCGCCCGGGGTCGGCAAAACCTCCCTTGGCCGATCCATCGCCCGGGCTATGGGACGGGAGTTCGTCCGGATGTCCCTGGGCGGGGTAAGGGACGAGGCGGAAATCCGCGGCCACCGAAGGACCTATGTCGGCGCCCTGCCGGGAAGGATCATTCAGGGGATGAAGCAGGCCGGATCCCGCAACCCGGTCTTCATGCTCGATGAAATCGACAAGCTGGGCGCGGATTTCAGGGGGGACCCTTCCTCGGCCCTCCTGGAGGTCCTCGACCCCGAGCAGAACCAGAGCTTCCGGGACCATTACCTGGGGGTGCCCTACGATCTTTCCTCGGTCCTGTTCATTGCCACCGCCAACCTGGCCGATCCCATCCCGCAGGCCTTGAGGGACCGCATGGAGACAATCCAGCTTTCGGGATACACCGCGGTGGAAAAGGGCAGGATCGCCGTCAGGTACCTTGTCCCGAGGCAAATGGAGAGGAACGGGATCAGCGAAAAAAACTTCTCCCTTTCAAACGGGGCCATTGACAGGATCATCCAGGAATACACAATGGAGGCGGGGGTCCGGAACCTTGAACGCGAGATAGGAAGCGTCTGCCGGAAGGTGGCCAAAAAAGTCGCCATGGGGAAAAAGGGGCGCACGGTCGTAACCGCCCGCAACCTTGAAAAGTATCTCGGCGCGCCCCGTTTCCAGGGGGTCGTCAGGGAGGAGGAGGCCAGGGTGGGCGTCGCGATCGGATTGGCCTGGACCCCGGTGGGAGGGGATACCCTCAACATCGAGGTGTCCGCAGTTCAGGGAAAGGGATCCCTCACCCTGACCGGGTCGCTGGGGGATGTCATGAAGGAATCCGCACAGGCGGCTTTGAGCTATATCCGGTCCAGGGCAAAAAGCCTTGGCATGGTGCCGCAGAATATTCTCACAAAGGATATCCACGTCCACGTCCCTTCTGGCGCAACCCCCAAGGACGGTCCTTCCGCGGGCGTCGCGATCGCTTCGGCCATGATCTCCGCCCTTCTCGGGAAGCCCCCCCTTCCCGCGGTGGCCATGACGGGGGAGATCACCCTTACGGGAAGGGTCCTTCCCATTGGCGGCCTCAGGGAAAAGCTCCTCGCCGCAAAGAGGGCGGGCATCAAACGCGTCGTCATCCCCGCCAGGAACCGGGCGGATTTAAAAGAAATCCCCTCTTATGTCACAAGGGGAATGGAGGTTGTGACGGTTTCGAATGTGGACGAGGCCCTCGATGCCGTTTTCGGGAAAGACGCCTTGGGGAAAAAACCGAAAGTCCGGGCGAAAACCGGCTCGTTCAGAAAAAGGACGAACGATGCTGGCTGAAAAAATGCACCAGACAGGTCCCATCCTGATCGTCGATGACGAGCAGTTTTTTCAGGATCTCCTCTCGGGCATCCTCAGGGAACAGGGGTATGAGGTCCACGTGGCGGGCTCCGGGGAGGAAGCCCTTCGGGTCTGCGAAAACGGACGGTACAAAGTGGTGGTCATGGATCTGGTCCTGCCCGACATCCTCGGGACGAAGGTCCTGATCAGAATGAGGGAAAAGGATCCGGATATCGCGGTGGTGATGGTTACCGCCTATGCAAGCATGGAGAGCGCCATTGAGGCCCTCAAGGCCGGAGCCTACGATTACATCAAAAAGCCTATCGTCAGGGAAGACCTCATCCATGCGGTGAACCGGGCCCTCGAAAGGCAGCACCTTTCCATCCAGAATCAGGAGCTTAACCGGCAGCTCGAAGCCCGTCTCGAGGAGATGAAGTCCATGAGCCGGGAAAAAGAGGAGGTTTTCCGGATCCTGGACGAGGGGCTGATCATCATGGGGGCAGACGGACGCATTTATGATCTTAACCCCAGGGCTGCCAGCCTGCTGGGCCCGGAGAGCGCGCCATTGGCGGGAACTCTCTTTTCACAGACGGGGTTTCCCCTTCCGGATGGTTTTCTGGCCGAAGTTCAAAAAGGGGACGGACATCCGACCCGCGCCACGGTAGGATATACCGACCCGCAAGGGGAAGGGCACGAGATTGAACTGGTCGGGCTGGCTCTGAGCAGGGGGAATTCTCCGCCCCGGCTTCTGTTGGGGTTCAGGGACCTGACCTCTATCCGCGACCTTCAAAAGACGCGCGAGGAATTCCTGGCGATCGTTTCCCACGACCTGCGATCACCCTTAACCTCTCTGAAGGGCTTCATCGAGATCCTTCTCAACGAGGAGTACGAATCCGAAGAGAAACTGAGGGAATACCTGGGAATCCTGGATTCCGAAGCCGACCGGATGATTGCCCTCATCGAGGAACTTCTGGATCTGGGGCGCCTCGAATCAGGTCGGATGAAGCTGCGCCGGGAAACCCTGTCGCTCCCCGAGCTGGTCACTTATGCCATGAGGAGCATGGAGGGGCTCAGCGGCCGGAAGGGGGTTCTTCTGGAAATGGACCTCGTCCACGGCGGGATCCTTGTCCACGCGGACCGCGGCCGAATGCTCCAGGTACTGATCAATCTTTTGTCTAATGCCATTCGCTTCTCGCCCGCGGGAGGAAAGGTCAGGACCTCCCTCCGGGAGAAGGACGGATTCGCTTTTATCGAGGTCTGCGACGAGGGACCCGGGGTCCCCGCCGAAGAAAGGGAACTCATCTTCGAAAAGTATCACCGGGCTGAAAAGGATGGCGGGGAAAGAGGCAAGGGGAGCGGCCTGGGCCTCGCCATAGCCAGGAAAATCATCGAACTTCACGGCGGCCGGATCGCCCTGGCCGACAGGGAAGAAGGAAGAGGCTGTTGTTTCATCATCCGGATGGCCGCCGTGGAGGCAGGAGACATATCATGACCCGAAGGATTCTTGTTGTCGATGACAGCCCCTTCATCCAGGAAATGACCAGGGATATCCTGACCAGGGCGGGCTACACGGTGGATAAAGCCCTGAACGGACATGAAGCCATGCGGGCCATCGGGGAGGACCCGCCGGATCTGGTCCTCCTGGATATCATCATGCCTGAGATGAGCGGCTACCAGGTATGCCGTCTTATCCGCAATGACGAAAGGCTCCGGGGCCTTCCCGTTGTCATGATGACCGCCAAGGACACCCAGAAGGATCGGTTCTGGGGGCTGGAAGTGGGGGCCGACGCCTATATCACCAAGCCTGTCGAGGAGCAGAGCCTCCTTGAAACCGTCTCGTCCCTTCTCGAGAAAGAGCACCCGGAAATCCGTCCGGTCAAACCGGAGGAGTTGACGACTGAGGCGCTGAAAGGCCGCGTGGACGAAATCCTTGAGCGCAAGCTCCTCGAGCTGACGATCCTTAATGAAACCGGCAAGCTTTTCACATACCTCGATCGCCCTGATAGCCTCCTGAGCAACGTATTGAGTCTGTTGTGTCAGGTGGTTGATTTTGATCTGGGTGTTATTTTTGTGGCTTTGCCGGGGGCGGAACACAAGTTTGTCGCATTGAGGTACCGGAACAACCTCCTGAAGATGTCCAAGAAGGAAATCATCAGGAGAGGGACCCTGAAACTGGCCGAGGGGAGAAAAGAGGACTTCAATTCCCTGGCCCTCCTGGAAACGAGGCTGATTGAAAATTCGGAACTTGGAAAAGAAAAAATCCGAAAGCCGGTATCCTCGGAGCTCGAGGTGGTCCTGCGGTCTTCGCGGGGGGTTCTGGGAAGCCTGACCCTTTTTTCGAGCAGGAACGATTTTTTCATTCCCGACGATCGCGCCCTGGTGGAGATGATCACGAATCAGGTCTCGATTCTCCTGGATAATGTCCAGCTTCTGCAGGACCGGGATCGGCAGCTTGCGGTCCTCGGCCTGGAGAAGAACCGGGTTGAGGCTATCCTCAACAACCTGAGCGAAGGGGTTATCCTCACGGACTGGTCCTACAAGATCATCCACGCCAACCCCATGGCCCATCGGCTGCTGGGGGCGGAAAAAAACCTGGCCGGAACCCACCTTTTCGAGAAGATACCGCGGGAAACCTTCAGCGTCCTGCAGGAGCAAAGGATCGGGATCAAAAACCCGGTCTGGACCGTTCGTTTTGATTCCATCGGGGAAGAATTCCCTCTCCTGGCCAGCGTCGCCGTGGTAGACGAGAAAGAGAAACAGACCCTTGGCCTGGTCCTTCTTCTCCGGGACACGTCCCCGGAACAGGAAATGGACCGCCTCAAGAACCGGTTCCTCGAGAACGTTTCCACCCATTTGAGAAATCCGCTGACCTCTCTCAGGGGTTTTCTGGATCTTTTGCTGGAAGATTTCTATCGTGAGGCTTCCCCCCGTCAGAGGGAGTACCTTGGAGTTATCACCCAGGAGACCGAAAGGCTCACGGAAATCGTGGAGGATCTCCTCAGCCTTGCCAGGATCGAACTGGCGGACCACCGTCCATCACCGGAATCATTCCCCGTGGCCGAAGTCCTGTTTTCCGCCATCGCCAACAACCAGGCCGCCGCGCAGGAGAAGGGCATCACCATAAAGTCTTTCCTTGCCGACGGGCTTTGGCAGGTCAGGGCCGAAAAGGAAAGCATCCTTGATGTGACCAATCGTCTTTTGTCAAACGCCATCAAATACAGCCCGCCCGACAGGGAGATCATCGTGGGCGCGGAGCCCTCCCGGTCCGGGGACAGCCAGGCATTCGTCGAGGTTTTCGTCCGCGATCACGGCTCCGGTGTGCCGGAGGAGAGAAAAGAGGCCATTTTCGAAAGATATCGCGAGCATCATCTTTTTTCCGACAGCGATCATCCCGGGGTTGGTCTGGGATTGCCGATATGCAAAAGGCTTATCGAGATCAACGGGGGAAGGATCGGGGTGACTCCGGCCCAGGGTGGAGGTAGCCGGTTCTTCTTCACTGTTCCCGTGGAAGGTTCCCCCATGTCAGGGATGAGGCCGGGGAATGAGAATGGGGACTAACGGACATTCTCTGAGAGCCGAGGACGTGAAGTCCTTTCTCAAGTCCCTGTCCCATGTGACAGGACTGTGCCTGTCCTATTTTCCCCCCGGGTCTGATAATGAAAGCCTGATCATAGGGGAGTCCTCCTTCTGCCTTCAGCTGAAGGCCAACAGGACGTCGGCCGAAAGATGCCGATCCTGCATCGGTAATCTAAAAAAGCAGGCCATTGAAAAAGGGGAATCTGTTTTTGATCTTTGCTACGCCAGGATGGGCGGGGTGGCCGTTCCCCTTATCTGTCCCGAAGGGACCGATCTTGGTTCGGTGATGATATGCGGAGCTCTCCTGCACGGCCTGACGGAAGAGCACAGGGAACACCTTCGGGAGCTGGCGTGGCTGACCGGCATCGATGATATCGATGGACTGGTTTCCAATGCCGGGACGGCGCCGGCCCTGACGCGGTCCCGCCTCGAGGCCCTCGCGGCATTTATCCAGAGTCAGCTTCTCGAAAAAGCCGCATCCAGGAACACCCTTGAGGACACCACGGAGTTCCTCCTGGAAAAATATGAGGAGCTCATGTTCTTTTATGCCGTCACGGAGAACATCATTCCCGAGAAAGGATCGCGAAAGGCCTTTTCGGTTATCCTGGACAAGGGGATCCAGAAGCTCGAGGCGACATGGGGTATGCTCCTTCTTGCCGACGATGAGAACCCCCGGCATCTCGAGCTGTTGGAAACGTGGGGGCATCTTCCTTCCGGCGGGAAGGACGAGCTGGAGGCTGTTTTTTATGAACCGATCCTCGCGTGCAGTGGTCCGGCCATGATCCAGGTGGATCCGCGAAACGGTTTCGGTTCGGCCCATATCCTGACAATCCCGTTCCGGGTCAGAAATTTGAGGGAGGGACACATTGTTTTCGGTTTTTCCGGACCGACCCTGGTCAGGGAGGCCGAAATGCGTTTTGCCCTGGCCCTTTCCCGCCAGGCTGCCTCGGTCCTGCACGCCGTCGGTCTTTACCGGGATCTTGCGGATCTCCTTTTTTCCACCCTGGGGGCCCTCTCCTCGGCCATCGATGCCAAAGACCCTTACACCCACGGACACTCCAGGAGGGTTGCAGAATATGCCGTCAAGACCGCCCGCCGTATGGGTCACGATCCCAAATTCCTCACCATGCTGAAGATTGCGGGACAGCTTCACGATTTCGGGAAAATTGGGATCCGTGAGCACATCCTGGGCAAAAAGGGGCGGCTTGACGCTGATGAGAGGAGGGCCATGGAGGAGCATCCTGTCATAGGGGCCCAGATCCTGGGCCGGTTCAAGGCCTTCAGCCAGATCGTGCCTGGAATCCGGCACCATCATGAACGGTATGACGGGAAAGGCTATCCGGACGGGGTCTGCGGCGATAAAATACCCATGGTCGGGAGAATTATCGCCGTCGCGGATGCCTTCGATGCCATGACCACCAGCCGCCCTTACAGGAGAGAACGAAACCGGGAGGAAGCTTTGGCGGAACTGAGGCAAAACGCGGGGACACAGTTCGACCCTTTTATCGTCAATGCCTTCATAACTGCCCTGGGAGAGGAAGATCTTGGCTGAGAAAATGAGGGAAAAGATACTCGTTGTCGATGACGAGGAAAATATCCGGCACCTCCTTCGCCTGGCTTTCGAGGCGGACTTTGAAGTGGTGGAAGCCGGAGACGGGGCGGAGGCCCTGGAAAAGGCGATAAGGGAAAAGCCCGATCTCATTCTTTCCGATATCATGATGCCCCGGTTGGACGGGTACGGGCTGTATCGGAAAATACGGTCCCGGCCCGAAACCGCTTCCGTGCCGTTTATTTTCCTGAGCGCGAAAAAAGATGTGGATGAACGTGTGGTCGGCCTCGAAATGGGGGCGGATGATTACATTACCAAGCCCTTTTCCATCAAGGAGCTCAAGGCCAGGATCCGTTCCCTGACCAGGAAATTCAAGGAGCTGGATGAGAGAGGAAGCCTCAAGGGCCTTTTACGGGAGGTCGATCTTGTTGACATCATCCAGCTTGTGGAGATGGGAAGAAAGACGGGGATGCTCCAGATCGAATCGCCTTTGGGGGATGGGAGAATCTTCTTCGAGGAAGGACTGCCCGTCTTTGCCGAGGTAGGTAAATGGACTGGGGTGGATGCCTTTATTGTCCTTCTTTCCCTGAAAGAAGGGCGTTTTCGTCTCGATCAGCAGCCCGTCCCGATCAAGGCCAATATCGCGCTTAAGCGGAGTCAGGAGCTTCTCATGGAAGGGGTTCGCCTGGCCGATGAGATGAGGGAGGCCCAGCGGCATTTGCCTTCTCCCGACACTGTCCTGGCACCGGGGGAAGGGATCCCGAAACCTGCGGAAAACGAAGAGCTGGCACTGGTCGTAAGCACCTTTGAAGGAGGGAAAACCCTGGAGGAAGTCACCCGGGCCCAGAACCTTCCCCCGTTCCGGTTCTTCCCGCTCGTCAGGGAGGCCCTCTCCGGCGGCTATCTGAAGGGACCGACCGATGAGGGAAGAAAAATCGACTTGCTCAGGAAAGTCAGGCAGGTCCTGGAAAAGCTTTAGAATCGGAGAAACTGGCCAATGATGATCCGGTATATGATCCTTTCCCCCTCGGACGAGGCAAGGCAGACCTTCCTGGGTCGGCTTTTCGGTTCCTTCGAGCTGGCACCCAGAGGGGGCGGCGAGAAAAAGACCCTGACCGTTTCGGGCGGGGACCTGGAGGTCGTGGGGGCCGGCCGCCCCGGCAAGCTCTTTGAAATCGTCCGGAAGCTCCTCGCCGGCGGTGTCCGGCTGGACGGGATCCTCGTCCTTATCCCTTCCGGGGATGAGGGATCGTGGAAGGAATCCAGGCAGATAAACAACTGGCTCCAGGAAAACCAGGTGCCTTTGTCCATGAAAAGCTGGGTCTTCGGTGACCTGTCCGATCTGGACAAAGAGACCGCGAGGAAAGCCCTCCTCACCCTGCTTTCCGAGCATGAAAGGGTTTTGACTGAATGAATCCGGATCGGCAACCGACACGGGAAGATCTTGAAGAGCGTCTTTTCGAGTCTTCCGTTATCATGAACCTGGCCCTTGAATTGACGCCCGATTTGGGGGTCGATGAGGTTTTAGAGAGGATCGTCGAACATATTTTTCAGGATCTGGGCTACAAGATCGTATCCATCATGCTGATAGACCCAGAGGGGAAGTACCTGACCGTAAAGGCGTCCAGGGGGCTCGCCCAGAGCATTGTCCGATCCTCCAGGGTGGAGCTGGGAAAAGGGGTTTCCGGAACGGTGGCCCAATCGGGCGAGCCCCTCCTTATCAAGGATATTGAGGCGGATCCCAGGTTCGGAAAGGTCCGGAGCCACGGGCGCTATTCCAGCAAATCCCTCATCTGCGTTCCCCTAAGGGCGCAAAACCGCGTCATCGGGGTTTTAAACGCAAACAACAAGAAAAATGATGAGTTGCTGAGGGACCACGACCTGCACCTCCTGACCGTTTTTGCCGCCCACGCCTCCATCAACATCCAGAGGGCCCGACTCCATGAAAGTCTCAAAAACCAGGCGGATCAGCTGAAGGGGGCCCTCGAAAAACTTCGCGTCATCGACAAGGTGAAATCCGATTTTATCGTCAATGTATCCCACGAATACCGGACCCCCGTGACCATAATCCTGGGCTATCTGGAGCTCCTTCGAAGCGCTCTTACCGATGAAAAGGATATCGAAAAGGTTGCCACGGCCATGAAGGCGGCCAACCGTCTGGCCAGCCTGATCGATGACAACACCGATCTGCTGAGGCTGGACACCGGGACAACCGTTTTTCACTTTCAGAAAACGGGGCCGCACAATTTTCTTGAAGTGGCGGTACGGAACTTCTGGCACCGTTTCGGGGAAAAAGGGGTCGGCCTGAGCCTGGAACTCCCGGAAAACCTCCCGGATGTCATTGTCGATGAAGCCAGAATGGTTAAAACCTTTGAAAAACTGCTGGAAAATGCCCTGAAATTCACCCCTTCCGGGGGATTGGTCCGTGTTCAGGCCAGTCCGGGGCCCAGCGGAGGCGTCATCATCTCGGTGGAGGACTCGGGACCAGGGATAGGAGCGAAGGACCGGGAGCGGGTTTTCGAGCGATTCGAACAGGGTGGGGACATCATGACCGAGAAACCCGAGGGAACCGGGCTCGGTCTTCCTATCGCGAGGGCTATTGTAATGAGGCACGGAGGGACCGTGACCCTGGACGGGAGTGTTTCCAGAGGTTGCCGGATCCTTGTCGTCCTCCCGGCCCCGGGATCCCGGGAGGTCTGACGGAAAAGGGTGGGGCCTGGCCTCGCTCCTTCGCCGTTGACACCTCAAAAAATCCTATGATACTTAAAATGAACAAATCCAATAAGGTGTTCGGGAATTGAACCTGGTCAAGGACCGGACTTCCGAATTCGGACTCCTGCCGGAAAAGGATCTATGGGCCTTCGATGCCCTGAAAGAATTGTTCGCGTCGGAGAAGGGCCTCGATCTGGAAGCCTACAAGGAAAAGTGTGTTTTAAGGCGGATTTATCTCAAAGTCCGCTCAGGGGGATACGGGGACCTTGGTTCCTATTACAGGAAACTCAGGAAGGACAAGGAGGAACTGGAGCGGCTGTTCCAGTATTTGACGATCAACGTAACGGGGTTTTTCAGGAATCCTGGTGCATTTGAGTACCTTGAAAGGGAAGTCCTTCCTGACCTGATGGAACGCCACGGTGTGCACGGGAGTTTCAATGTCTGGAGCGCGGGCTGCTCCAGCGGGGAGGAGCCATACAGTCTCGCCATTATCCTGACCAGGGTTGCCCGGAAAGTGTCGCCATCCATCTTTTTCAAGGTTCTGGCCACCGATGTGGACAGAAGCATCCTTGAGAGGGCGCGGAAAGGGTGCTATCCTGCTGACGCCCTCCAGAACTTTCAGGGGGACGAGCTTCAGGAATTTTTTGTGGGGGAGGGCGGTGAGTTCAGGGTGCGGGAGGAAATCAGGAGGCGTGTTGACTTCCGCATGGGAGATGTCCTCAAAGACAGCCCAAGGGTTACACAAAGCCTGATCGTCTGCCGGAATCTCCTCATCTACTTTTCCCGGGAAAATCAGGAAGGGATAATCGCCCGGTTTTCCGGGATCATGCATCGGGGAGGATACCTGATGCTGGGAAAGGCGGAAACCCTTTTGGGAAGAACCCGCCTGCATTTCCAGAGCGTCTCCCCCGCGGAACGGATCTACCGTCTCAGGGATGTCCCCCTGTCCGACGGTTCTTCCAATTCCCCGCTGTAACTGTCAATTGAGGGAAAGGAGTCCCCTGCCATGAGAGTGGAAATCAGATACAAGTTGATCCTGGCATTCCTTCTGGTCGTGGCCGTGGTTGTCTTCGTCCCGTACATCTTCGATTTGATCGGGATCGAAGAGGGCGGATGGAAGGATTTCGGGGCTGTTTCCGCGGCTATTCTGGTGGGGCTCATCATCGGAAGCATCTTTGCGGCGGGCATGACAAGGGATATCCACGAGATGCGGGATATGGCCCGGAGGATCAGCGAAGGGGACCTGACGGTTGACCTTTCCCTGACCAAAAGGTCCTTTGAGGATGAGTTCGCCGACTTGAAGGAGGTTTTGAGGGTCATGGTCCGGAAGCTCTCGGTCCTGGCCAGAAACCTCAAGGGGTCTTCGGAGGATGTCCATGATTCATCCCAGACCCTGTCGGCCACGGCCGAGGAGATGAACGCCTCCACTGAAGAGATCGCCGCGGCCATCGACGGCATCAGCAAAGGGGCCGAAACGCAGGCGAGCCAGGTAGAAAGGATGTCCAACACGATCCATCAGATGGCCCAGAGCCTCATGGCTGTGGCCGAGAAGGCCCGCGTTTCCGCCAAGATCTCCTCCGAGACCAGGTTCACCGCCGAGGCGGGGAGGAAGCACGCGGAAAACATGATAACGAAGATCGGCAAGGTGTTTGACAATGTCTCCAACGCAGGGGCGTCGGTCATGTCCTTCGGGGAGAGGAGCAAGGAGATCGGGGAAATAGTGGATATCATCACCAGCGTGGCCCAGCAGACAACCCTCCTTGCCCTGAACGCGGCTATCGAGGCTGCCCGGGCCGGAGAGGCAGGAAGGGGCTTTGCGGTCGTCGCCGAGGAGATCCGGAAGCTCGCGGCCAATACCGAGCAGTTCGCGGACAGGATCTCGGGGATCGTCGGAAGGATCCAGAACGAGAGCGAACAGGTCCTGGTCAGTGTGAAGGACGTCACCGGCACCCTGGATGAAGGCAAGGAGATCGTCCAGACCATGGGAGAGTCTTTGGACGAAATCGTCCGGACCGTCATGGAGGCCGCGAACCATGCCCAGGAGATTTCCCAGCTCACCGACAATCAGAGCCAGGCCGCCAAGGATATGACGCAGATCATAGATGAGATATCCAAGGTTGCCGAGGATAACGCGGCCTCCACCGAGGAGGTGTCGGCGGCAACGGAGGAACAGAACGCCTCGATGGAAGAACTCGCGGCCTCGGCCCAGGATCTTACGGTCCTTTCCGACAAGCTAAAGAAGCTTTCCGAGGAGTTCAAGGTATAACCCGATGCCCGAAATCATTCCCGGGGAAGACAGGCAAAACACGGTCGCCGGTGAAAAGGCGAACAAGGTTGTCGTGTTCACCGCGGGCAGGGAATATTTTGCCCTGCCTCTGGAGTCCCTTGTCGAAATTTACCGCTCGGTGGAAATTACCCCACTCCCTCTGGCGCCCAGCTTTCTGAAGGGGGTGGTGAGCGTCCATGGCCAGCTTGCCTCCGTCATATCCCTCGGGGAGATCCTTGAGGCCCCGGCTTTGACAGGCAGTTCGGGTCTTTTGTTGATCCTCGCCAGGGAATTCGGGGGGATAGCCCTGCTTGTTGAAAAGACAACGGGTTTTTCATCCTACAGCACCCTTGAGGAGGTGACCATGGAGCAGGCCCCGGATGGCGGTTCGGTTCATTTCCTCGAGGGCGTGTTCCGGGACAAGGGCACCCTGGTAACCCTTATCAGCCCGGAAAAGCTCAGGATCTGGATCGACCAGGAGTTCGCAAAAGAGGAGGAATAATGGCAATAAAGGTTCTTATCGTCGACGATGCCATGTTCATGCGCAATATGATTGCCGAGATTTTCACCGGGAAAAAATACGGGAATGAAGACTTCGAGGTTATCGCCGAAGCGGAAAACGGGCTGGAAGCCATCGAGAGGTTCAGGGAGCACAAACCCGACATCGTGACCATGGATATTGTGATGCCCGAGATGACGGGGATCGAGGCGCTAAAGGAAATCATGGCCCTTGATCCCTCGGCCAATGTGGTGATGTGCAGTGCCCTGGGGCAGGACAGCCTGGTCATGGAGGCGCTGGATTCGGGCGCCAAGGATTTTATCGTAAAGCCTTTTCAGCCGGGTAAAGTCATTGATGTGGTGACCAGGATTCTCGATTCGGCGGGCAAAGGATAAGGGGCAGGATCCCCGCGGGAGGATCGGGTCAACCGCCATCCTCCCACCGTTAAAACCCGGTTGTCAGCCGGGCCGTCCGGCGGCGGGCGGCGGTAGATTTTCCAGAGAACAGGCGATTTTCATGGACATGTCCAAATACAGGGATCTTTTCATTTCGGAGGCTCGCGAGCACATCCGGGGGATGAACGACTGCGTCCTCATCCTCGAAAAAGATCCCGGATCCGATGAGGGGATTAACGAGCTTTTCCGGCACGCCCATTCGGTGAAGGGTATGTCCGCCTCGATGGGATACGCCTCCATTTCCGAATTGAGCCACCGCCTTGAGGATATGATGGACACGGTCCGGAAAGGCCAGACCCGGATTTCCCAGGGTGTCATCGACATCCTTCTCTCCGGAATAGACAACCTGGAATCCCAGGTGGAATCCGTTGAAAACGGATCCGACCCTGCCGGGATCGACACGGCCGATATAATTTCACGGATCCGAGGGGTGGTCGACGGAGAACCGCCCCAGCCTGTCGCACCCGCGGCAGCCCGGGAGGAGGAAGCACAGGAGGACGTGGTTTCGGAATCCGACGAAGGATCCCCAACCGGGGAGGAAACGGAAAAGGAGGCCGTCAGCGGGCCTGAAACCCCGGAAAAGGGGGACACGGGGGAAAAAGAAACTCCCGGCAGGGGGGATTTAAGCGTTCATTTTTCAATCAACCGTGAAAGCCTGGTCCCGGCCGCCAGGGCCTATATGGCGGTGAGGAAATTAGAGGAGATCGGGAAGGTTTTCAGCGTTACCCCCAATATCGAGGAGATCAGGCGGGGCGCTTTTTCAGGATCCGTTTCCCTTCTGATGGACGGGATCGACAGGGAGCACGTCCGTAAAACCCTTGAGAGCCTCGTGGAGATGGGAGAAATAGAGATCACCGGGGGCCCTGCCCCTTCGTCGGGCCGGCAGGCTCCGAAAGCATCCGCCCCTGTCCGGGAGGCGGGGCCGTCGAAAAAGGAGCCCGCGGCAAAAACGGTCCGGATCAGCACGGCCCTCCTGGATACCTTCATCAACCTCATCGGCGAACTCATTGTCACAAAAAGCCGTCTGAATGATCTGATGAAGAAAACGGGTTCCAGGGATGTCGATGAGGTCCTGACCCGGCTCGACCACCTGGTAGGGAATCTTCACGGGGAGGTCATGAAAGTCCGGATGATGCCCCTGGATACGGTCACCCAGCGTTTGCCGCGCGTGGTGCGCGACCTGGCCAGGGCACGGGACAAGAAGGTATCCCTTGAAATCATTGGAGCCGACATCGAGCTGGATCGGGCCATTCTGGAGGAGCTCGGAGATCCTCTGATCCACATCCTCAGGAATGCCGTGGATCACGGGCTGGAGAAAGGCAGCGACCGGGCGGCAGCCAAAAAGGATGAAACGGGCAGGATCGTTCTCAGGGCCTTCAGGGAAAGGGATATGGTTTTTGTCCAGATCATCGATGACGGCCGCGGGATGGACCTTTCCAGGATCCGGGCAAAAGGGGTGGAAAAAGGGCTCATCTCGGCCGAGCAGGCGAAAGTCATCAGCGATGAGGATACCATCATGCTCGTATGCCGGCCCGGGTTTTCAACCGCGGAAAAGGTCACCGATGTTTCCGGGCGGGGCGTCGGTATGGATGTCGTTCAGTCCACCGTCGAAGGCCTGGGGGGATCTTTGAGCATCGAGAGCACTTCCGGGGAAGGGACGACGTTCACCCTGCGGCTCCCCCTGACGGTAGCCATCGTAAAAATGCTTCTTGTCAGTCTTTCCGATAATTTTTTCGCCATACCCATCACCAGGGTTGCCAGAACCATCAGGGTCCCCCGGGAAGATGTCAGCGAAAGCCAGGGCCATCTCTATCTCAGTCAGGGAGAGGATCTGGTTTCCCTTTTTGATCTCGCGGATCTTCTGAAGGTTGAAAGCCGCAGGAACGGAAGCCCGGTGCACAATATTGTCCTGGTGGAAGCGACCAACCGGACGGTGGGGCTGGTGGTGGATCGGCTGATCGGACAGGTCGATATCGTTGTGAAACCCGTTTGCTATCCCATCCAGTACCTCAAGCGGTATTCGGGAATGACGGTTCTCGGGGATGGAAGGATCGTCCCCATCCTTGATCTTGGTAATCTCTTCTAAAGGACAGGCCAGCCCGTATCCGCGGGTGTCCTGGACACGGGACCTTCCGGCAAGGGGCTTATCGGGATGGCGAGGGTATGCCGCCGGATGCCGGGTCAGGAGACACAAAAAGGATAATGGCCCAGATAATAGACGGCAACCGGATCGCGGCAAAGGTCATTGAAGAGGTTGCCGGCAAATCCGGAAATTTTCTTGGAGAGCACGGCCGCGTTCCCGGTTTGGCGGTTATTCTCGTAGGCGAAGACCCCGCCAGTGCCGTTTACGTCAGGATGAAAATCAGGGATTGCGCCAGGTGCGGCATTGAATCCTTTTCATACACCCTTCCCGAAAGGACCACCACAGGGGAACTCCTCGACCTCGTCGGGGCATTGAACAGGGATGACAGGGTTGACGGCCTGCTGGTTCAGCTTCCCCTCCCGGCCACAATCGACACAAGAAGCGTTCTGGACGCCATCGACCCCGCTAAAGATGTGGACGGGTTTCACCCGGCAAATGTCGGGCGGCTCGTCCGGGGGGATAAACATGTCCTTTTGCCCTGCACCCCCTCAGGGGTCGTGCGATTGCTGGACGATTCCGGGGTGGAACCGAGAGGGATGCGCGCGGTTGTCGTCGGCCGCAGCGATCTCGTGGGTAAACCCACTGCTCTTCTCCTCCTCAACCGGCACGCTACCGTGACCATTTGTCACTCCCGCACAAGAGATCTTCCCCAGGTCTGCCGGACGGCCGATATCCTGGTGGCGGCAGTGGGAAAGCCATTCCTGATCCAGGAGGACTGGGTCAGGGAAGGGGTGGTTATTATCGATATCGGGATCAATTCCATCGGGCCGGATGATGCCCCCCGGTTCCTCCTGGAGGATCCGAAGCGGGTGGCCGATTTTGAAAGAAAAGGGTATACACTGGTGGGCGATGTTTCACCGGCCGCTGCCGTGAAGGCCGGCCTGATCACCCCCGTCCCCGGCGGAGTAGGACCCATGACGAGAGCCCTTCTCATGGAAAACACCCTAAAGGCGGCCGAATGGAGAAAAAACCCGCCGGGAGTCCCGAAGTGAGAGCCCAAGGAGCCGGTTTTGCGTTCACCCTTTGACATGACCGTTTTCCCCTTCATCCACGGATCAGGGATGACGGCCTCCGGATTCGTGGACCTTGCCTCCGGATGCTTCCCCAAGCAATCCGGGTTGAGATCCTGATGGACCGCGCCCGGCTGTTCGAAATGCTCCAGCGAATCGCTTCCGGCGATCTTTCCCCTGAAAAGGGGCTGTCTGAACTTTCCGCTTTTCCCTCCTCGAACATGGGATACGCCCATCTTGATACCCATCGATATCTGAGAAGGGGCATCCCGGAGACCGTTTTCGGTCAGGGTAAGACCCCGGAGCAGATCGAGGGCATCGTCGGGAGGCTCCAGGAAGTCGGCAGCCCGGTTCTGGTCACGAGGATTTCCAGGGAGGGGGCCGATCGTCTCCTTGGCCGATGGGCCTCGGCCGATTACGATCCTTCCTCCCGGACGGTCCTTCTGGGGACCCTCCCCGCAACGGAAGACGGGAGGATCCTGATCATGACGGCCGGGACCTCAGATATCCCCGTCGCCGAAGAGGCCGCCCGAACGGCACGTTTCCTCGGCCGGGCGGTTCGCCGCGCCTATGATGTCGGG
>Ga0068714_10000484_pt1 | contig 75600 bp, 84 predicted proteins | sample MTBNYHSulfiMetaG_FD_62988 | JGI IMG/M metagenome (GOLD analysis project Ga0068714, IMG submission 62988) | Enrichment culture microbial communities from rom New York Harbor, USA that are MTBE-degrading - MTBE-NYH (New York Harbor Sulfidogenic)... | ecosystem: Environmental > Aquatic > Marine >...
GACAACACCGGCGGGTCGCATGGTCAGCGCCGAGGACGTGGCCGGGGTTGTGGCCTTTCTCTGTGGTGATGATTCCTTCATGATACGGGGTCAAACGATCGTTGTAGACGGCGGAATGTCCCTTGCTCCGGTAAGTTACTCTCACAAAGCGCATAACGAGTAGAGTGTACAGAGCCCTGTCGGCTAGCAAGATAACCGCCTTTTGCGCATATGTAAATTTATTGCTAAAATAACTCGGATAGCTCTTCGCCGATATGGCTGGTGGCGAAGAGCCTTTATTTCGACTTTGGAAATATGATGGAAGAATATCACCCACATCACATAGAAAAGAAGTGGCAGCAAAAGTGGTCTGAAGACGACCTCTATAAGGTCAGCGAGGAAAGTGATAAGCCCAAATGGTACGCGCTGACTATGTTTCCTTATACCTCGGGGGATCTCCATATAGGACACTGGTATGCAATGGCGCCTTCTGATGTACATGCACGTTTTAAGCGTATGCAGGGTTTTAACGTACTTCATCCAGTAGGGTTCGATGCCTTCGGATTACCTGCAGAGAACGCGGCTATCAGCCGCGGGATTCACCCCTATAACTGGACCATGCAGAATGTGGATAATATGCGTCGCCAGCTTAAAAGTATCGGTGCTATCTATGATTGGAGCCGGGAAATAATCACATGTCTACCTGAGTACTATCGCTGGACTCAGTGGTTCTTTCTGAAATTATATCAATCGGGTTTGGCTTACCGTGACAGGGCACCAGTTAACTGGTGCCCCTGCTGCCAGACGGTTCTTGCAAACGAGCAGGTGGTAAATGGCCTCTGTGAACGATGTGAGGCGGTTGTTACACGGTTTGATCTGGAGCAGTGGTTCCTTCGTATTACTAGATATGCAGAGGAACTTTTACAGCATCGGGACATTGAATGGCCGGAGCGGATAAAGTTAATGCAGCGAAACTGGATTGGTAAAAGCACCGGCGCTGAGATATCCTTCGCCATTGACCATCCCGGCAATGAGAATAAGGAAGTTCGTGTATTCACCACCCGTCCCGATACCGTGTTCGGGGTTACGTTTATAGTGCTGGCCCCGGAGCATCCGTTGGTTGAGAAACTGACCGCCCCGGATAAAAAAGGCGAGGTTGGAGCATATATAGAGCGTTCGCGGAGAGAGAGCGAGATAGAAAGATTGTCCACCGAAAGGGAAAAAGAGGGAGTTTTTATCGGAGCCTATGCCGTAAATAAACTCAACGGTAAGAGGGTGCCCATCTGGATTGCTGACTATGTCCTGATGAGCTATGGTACCGGTGCTGTAATGGCAGTGCCGGCGCATGATGAGCGGGACTTCGCCTTCGCCGTGAAGTATGGATTGCCCGTTAAGCCTGTCATTGCTCCTGAAGGCTGTTATGGCAACGAGCTGGTTGAGGCCTATACCGAGCCTGGTATAATGGTCAACTCCAGAGCATTTAATGGACTATCCAGCGAAAAGGGTAAAGAGGCGGTGACCGCTTTCCTTGAAGAGAAGGGTTGGGGAAAGAAGACCATTACTTATCGGTTGCGTGACTGGCTTATCTCACGCCAGCGCTACTGGGGAACCCCAATTCCCATCATATATTGCGAGCGGTGCGGTATGGTACCCGTGCCGGAAGAAGATCTGCCTGTACTGTTGCCGGAAAATGCTGAGTTTAAACCTACGGGAGAGTCTCCCTTGAAATACTCCGAGGAATTCGTGGAAACAACATGTCCCCGTTGCTCGATGCCAGCGCGACGGGAGACAGACACTATGGACACTTTCATATGTTCCTCCTGGTACTTTCTGCGCTATACAAGTCCCAAAGAAGATAAAGCACCCTTTAGCAAGGATAAAGTTGAATACTGGATGCCCGTTGATCTTTATACGGGCGGCGCCGAGCATGCTGTTATGCATCTTTTCTATGCCCGTTTCTTTATCAAAGCCCTCCGGGATATAGGACTCGTTGATTTCGATGAGCCGTTTACCCGTCTCTTTAATCAGGGTATCATAATAGCGGGACACCGTAAGATGAGTAAATCCAAGGGAAATGTGGTAAACCCGGATGATTATGTCTCCCGGCTGGGCGCAGACGCCGTACGTGCATACCTTATGTTCCTCGCTCCGTGGGAGCAAGGGGGGGAATGGAACGACAGTGGAATTAGCGGAATCAGCCGCTGGTTCAAGCGTATATGGTCACTGGTTATCGAAGAATATCGCTGCACTCGGGGTCATGATGATTGTTCCCACGAAGAGGCCGAGCTTAATCGAATCACTCACCAGACAATTCGGAAAGTGACCGGAGACATGGAAAAGATTCATCTTAATACAGTGATAGCCACCTTAATGGAGTTCACTAACTACATGGGTAAGGTAAAAGATGTCGGCTCAGTAACCCGTTCTGCCTGGGATGAGGCGGTGCGGACTCTACTATTGCTTCTTGCTCCTTCTGCCCCACATCTGACAGAGGAACTGTGGCATCGAATGGGCTATCCCTATAGTATTCATAATCAATCCTGGCCCATTTGGAATGAAGACCTGGCGCGGGATGAAGAGATTACCCTGGTAGTTCAGGTTAACGGTAAACTCAGGGATCGGATTAGCGTCCCTCCGAACATAGGCGAGCCGGAAGCAAAGAGCCTAGCGATGTCAAGCGAGCGGGTGAGGATGCATCTAAAAGGAAAAGAGGTTACTAAGACGATATACGTCCCCGATAAACTGGTAAATCTGGTGGTAAGATAGTATGAGACTTGCCTTTATTGGTGGCGGTAACATGGGAGAAGCGATGATAGCCGCTGTTATAAGCAAGGAAGTCAGTGCGGCCCGCGCCATCTCCGTAAGCGATGTAAACGAAGTCCGTCGAGGATATCTTAATAATAAATACGGTGTAGCTGTAACAGAAAAAGTTCACCCTGCCTGTGAGAGCGATGTTATAGTTCTCGCGGTGAAACCTCAGCAATTGCCGGGGGTGATGAGAGATCTATCAGGTCAGTTAAAGGAGCCACAACTTGTGATATCGATCGTTGCCGGCGTCACCATCGACACGCTACGTAATGGACTTGGTTACAATCGAATTGTCAGGGCAATGCCCAATACGCCGGCGCAGATCGGCGCTGGTATCAGCATCTGGACGGCTACATGTGATGTAAGCGAAGTGGATAAATCCCGGGCCGGCAGTATTTTGGGGTCGATGGGAAAAGAGATATACGTTAACGAAGAATGCTATCTCGATATGGCTACGGCAGTTAGCGGTAGCGGGCCCGCGTATGTTTTCCTTTTTGTGGAATCATTGATTACAGCGGCAACCGATCTTGGGCTTCCGGACAAGATGGCCAGAGAGCTTGTAACGGAGACGGTTTCAGGTTCAACGCGCTTTATGCAGATCTCTGATATTCCGCCAGCGGATCTGCGCCGAAAGGTTACCTCGCCAGGTGGTACAACCGCCGCGGCACTGGCATGTTTAGAAAAGGGTGGCTTTAATGTCCTGATCAAAAAGGCAGTAAGATCAGCCTATGACAGGGCTAAAGAACTGGGAAAATCATAAGAGAGCATCCTGTTTGCTTATCAGTGAATTGCCTCCAAAACATATCCAAACGCGTCAGCTTCATAAATTTATAGGTTTATCTATATCAAATTTTTACCTATTTATACAAAAAGTAATATAATTAAGAAAATTCATACATTTAAATCTCTACCGGAGGTGATTATGGATATTGAACACATGTCGCCGGAGTATAAGTGTTTGGGCTCAATCAAAGTTGGCCCCAGAGGTCAAGTGGTGATACCGGCCAATGCTCGGAAAGAGTTCGGGATAGAGAGCGGAGATACGTTGCTGGTTTTCAAGGTATTACATGATCGGGTGCTTGCCCTTGTTAAGGTGGACGCTCTCGAGCAGGTGCTCAGTGAAATGAGTAAACACATGGTCGGTTTTGAAAGGCTGATGGAGGAACACAGGCCTAAGGAAAAAAGTAGAAACAGGGGGGAATAGTCAGGTGAAACGTATAAAGGTTATAGTAATACTTCTGGCATGTTTGGTCCTGACTGGTACCACTGCCTGTACAACGGGCGGAAGTGACGGAGAGGGAAAGTCCGGCATGCAGTTCGCCGAGGTTACGCGTGGAGACCTTACCATCAGCGTCAATGGCAGCGGATTCATAGAGACAACCGAGGAGGTGGTACTGAACTTCGAAAGGGGTGGAAAAATAGGAAATATCTTTGTGGAGACAGGCGATGAAGTATACCAAGGAGAACCTCTTTTGAGCCTGCTTCCGGTCGATGAGGAGGCGTTAGATCTGGCTGTGACTCGGGCAGAAGCCTCTTTACTTCAGGCGGAAAAGGAGCTGGATGATGTGGTTAATCCCTTTACCGAGGAAGAAATAGAGGATGCTGAGCAGGCTGTCGATGATGCTGAGGACTGGCTGAACCTGACTGAAGATATGTTGCGTTATGCCATGAAACATGGTGACGAGCGCGAGGTAATGGAGTGGCAGATGGAGGTATTCAAGGCAGAGGGGCAACTCACCGCGGCTGAAGATAGACTCGATGAGATGCAGGAAGAGCCGGATGAAGATCTTGTGGAGCTACTTGAAAAGCAGGTCCTGGCGGCGGAGCAGGCACTGGAGCAGGCGGAAGGCGGTCTGGAGATAGAGGTCCTTAACGCACCTTTCGATGGAGCGATAGCCAGCATCAATGTCGAGGAAGGAGATATCATACCCCCTTCGGGCGCGTCGGCGATGCCCATTATAAAGCTTACCGATGTCAGTACCATGGTACTGGTAGTAGAACTAGATGAAATAGATGTTCCCAGTGTTGAAATCGGTCAACGAGCGATTATCACCGTCGATGCCCTGCCTTCACTTGATCTTGAGGGCACCGTTACCTTCATATCATCTGTCCCTACCGTGGAGGCGGGTCTGGTTCTATATGATGCCCAGGTCAGCTTCGAATTGCCCTCAGAAACAAAAATAAAGGTGGGTATGAGCGCTACCGCCGATGCCATCACCAGTCAACGTACGGGTGTCCTGCTTGTACCAGATCGGTCAATTATTTATGGAAAGGATGGCCCAATTGTACGGGTGATGGAGGATGAGCAGATAGTCGAACGGCCGGTGGTTATTGGAATCAGCGACGGTTTCCAGACCGAGATCAAAGAAGGGCTTGAGGAAGGGGAGAGGGTGGTAGTTCGTGAGAACACAGAATCGGATTCCGAGGATGGGTTTGGCATATTCGGTTAAGAAGGGCGGCATCTGTCAATAAATGTCTAAAGGTATTATTGAGCTTGATAGGATAACTAGGGTCTACCAGATGGGCAAGGTGGAAGTGCACGCCCTGAGAGGGGTCAGCCTATCTATAGGCAAGGGTGAGATGGTGTCCATTATCGGGGCTTCTGGCTCTGGAAAGTCAACAATGTTGAACGTTATGGGTTGTCTGGATAAACCTACCTCAGGGAGCTATTACTTTGAACAGGTAGATGTGGGCAGGCTTAACGACAATCAGCTGGCCGAGATGAGGAACAAAAAGATAGGCTTTGTTTTTCAGGACTTTAATCTCCTTACACGAGCTACAGCTATAGCTAATGTTGAACTTCCGCTGGTCTATGGCGGCTTCCGGAACAGGCACAAGCTAGCCATAGGGGCACTGGAGCAGGTAGGGTTAGCGGGGAGGGTTAACCACAAACCGATTGAGATGTCCGGGGGTGAACAGCAGAGAGTAGCTATCGCCCGCGCGCTGGTAAACAACCCGACCGTTATTCTGGCAGACGAACCCACAGGAGAGCTTGATACGAGGTCCTCGGAGGAGATTATGTCCATCATGCACCGGCTGCACAGGGAAGGTAAAACGATAGTTATTATTACCCACGAACTGGACATCGCAGAGCAGGCCCAGCGAACGGTCCGGATTCGCGACGGGAAAATAGTAGAAGAATGAAATTCAGGGATTCACTTGCCACTGCCCTTAAATCACTGGCCGCCAATAAATTACGCTCTGGCCTAACGATGCTCGGCATGGTAATCGGGGTTGCCGCTGTGATCGGGCTTATGTCTATTGGCAGGGGGGCACAAGATGTTGTCACCTCTACCTTTGAGGACCTCGGTTCTAATGTTGTATTTGTGCAGTCCCGTAACCCTGATGCCCCCGGGTTTGCCGGGCTGTCACCTGGTTTTGCCACGCAGAGCCTGACGCTGGAAGATGCTGAAGCTATCGCAGAGATTCCTTCGGTTTTAGCCGTTGCCCCGAGCAGCACTAATTATGCCGAGTTAACGGCTGAGGACGAGACCTTTGCCGCTATGATTGAGGGTAGTACGGCTGCCCTACAAAATACCAACAACTATACCATCGCCTATGGACAGTTCATCACCGAGCGGAATGTGGCCAAGAGGGATACGGTGGTTGTGCTCGGCAATAATGCGGTGAATGAGCTATTCGATGCGCCTGATCCTACTGGTGAAAGGGTTAAAATAAAGGGACGGCGGTTCACGGTAATAGGTGTTTTGGAACCCAAGGGCGGTTCGGTAATGGGGGTTAACGTAGACGATATAGCCATAGTTCCGATAACCACCTTTCAGACCAAACTCTTTTCTCAGCAGACCCCCAGCGGCGAGGATGTTGTCGGATCGATTTCGGTACAGCTTGCCAGCTCGGAGGCCATCGATGGGGCGATCGAGGATATCAAGGCCGTTCTGCGTCGCAGCCATGATATCGGCAAGGATGACAAAGACGATTTTGTCGTTATCAGCCCGGAACAGGTGGTGGGTATTCTTAACCAGATAACAGGGGTATTTACAATATTCTTGGGGGCGATTGCCGGGATATCCCTTCTAGTCGGTGGCATCGGAATCATGAATATTATGCTGGTTTCGGTAACCGAGCGAACCAAGGAGATCGGTATCCGTAAGGCCATGGGGGCCAAACGAAAAGATATACTTATTCAGTTCCTTCTTGAGTCTGCGCTGATTAGCCTCGTCGGTAGCGGTATTGGTGTTATCTCCGGCTATTTCATCTCGCGCATCGCCTCGGGGATATCGATATCCGGCACCAACCTGCCTGCCGTGGTATCACCGGATATCGTGGTCCTTGCCATCTCTGTTGCCATCTTAATCGGCATAGTTTCCGGGATCTACCCGGCATTGAGGGCGGCAAGGCTGAACCCCATTGACGCCCTTCACTATGGCTGATTACAATATGTTAATATGAACTGGCTCGATATTGTCATAGTAGTTGTAGTCGGCGTAACTGCATTTATTGGTTTGCGAAAAGGCATCATCAAGATGGCCCTTACACTCGCTGGCCTGATAGTGGGCATAATCGTGGCCGGTCGCTATTACACTTCTTTTTCCCAGTACCTGAGCTTTATTTCGTCCCCTACGTGGGCACAGGTGGTGGCATTTATCATCATATTTGTCGGCATAATGATAACAGCCGCACTGCTTGCCCGTCTTCTGGAAAAAGCAGCCTCGGCAATGATGCTCGGTTGGGCAAACCGGCTGGTAGGCGCTATTCTTGGATTCATAGTGGGTGCTATGCTATGTGGTGCTGTGTTGGCTGTTTGGGTTAAATATATAGGTAGGCCAGGGGTTGTGAATCAGTCTGTAATAGCTCCCCTCTTACTGAGCGTTTTTCCTAGAGTACTTGCCCTTTTGCCCGCAGAATTCGATTCGGTGCGGTCCTTTTTTCAGTAATGGCTATGCGCAAAGTTAAACGTTAAAGCATTATATTAACCCCCGCCGCTGGGATATCGAAATCGGCGGGGGCTAAACCGCTTAACCCTGTTTGTTTATCAGTAGGTCCCTTCGGCAGGCTCTTTACCTGGATGGAGCCCCCGCCACTTCTCCAGGAGCTGTTCTTTGCTCTCCGCTTTCTCGGGATCGGTTACACAAGCATCGACTGGGCATACTTCGGCACACTTCGACTCCTCGTAGCTTCCCACGCACTCAGTGCACTTATCGGGGTCGATCACATAGATTGTCTCCCCCTCACTGATGGCCTCATTAGGGCATTCTGGTTCGCATGCTCCGCAACTGATACACTCATCCGTTATCTTGTAAGACATAATACCTCCTGTTTTTCCTCCTTTTGTTAGTTTTGAGAAGGCTTGGCGTCATATTATTAAGACTAAAATCTATTCTTCTACGGCATATTTCTTTTTAAGGGCTAACGCCACATGTTCCGGGACCAGCTCACTGACATCACCTCCCAGTTGGGCTGCTTCCTTGAGTAGACTTGAGCTCAGGAATTGATATTTTAGATCCGACATCATGCAGACTATCTCTATTTCCGGCGAAAGCGTTTTCTGCATCATGGCCAGATCGAACTCCCGCTCGAAGTCAGCGCTCATTCTCAGCCCGCGTACTATTGTCTGTGCCTTTACCTCTTTGGCAAAATTGACGGTCATCCCGCTGAAAACCTGAGCCGAAACATTGTCCAGGTCAGCTATCGATTTCTCTACCAGTTGCAGTCTTTCTGTGGTAGTGAAAAGTAGGTTTTTCATCGGCCTGTCGTAGACACCGATGACCAGCTTTTCGAAGAGCCGGGATGCTCTTATGATAATATCAAGGTGGCCGTTGGTAACTGGATCAAAACTACCCGGGTAGATGGCGATGATCAAGATATATTCTCCTTCCGATAAACCGATATACAGCTATCCCCGTGGCGGCGCTCTTTTATCATCTCTAGGGAGCCGTATTGTGTATCGAGGGGCTTATGTGGTGAATGGGTTACCACTACAGTGGATTTTGCTCTGACCAGCCTGGATTCGGACAGTCGATTTATAGTTCTACCTATAGAGAGACTAGAATAGGGAGGGTCTATCAAAACTATACTGTACTCCTTGTTGAGGAATAGTAATGCTTTATCAACATCACGGCAATAGATATGTGCCCTATCAGAAAGCTTCGTCTTCTCCAGATTCTGTCTAATTATATCACAACAGCGCCGTTCACGCTCAACAAAGTCAACCCATTCGGCGCCACGGCTTAACGCCTCAATACCAAGCGCACCGCTTCCAGAAAATAGATCCAATACCATGCGCCAGTCATCTGTAAGCGTCTCTAGCATAGAGAAGATCGCTCCCCTTACCAGATCCGTTGCCGGGCGCGTAATACTGGAGTCTCGGGGTGACTTCAACCGATGACCTTTTGCTTTACCTGCAATAATACGCATTGATTTTGGATTATTACATCCGGCCCTGAGTATTAAGCGGCATATATCTCTATTATTAAAAGAAAGACCTTAATTGACCTAGGCCTGTTCCGGATTATATTAAAAAGAGCCAGGGAATTGAGGCAATTATTATTTACTTATACTCCTGCTCGTTCCAGCTCTTTTTTCTCGGCTTTGGTGAAATCGCCCAGCGTATTTTGTGGGCATTCCTCGACGCATTTAAGACAAAGGGTACATTTTTCCTGGTCGAATTCGGGGAGCGCGGTTTCCTTATTCCACTCTATTGCTCCATATTCACAAGCTTTGAAACACTTACGGCAATGTATACACCCAAAATCGCACCTTTCACGGCCTGGAATATTCTTTAATGGCTTATAACTGCAATTGAAGGCTATCTTTGTGTTTCCCGGAACCAGGTCAATTATGTTTTGAGGACATTCGCTTACGCAAAGGCCACATCCGTTACATTTGGTAGTATCCACGACGGCTATGTTCTTCTCGGGATCGATCGATATGGCGTTCTGGGGGCACACCGTTACACAGTCCCCCAACCCCAAACAGGCATAAGGGCATTTCTTGTAACCGCTCAGAAGCTGGGAAGCCCCTTTGCATGTTTGTATTCCCGAGTACTCACAGACAATTTCAGAATCTCCGGTACAGCGAACGAGGGCTTTCTTGGTCATTCCGGTAACATCCAGCGTTATCCCCAGTTCCCTTTCCAGTTCCTTCAGCCTTTCCTCTTCCTGAAGCACTGTTGGACATGGTGTCGAAAGCACCATGTCCGGGTCTTTAGCTACTGCCTGTGCATATCCAAAACAGCCAGCGTATCCACAAGCACCGCAATTGAGCCCCGGCAGTATGGCATTGATTTTCTCCGTCTTTTCCAGGCCCTTTACCTTCTGTGGTACCTTAAGGTAAACGAAGAATATCGCCAGTGCACATGCCAGCCCAATAGCGGTAAGAATTCCGATAACCATTCTTTATTTCACCCTATTTTGAGTATAGCATTCATTATATCATCCCTCCAAATCCCTGGAAGGCAAGACCGAGCAAGGTGGCCACTATGAATGCTATCGGTAGCCCCCTCATGGATTTGGGGGTATTGGCGAGTTCGAGCTTTTCCCTTATCCCTGACATTATTGCTAGTACAAGCGTAAAGCCCAGGCCAGCACCCAGGGAAGCTACAACGCTTTGGGAAAAGGAATAGCCTTCGCTTGCATTCACCAGCGTGATGCCGAGTACAGCACAATTGGTTGTAATTAATGGTAAATATATCCCAAAAGCGAAATACAAGTTTGCGTTTGTTTTCTTGATAAATAGTTCAATTATCTGCACCAGGGTTGCTATCACCAAGATATAGATGACGATTTGCATATAAGCAATGTCCGAGGGCAGCAGAATGTAATGATGGATTATCCAGGTGACGATAGAGGCGATGGTCATTACGAAGGTCACCGCTACCCCCATGCTGATGGCGCTCCCCAGTTTCTTTGAGACGCCGAAGAACGGGCATAGGCCAAGGAATCTCATCAATATAAAGTTGTTGATAAGGACCATGCCAATGAATATAGTGGCAAACTCACTCATTACTTGAGTACCCCCGTCCTTCTAAATAGTGCCATCAACAGACCGATGATCAGAAAAGCGCCCGGAGGAAGGATAAACATAACTATGGGGTGATCTTTCAAAACCGGTAAATCGAAGAAATGGATACCGAATACCTCCATACTTCCTGTACCCAGCATTTGTCTCAAGAAAGAGATCATGAGCAATGCTGTCATGAAGCCTGTGGTGATCCCAAGCGCATCGGCAATAGAGTTTATTATCGGGTTCTTGGAGGCAAATGCCTCTGCTCTCCCCAGAATAATACAGTTCACTACAACCAGTGGAAGGTATATTCCCAGTGACTCATATAGGTCGGGAAAACGGGCGTGGAATATCAGATTTACCACTGTGACCAGGGTAGCAATAATAACGATAAATATCGGAATCCGGGTTATGTCGGGAACAAACCTCCTGATCAAAGATATTATTACGTTTGCACCAAGAAGCACGATGAGAACAGCCAGGGTCATTCCCAAGGCATTATCAATCGAGTTACTGATCGCAAGTGCAGGGCATAGGCCAAGTGCCAGCACGAAGACCGGATTGGAAATGATTATTCCCTTGGCAAATTCCTTGCCGAACTTAGCCATCCTGTCCCTCCTCGATCAGGCTCACCTTTTCCTGAGCGGCTTTCCTGACAGCATCTATCACGGCGGCCGAACTTATGGTAGACCCCGTTATAGCATCTACCTCTCCTCCCTCTTCTCTTAAGGCAACTTTTCCGATATTCAACCCCTTGAACTGGTTGGTGAACGATGGCTCGGTTATTCTGGTTCCCAGTCCGGGAGTCTCTTCGTTAGAGATAATAGTAATATCCTTGATTGTGTCTTTATTCTCCAATCCTACCAGGATATCGATATTTCCGCCATATCCCTTTCCAGTGGCGATGAAAGCGTAACCTAACCTTTCTCCGTCTGAATATATAGTATAAATATCATTGGCGAACTCGTAACGGCTCATTTCGGGGAACATCTCGGAGAGCATGGCCTCAGTCTCTGCTTCCATCTGCGCCTCGATTTCGCCTCGGGTAAAACGATCTGTATAGGTAAGCGCTGTAACCGAAATAGCCACTACTGCGGTAAGGATGATAACAGGGTAAGCTTTTTTCCAGAAATCTTTAGCCTGCACTCGCTCTCTCCATGAGCCCATATGGCCTTATCTTTATATAGCGGTCGATGAGTGGGACCATTGCATTCATAAATAGTATGGAATAACAGACTCCTTCCGGCATGCCGCCGAACCGTCTTATAAGCATAGTAAGTGTCCCCAAGGCCACAGCAAATACAATCTTGCCCCGGTTTGTAAGCGGCGAAGTGACATAATCTGTAGCCATAAAGAAAGCGCCGATCATTAGTCCACCAGCGAGGATATGAAACAATGGATCCTGACCCATTGCCAGCGCTATCAAGGAGACTGTTCCAATGTATATCGCTGGAATCCGCCAGTTTATTAAGCCGCGGCCGATGAGGAAAAAGCCCCCTATCAATATGAAAAGGGCGGATGTTTCTCCCAGCGAACCTGCTGTATTGCCGAAAAACATTGCCTGATATAGCGAAGGCCTTCCCGCCGTCCATATAAAACCCTCACCCAGAGGCGTTGCCATAGTAACAGCATCGGCGGAAAAACCGGTTGGTGCTACCCAGGTGGTCATCTCAAGGGTAAAGCTCATCGACATAAATGCCCTTGCTGCCAGGGCGGGGTTGAATATGTTATGCCCCAGACCCCCGAAGGCCTCTTTAGCGATGGCGATGGCGAAAATAGCTCCTAGAGCAACCATCCAAAGTGGTATCATGGGCGGCAGCACGAGCGCAAGCAGAAGGCCGGTCACGACCGCACTCCCGTCCATGGTAAATACTTTGCCTCTCAGTCTTTTACAAATGTACTCGGTAAGTACCGCCGCGCCTATGCTTACTCCTATTACGGACAGGGCATGATGGCCAAAGAAATATATTGCAGCACCGGTGGGAAAAAGGAGAGCGATAACCACCAAATACATAATCTTGCTAACTGAAAGCCCCCGCCATAAATGTGGTCCGGGTGAAATGAGTAAATGTCTCACTTCGTTCATTTACTCGCCGCCTTCTTCGCAAGTTCCTTTTTAGCTACCTTGATATACTGCACTATCGGAATATTTGCAGGACAGGTATAGGTGCAGGAGCCGCATTCAAAACAATCATCGATATAGTAGTTTGACTTACATTCTTCATACAAACCCTCTTTGGCATGTCTGGCAAGGAGGGTTGGCATCAATCGCATGGGGCAGGCCTCAATACACATTCCGCAACTGATGCAGTCCTGTTCTTTAACCGGTTCCTCTGTTTTGATCAGGATGCTGTTGGTGCCTTTAACTGCAGGGAAATCGAGGTCGAACTGTGCAATGCCCATCATCGGACCACCCAGTATTATTGTATTCGCCATCTCACTCATTCCACCACAGTATTCGATAAGGAATCGGATGGGCGTACCGAACCGGGTAAGCAGGTTCTTGGGGCTGCGAACCGCACCGGTAACAGTGATCACCCTCTCAACGAGGGGTTTACCCATAAAGACGGCGTCGTGAATAGCTTTAGCTGTACTCACGTTCTGAATAACGGTGCCTACATCCATCGGAAGCCCCCCGATAGGTACCTCTCTATCCAGTATTGTTTTAATCAGGGTCTTCTCCGCTCCCATGGGGTATTTTGCCTTAAGGGGTATCACTTTCATATCATTTTGTAGTCCCCTATCATGTATTAGCTTTTCCAGATGATCTATGGCATCTTGCTTATTATCTTCTATAGCAATATAGGTATTCTGGGGAGATAGGACTTTTTTAATGATATTCAACCCGGAGAGAACCTCTTCACCGTATTCTAGCATTACGCGGTGGTCCGAGGTTACATACGGCTCACATTCGCAACCGTTCAGAATAACAGTATCTATTTTCTTGTCTTTTGGGGGAGAGAGTTTGACATGGGTGGGAAATGCTGCTCCTCCCATACCTACAACGCCTGCCTCCCTTATTAGTTCCAGCATCTCCTTAACAGAAAGTGACTCTGGGTTTTTGGGTACTTTGCATTCCACCCACTCGTCATTGCCATCTGCGGCGATAACCAGGGCTTCTACAAGCTGGCCGGTAGGAGGATTAACCACCATGGTGGTGCCGCTTACTTCCCCGGATAAGGTAGCATGAACAGGAGCGCTTACGTACTTATCCGAATCTGCTACCTTTTGACCTGTGAGTACCCTGTCTCCCCGCTTCACAAGTGCCTGAGCAGGGGCCCCAATATTCTGCTGTAGGGGGATTACCACCTTTTCCGGTAGCGGAGCCTCCTCAATGGCAATATCTTCACTCAGCTTATGCTCGGGAACCTTGACACCACCAGAGGAATTCCTTTTCTTCAACCCGATAGACAATTGCTCACCTCTTCGATATTAGACCAGTTATCAGATATTCCGACAGCCCGGAAGACGAATGTGTATCCCTTTCGCTGTCCACGATGAGGCATTCCGTGTTATCAAGAGATTCAATCAATCCGATACCTTCATCTGGCCCCATGACAAAAATGCTGGTAGCCAGAGCATCTGCCTTAGTGACGCTAGAAGCTATAACGGTGGCGCTGATGCAGTCCGTTGCGGAGTAGCCAGTATGGGGATCGATTATATGATGTGAAGTCTTTTCAGGATCAAAATACCTTTCATAGTTACCAGAAGTTGCTATTGCCTGATCGGAAAGAGCAAATTCAGCAAGGCTTTGGCTGGTGTTATCGGGGTTTACCAGTGCCACCTTCCACATATCGCCCCCGGGCTTGGTGCCCAGCATCGCCATATCACCACCCGCATTTATAATTGCATGTTCAATACCCATACCCTGTATAACTTCCAGGCCAGCATCTGCCGCATAGCCCTTGGCGATACCGCCCAGGGTAATTTCCATGTCTTCAACTGAAAAGTATATCCTGTTTTCATCAATCACAACCTTGTCATATCCTACCAGCTCCATGGTTTCCGCTATAGTGCTCTGCTGGACGGCTGCGCTTTCCTGCCAGAGGCCTCCTTCCCACAGTTCGAGGAGAGGCTGAATGGTAATGTCAAAGCATCCGTCAGTGATGCGGCCGTAATCCAGTGATAAATTGATCATCTGCCGAAGGTCTTCTGAAGGATCTTCCAGAGAGCCATCTCTGTTCAGTTGGAATGCCTCGCTTTTTTCGTCGAATATAGATGCTTCGCTTTCTATTTCTTCCATTTTCATAAAGGCGGCATCAAATACTTCAGCCGCTTTTTCCTGATTCGAGGCGTACAGGCTTATAGTTACAAAGGTTCCCATCATGTTGCGGGTATCTTCATATTTAAATAATTGCTCATCCTCACAACCGGTAGCTAGAAGCGTAATACTTGCGATTAATAAAGCTCCGGCCAGGGTATATAAAGCTTTACCCATTTATCTTTGCTTATCCTTGCCACCCTTTGGCAAGAATGTTCTCGTCTGCAGAATGTAATTACAGTTAGAATACAACCTAGCTATTGTAGCAGAAAGTTATGCCAAGTACCAGCCCGTTCCTCTTGTCTTAACCCAGTATGCCCAGGAAAATGCCAGCAGCGGTAGCGGTACCTATTACCCCCGCCACATTTGGACCCATGGCATGCATCAAAAGAAAATTTCTGGGGTTGGCTTGCTGACCCATCCTTTGTACCACCCGAGCTGACATGGGTACAGCAGAAACCCCGGCAGCGCCTATCATGGGGTTGATCTTCTCCTTGAGAAAAAGATTCATAAATTTTGCCAGTATTACTCCGAAGAAGGTTGACACGGCAAAAGCCGCGATTCCCAGGCCAAATACCAGCAGGCTCTCAGGTTGAAGAAATGATCTGGCACTCATAAATGCACCCACTGACACTCCGAGTAGGATAGTGAGAATGTCAATGAATGCGTTGGCTGCCGTATTTGCCAGCCGATCAGTAACCCCCGACTCCTTAAGGATGTTACCCAGCATGAACATCCCGATAAGCGGGGCGGATTTGGGAACAAGCAAAATGATTATAATGGCACCGATTACGGGAAACAATATCTTTTCAAGGCGCGATACGGGCCGTAGCTGCGGTTTCATGTATATCGCTCGTTCCCTTTTGCTGGTGAGCGCTTTTATTATCGGCGGTTGAATGATCGGCACCATTGCCATATAGGTATATGCCGCTACTGCGGTTGCACCGATAAATTGAGGCGCCAGGCGATTGGTAAGGTATATGGTAGTCGGTCCGTCGGCACCGCCAATGATTCCGATTGAGGCTGCTTCACCCAAGCCAATGTTGATACCAGAAAAGGTTGAACCAAAAAATAAAGCAACGAAGAATGCAAAGTAAACCCCAAACTGGGCTCCCGCACCGAGGATAAGGGTCTTAGGGTTTGCTATCACCGGGCTGAAGTCGGTCATAGCACCCAGACCAAGAAAAATTAAGGCTGGTATCAACTCCCAGACCAGACCATAACGGAAGATACGAGAGAGAAGGCCGGCCGGCTCACCGCCGATGGCATAGGCTTCGACGATGTTTCCCTGAACGATGGAATCCATCAGGCCGCCAAGTGGCAGATTAATCAATATAACCCCGAAGCCAATAGGTACCAGAAGCAGCGGCTCCATTTTCTTGACGATGCCCAGATACAGGAAGATGGCACCAATAGCCAGCATTACTCCATTGCCCCAGTAAAAGCTGGCAAAACCGGTTTCAAAAAGACCGAACATAAGCCCTCATCGCATAATTATAGGCTAAATATCGATAACCACAATTGTTTCACCAGGCTTGACTACCTGTCCAGTACTGACGCTCACTTCACCGACCACGCCATCTACTGGCGCCAGTATCGGATTTTCCATCTTCATTGATTCTAGGATGCAGATTACATCGCCTTCCTGGACCTGATCACCGGATTTAACATTTACGCTGGTAATCTTGCCTGTAATGGGGACCTCGACGATTTCTTTTCCCACTCTTATTCACCTTCCCGTATACTATCTTTATTCTGAACGCGGTGTATTCTTCGCACTATAACCGCAACCAGTGCCAGTGCGGCTGCAAGAATGCTCAGCACCAAGAAAACGGTACCGAAACCTATGCCGCCTATTTGAAATGCCTGAGACCAGTCAACCGACATTACCGATTTACTCCAATTGTAGTTAATTTTGGATAAAAATAAAGGGTGGAATCGGGTATCCCCAATGGGGCTCCACCCCTTAGTACCTGCAAGGTCAACATATACCCGGCAGGCCGCACCACGACCGCCTAATCTACTTTAGTTCCTTGCCCCTGTTATTCCCCAATATAATCTCAGCCTGGTTAGCTTTTACCTTCGCCGGGTGCGGCTTCCACAGTAGCCTGGTGTACTACAATTTCCCCTTCTTCCAGATCAACAACGGCGGTATCGCCTGATTGGAACTTGCCATTGAGAAGGCCTTCAGAGAGTTTGTCCTCCACCATATCCTGGATAACCCTACGCAGGGGGCGAGCGCCGAAGACTTCGTCATAGCCTTTCTCACCCAGGAAGTCTTTTGCCGAATCGGTTACCTCCATCTTAATCGACTTTTCAGCTAGCCGCTCGGTGACCACGGCTAGCATAAGATCTACTATCTTACGGATATGCTCCTTATTCAATGGATGAAATACAATGACACCATCGATGCGGTTGAGAAATTCGGGACGAAAAGTCTTCTTCAGTTCTCCCAACAGCTTATCTTTCATTCGCTCGTAGTCCTGCTGCCTGTTCTTAACCTCATCGCTGCTCACGGAAAAGCCTATAGATGAACCCTTCCTGATCAATTCCGCACCGATATTACTGGTCATCACGATAATACTGTTGCGGAAGTCAACACGTCTACCCTTTGCATCTGTCAGATGGCCGTCATCGAATATCTGAAGCAGTATGTTGAAGACATCCGGGTGAGCCTTTTCTATCTCGTCGAGTAATATGCAGCAATATGACTTGCGCCTCACAGCCTCAGTCAGTTGGCCACCTTCCTCATACCCAACATATCCTGGAGGAGCTCCAACAAGCCTGGATACGGCAAACTTTTCCATATATTCCGACATGTCGAGCCTTATAAGGGTTTCTTCACTGCCGAACATAAACTCGGCCAGGGCCCTGACAAGTTCAGTCTTACCAACGCCGGTCGGCCCTAAGAAAATAAAGTTACCTATCGGCCTACTTGGGTCCTTCAGTCCGGCTCTCGCTCGCCTTACTGCTTTGGCTACGGTAGTTATTGCCTCGTCCTGACCGATGATACGCTTGTGCAACACGTCTTCCATTTCCAAGAGGCGAGCCGTCTCGTCCTCAGCAAGCTGGACTACAGGGATACTTGTCCACATGCTTACCACTTCGGCAATATCCTCCGTGGTCACTACAGGTTTGTTTTGCTCTTGTTCCGCATGCCATTCCGCTTCCAGTTGCCTTATTTTCTCCTCGATTTGGAGTTCGCGCTGCCGTAATTCGGCAGCATAATCGTATTGTTGGGTAGCCAGGGCGGCATCTTTATCCCTGTGCACGCTATCTTCCAGGCGTCGGGCGTCTTTGAGGGTCATTGGTATGGTTCTATTCCTGATCCTGACTCTTGATGCTGCTTCGTCAATTAGGTCGATCGCCTTGTCTGGCAGAAAGCGGTCAGGTATATATCTCGAGGCCAATGTCACCGCCGAACCGAGTGCTTCATCGCTTATGGAAAGGCGATGATGTTCCTCGTAGCGCTCTTTAATGCCGCTAAGAATTCGTAAAGCTTCTTCTACGGTGGGCTCTTCTACAAGAACCGGCTGGAAGCGGCGCTCAAGGGCGGCATCTCGCTCCACGTGTTTCCGATAGTCATCGAGTGTGGTAGCGCCAATGCATTGTAGCTCTCCCCTTGCAAGTGCTGGTTTCAAAAGGTTGGCAGCATCTACTGCACCCTCGGCTGCTCCTGCACCTACCATGGTATGGAATTCGTCGATAAAAAGCACACAATTACCGGCTGTCCTGATCTCATCTATAATCTTTCTTAACCTGTCTTCAAACTCGCCACGGTACTTGGTTCCGGCAACGACTGCTCCGATATCTAAAGCGATCAATCTTTTATCTTCCAGGGTCTCGGGAACATCGCCGGCAACGATGCGATGGGCTAATCCCTCAACGATTGCTGTTTTACCCACACCTGGTTCGCCAATAAGAGCCGGGTTATTCTTTGTACGGCGGCTCAGAATTTGAATTACTCGCTCTATCTCCTTGCTGCGGCCTATAACCGGGTCGAGTTTTCCAGCCCTGGCTGCTTCAGTGAGATTGATGCCTAACTGGTCAAGGGCAGGAGTGCGGCTTACACTTCGCCCGGACTTTGACTTAGGTGGCGATTGGCTAAGTATTCGTTCAACCTCGGCCCGTGCCCGGTCGATGGTAATACCCAGATTGTCCAGTACGCCGGAAGCTATTCCTTCACCTTCTCGAAGTAGACCTAGAAGGAGGTGTTCCGTACCGATGTAATTATGCCCAAGGTAACGCGCTTCATCAATCGCCAGTTCAATTACACGCCGCGCTCTTGGGGTTAGCCCTGTCTCAGAAGTGCTGGGCTTATCGCCACGTCCGGTAACAAACTCCACAGATGTGCGTACTTTGTTAAGACTCACTCCAAGGTTGGTCAGCACCTTCGCGGCGATGCCCTCTTCTTCACGCACTAAGCCGAGCAAAATATGCTCGGTACCAATATAACTGTGATTAAGGCTCTGGGCCTCTTCTTGGGCCAGTGTTAGAACTCTTCGTGCACGCTCTGAAAATTTTTCGAATCGGTTAGCCATCTTTCTAAACCACAATTTGAAAATTTCACTCAGCTAGTAAAATTATATAGTACCAATCTTAAAAGGTCAAAATTAATGCTTAAATACATTAAGCCCCCTGGCAGTGGCATATTTTCCACAAAGGGTTGCCCCTTCAGTATCGTCTGCGCTGAGGCGTTTCACTTCCGTGTTCGGGATGGGAACGGGTGGTTCCACCTCGCTCTAACCACCAGAAGGCTATTCGAGCATCCGCTATATCTTGTAAGTAGGTTTGTTTCCTCACCTCCCACAACCAAGCCATTATAACACAAACTTTGCTATAATAAAACCCCTTATTGTTACTTTAGCAATTCAGGCAAGTGGCCTTTTTGATGGTATGCCCGGGCGGCGAGGATATTTCATGGGGGTTGCTGATTCTTTGTAAACTACAATCAGCTTTCGTTGATCAGAAAGTTCATCAAGCTCAATATTTACTACATCTCGAAGTCGTCCTCCCAAGAGGCCGATAGCGATTATCGCCCGTTCTAACTCTTCAGCTATTTCACCCTTTTTTTGAGCAATAAATCTGCCACCTACCATGCAAAAAGGAAGCGCGAGTTCCAACAGTGTAACTAAAGGGGCAACTGCACGCGCCAACACCATATGGAATCTCTCCCTGTATTGGTTTTCGTAAGCTGCGCATTCGGCGCGATTGTTAATCACCTCAACATTGTCCAGACCGAGACGCACAATAATATATTTCAGAAAAGCCGCTTTCTTACGGTTAGCCTCGAGCAGCGCCAAATTTATCTCAGGAAAGGCGATCTTTAGGGGTATGCCAGGTATTCCCCCTCCAGTGCCGATGTCAATTATGCGCAGACCTTTTGCAAATTCAGTTCTTGGCCAGATACGGTATAAGGTCAGAGCGTCCAGGAAGTGTTTTATCTGGATATCCCTCTCACCCATTATTCCGGTAAGGTTAATTCGACGGTTCCAATCCTGTAGCTCTGCCCTGTATATATCGAATCTATTGAGCTGTGCTGGGCTTAGCGTAAGACCAATTCTTTCTGCCCCTGACTTAAGGATGTCCATAATCATATAAGAAGCATTCCTTGGCAGATATCAACTACGCGGAATTATAGCACCTTTATGAATTTAGAAGTAAATGTCATGCTGTATCTTCATCCATTCAAGTGATTTGAATTTTACCCAGGGCTGTGCTATTTTAGGTGTAGAGTTATAATTAATTAAGGTGGGCCGCTAGGGGTGCCGAAAGGCTGAGAGGCTTCTAAGCCGACTCTTGGAACCTGAGCTTGATAATGCAAGCGTAGGGAAGTGGTGGGAAAGACCGGGGTCTATCAGTGGCTATAAGTACCCTAGGTCTTCTTTTTTTCGGGGGTATAAATGACTCAACTTGAGATGGCAAAAGAGGGCAAAATTTCTCCTCAGATGGAATCGGTAGCTATTCAGGAAAGATTGACCGCGGATTTTATCAGACAAAAGGTAGCTCAGGGGAAGGTAGTAATTCCTGCAAATAGCCTACACCAAAACCTTGTTCCCTGTGGTATTGGCGAGGGGCTAAGGACCAAGGTTAATGCCAATATCGGCACATCCTCGGATTTTCACAGCGTTGAAATGGAACTTGAAAAGCTATGTACGGCTATTGATGCTGGCGCTGACACCGTAATGGACCTATCGACTGGGGGAGATATTTCAGCAGTCAGAAGTGCAATAATTGAATCCAGCACTGTGCCGATTGGGTCCGTCCCTATCTATCAGGCGGCAACCAGGGCCCTGGAAAGGCAAAAAGCCATAGTTGGAATAAGCGTGGACGAACTGTTTGCCGTTATCAGGGAACACGTTGAGAGTGGTGTTGATTTCATTACCGTGCATTGCGGTATAACCCGGGCAGCAATTGAGGGTCTCAAAGAACAGGGAAGGGTTACCGATGTTGTGTCACGTGGCGGAGCGCTGTTAATTGGCTGGATGCTTCATAATGATAAAGAGAATCCCCTTTATGAGCACTATGACCGTTTGCTCAATATAGCAAAAGAGTATGACGTAACCCTGAGTCTGGGAGATGGTATGCGACCAGGCTGCCTTGCCGATGCAACGGACCGTGCCCAGATAGAGGAATTACTTGTTATCGGGGAACTGGTAAGGCGGGCGCAAAGGGCGGGGGTTCAGGCGATGGTTGAAGGCCCCGGCCACTTGCCTCTGGATGAGATCGAAGCCAATGTGCGACTCGAGAAGTCTATTTGCCAGGGAGCTCCTTTCTATGTCCTGGGGCCCCTTGTGACCGATGTTGCGGCTGGCTATGATCATATCACAGGTGCGATAGGTGGTGCTATAGCCGCAGCCGGGGGTGCCGATTTTTTGTGTTATGTCACCCCTGCCGAGCATCTTTCCATACCGGAATCCGAAGATGTCAGAGAGGGTGTTATTGCTACTCGAATTGCTGCTCATGCCGGGGATATTGTAAAAAAGGTAAATGGAGCCATAGAGTGGGATAGAAAAATGTCAGTGGCGCGTAAAGGTTTAAACTGGGAAGAACAGGCGAGATTATCGTTGTATCCGGAAAGGTCTCGATCCGTTCATGGAAAACACGCTTCGTCGGGAGCAGCCTGTAGCATGTGCGGTGAGCTATGCGCCATGGAGTTAATGGAAAAATATCTCGGCGTTTCCGCACCTCGGTGTCGCCATAAAGACAAGAAAAGTAAAGTGAAGTAAATTAAAATAAAGCAAGCCATTTCCCTGTGTAGTTAAGGAGGAATAGATGCAGCTCGATGATGCTAAGATATCGCAGGTTATTACCAGCAGTTTCTTTGAGGAATTCCAGCGGGCGATGGATGTCGAAGTTGCTATTGGAGGCGCTGGCCCGGCAGGGATGACTGCTGCCTACTATCTGGCAAAGGCAGGTGTACGGACGGTTATTTTTGAGAGAAGCCTGAGGCCGGGGGGTGGCATGCCAGGTGGGGGAATGATGTTCAATACCATTGTCGTACAGGACGAAGCTATCGAAATCATTAATGAGTTCGGCATCAGGAGTATAGAACGCGAGAAAGGCTACCATACTTCTGATGCCGTAGAAGCCTCTTCCGCGATATGTCTTAAGGCAATACAAGCTGGGGCCAAGGTATTCAACCTGATTGCCATTGAAGATGTTATGATACGGGAAGATGACCGTATATGCGGGCTGGTACTGAACTGGAGTGCAGTAGGGCTTGCTGGACTTCATGTCGATCCCCTTTCAATAAAGGCAGATATGGTAATAGATGCTACCGGTCATGCAAGCGAAATATGCCATATAGTGGTTGATAAACTCGGCGGCAAACTCAATACCACAGGCGGTGGCGTGATGGGGGAAAAGCCCATGTGGGCTGAAGTAGCCGAAAAGATGATCTTGGAGAACACCAGGGAGATCTATCCTGGACTGATTGTAGCTGGTATGGCAGCTAATGCGGTATGCGGTACCCATAGGATGGGGCCTATTTTCGGCGGCATGCTTTTGTCCGGAAAGTGTGCTGCCGACATCGCCCTAAAGAGCCTTCGCTAATCAAACAAGGCTTACGACTCGGTACAAACTAGACTTAATTGGCAGTTAACACTGTTGACATAAGGCATAATAAAATACGTCGTAATTACTCCCATTGTAATGCAATAATTTGGCGAAGTTGGTTCATTCCTCTTCAGTATTTTTATCATCGGGCGGCCGTCCAAAGTTGCGCCACCAGTCCTTGAGCCTTTCCACAATCTTTTTTTCATATCCTTGTTCACTTGGAGTATAATAGCGCCGGTTCTGTATAGAATTGGGCAGGTTTTTCTGTTCGACAAAGTGACCTGGGTAGTCATGAGCGTATTTATAATCCTTCCCGTATCCTGCCTCTTTCATTAAAGGCGTAACTGGATTTCGCAGGTGGAGTGGAACAGGTTGATCGGGGTTTTGCCGGATCTCCTGCTGGACCCTGGAGTATGCCTGGTAGAGGGAATTGCTCTTTGTCGCTGTGGCCATATAGACGACCGCTTCAGCCAGGGCCAGGTTACCCTCAGGCATACCCAGAAAATGGACTGCCTGCTGAGCAGCCATTGCAATTACCAGGGCCTGAGGATCAGCCATTCCCACGTCCTCCGAGGAAAACCGTACCAGGCGACGAGCGATATAAAGAGGGTCTTCTCCCGCCTCCAACATCCGTGCCAGCCAGTAAAGTGAAGCATCCGGGTCAGAGCCACGCATAGACTTATGTAGTGCAGATATAGTATTGTAATGCTCTTCTCCAGCCTTATCGTAACGCAATGCTCGATGCTGGACAGCATCCTCAATGGTAGCCAGAGAAATTCGGCGCCTGCCCTTTTCATCAGGGGGTGTTGCAAGGGCAGCCATCTCAAGGCTGTTAAGTGCTATCCTGGCATCATTGTTGGAGGCCTTGATAAGGTGGTGCAGTGCGTCTTCATCCAGATCGATGTTAAGCGCTGCAAGGCCACGTATGGTATCCTTAAGGGCTCTTAGGATTATCAGATGGATCTCGTCTGCTGTTAGAGGGTTCAAGTTAAGTACCTGACAGCGAGATATTAGGGCGGAGATCACCTCAAATGACGGATTTTCTGTGGTGGCACCGATGAGGATTACAGTGCCATCTTCTACATAAGGCAGTATAGCGTCCTGCTGGGCTTTATTGAAACGGTGAATCTCATCAATAAAGAGTATTGTTTGCTGGTTTAGAGCCTTCCACCGGTCCTTGGCCTCTTCAATTATACGGCGCAGGTCTGCAACTCCGGCGTTAACTGCGCTTATGGGGCTGAAATGGGATTCCGTCGAATCGGCGATAATATAGGCCAGTGTGGTCTTACCACTGCCGGGCGGTCCCCATAATATGATAGAGGGTATTTTCCCTGTTTCAATGGCCTTACGCAGAACACGCCCGTTACCGATGAGGTGCTCCTGACCGACAAAATCGCTAAAAGTAGTTGGTCTCATGCGGGTGGCAAGAGGTGCCTCCATGCCCCTTTTTCTGTCTGGTGTCTGCTCAAACATATCCATATACTGCTCCCTGTTAAACAGTTACCTGTCCAAACTTTATAATTCTTTATCTATATCGCCTTACCCGGAAGCGATATACCTTTATGGGTTCATCGGGAAATATCCCTGCTTTCTGACGGCAGATGCTGATCTGAGCATCTACAGTATCAACTCCCTCCAGGTCTGGCAGAAGCAGACCCCGTCTCATCCCGGATTGAACTATAATGCCGTATTTCTTCGGATCGAGTTGGCCTGTATCTTCTACTGGCTCAGGCGTGGTGAGTATATCTACATTGTACGTTAAGTCTTTTAATTCGTCAGCACTGACAGGCGGGAAGCGCGGGTCCCTGGTTGCCGCATTAATTGCATTAGCGATGATTTCCTCGGCTACATTCTTCGTGCAAGGCTCAAAGGTTCCGATGCAGCCCCTTAAACTGCCGGATTTGTGAATGGAAACGAATACGCCCGCCTTTTCCTCCATCTCATCGGTAAGCTTTTCCGGACTCGGTATTACTCTCTCTGTTACATAGGTTTCTATTGTGGCTTTGGCAAGCTTGGCCGGGGGCGACATTTCCTTAATCAATATACTGGCATAACCGACTACGGAAGAATAATCCCCTGTACTATCTCCACTGGTACCGTATCTAACCAGTTCTGTCTGAGTTGCCCCCAGGTTCTTAGCAGCTATAATAAGTGCTACAGTTGGAGCATAACCACACATGGATATACCCAGTTCCTTGACCCTGCGGAGTAGCTGCTCCTCATCAAGGTGAAGTATCGCCTCTATAGCCTTGTTGTCCTTGCGGCGGGCCGATTCGCTGGACTCATAGTGGGTCATGTCACTGGATGCTATTATTGTCACGTCACGCTCCAGATCGCTTACTGCATTCGCAATTGCCGTGCCGACATCTTTATATGCTTCTGGATCCTGGTAGGAAAAAAGGACAGGCACCAGGCGGAAGTTATCTTTGAAATATTGAAGAAAAGGTAGCTGAACCTCTATAGAATGTTCATAAAGATGTGCCTTATCATCTTCTTCAAGGTGACGGGAGGAAGTAAGTATGCGCCTCGCAAGTTCTCCGTCAATATCTATACTGCCCAGAGGGGTTTCCCAGTTACCCGACGTCATTATACTTAGTGCCTTTCCCATACCGGTGTGATTAGGGCCCAGAATAATAAATGTCTCTTTAAATTTAATTCTAGATATAGCAGCAGCGGCCACCGGCCCCGAATAGGGGTAGCCGGCGTGGGGTAATATCAACCCGAGCGCATCTTCTCTTTGGGATTTTTCATCTACCATCCCCGCTATCATCTCTTTTAGTCTGGAGGGATGAGACGGATAAAATTGACCCGCAACGACTGCATGCCTCACCATAATATCCCCCTTTCCGATTGGATCTGATCCATTAATTCAATGCTCATATTTAATTATCTTTAGATAAATTATATCATTCACAATGGATTGGTCATAGGATATTTTGGAACCAGGACAAATTTTTACCTTAAACTTATTGACAAGATTGATATTCCGGATTATCCTTTATTGCTGCTAAAATATAAAGGGAGGGCGAAGTAATGAAAATAAGTGCAAGGAACATGTTAAAGGGTAAGATAAAGAGCATCAAGCCGGGGGTAGTCAATACAGAGGTAACAGTGGAACTTTCCGGCGGGGATGTCATTACATCGATTATTACCAAAGAATCCGCTGAAAAACTTGGTCTCGGCGAAGGAAAATCTGTATACGCAGTAATAAAGGCTTCAAATGTTATGATAGCAGTTGATTAGCCTGATACCAGTTTAGTTGTGCAGGGTGTTCGGTTGGAGAAGGAGGAAGGCAATAACTTCTTTGCCCATGGCCTTTACCTATATTAATACGAGTCAGAAACAAGCATGCTAAATACGGAACGCTTTGCCCAATCTCTGCATGTCCTATTTTTTCAAAAAGTCCGCAGATTGATATAAATCAATAGCTGTCCATTAATATAGACAGAGCATCCTCCTGTATTGCCATGATACTTTTATCGTCATCCAGCTGGATTTCATATATATAGTAGCTTGGCTGGTTTTCAAATCCTATACTGTAGTAATCTACAATAACCCCGGATTTACCTACATGAGGCTCCATGTCTCGATATTTAGGTTTCCCCTGTTCGTCTCTGGCCGAGACTATCTGTATACGTTGTCCTTTAATGTATCTTGGCATATCATCTCCTTAAATACATATGATATTTAATCTGATTCGTTTATTATATGTTTCGCTTCCTCCGCATATTCTTTTGGAACCGATAACTTCACTTCACCTAGCCCGTCACAGATAATACCGTATATCTTGCCTGCCGCATCGTACTCCATGTATACAGGAATACCCTCGCTTTCCAATTTCCCTTTGATTATCTCGGCTGTCTCAATACCCTGTACCCTGATTACTACTTCAAAGTTGGGCAAAGCACTCATTTTTTATCTCCACACTTAAATATGCTTATTATACTACTTGTTGTTCAGGAGTTACATTTCAGGTTTATAACACAAAACTTCAATTATGGCATCATAGGCCGCCCTTTTGTGTAGCTTAAAAACCACCCTAATAAGTATTGTTCGGCTTGTAGGAATAAAGGAAAATAAACGAAGATTCAGGAGTTCAAGTGGTTCGGGCGCGATCGAATATAGAGTCGGTACCAAAAGCTATTAGCTATCTTGATGAAGAATATCTGGGTAAATTGATTCGTCGGGTATACAGACCCGTAGTGCCTTCACCTGTTTTAAAAGAACGGCTTAGAAAACGTCTTATCTCTAAGGCTAACCGTGTTGTTGCAGTTCATAATATTCAATCCACCCAGTTTTACAAATTTATCAGGTTACGTCAGATCAGGATTGGAGAATGAACAGCCTATATTTAATTGCTTAGCAGATTATGGCTGGAAGGGCTGTCTTTAATTATTTATACAGGTTCATGTGATGCTAAAGAAAGAAGGTGACATTTGGCCGCTACTTACGATTGACGAGGTTTCTCTGCTTTTGAATATTCATATTAATACAATCAAGCGTTGGAGCGATGATGGAAAAATAAGAGCATATCATTTGGGTAATTGTGGCGAATATAGATTCGATTACGAAGACATAAAGAGGATATTTTTGGAGAACGGCACAAGAATTAGTGGATCTAACTAGATAATTCAAAATTAGTCAATACGATGTAGATTAAAGCGTTTGAGGGGCGTGCTGTAATTAAACATATCCCAAGAGTCGGGATTTAACGGCTCAATAAATGATCAAGGCAGGAGTAGATAAAAATGAAAATAGTTGTGGTCGGATTTGGTCAATGCGGTGGTCGAATCGCTGATGAATTTGTTCGGTTGAACAATCGGGCACGTAGCCATCGAGGGATCGAGATAGTCACCGATGCGTTTGCAGTAAACACGGATTCTGCTGATCTGAGCGGTTTATATAGTATAAGGCCGGACTACAAGCATAGAATCCTCATTGGTGGACGTATTACCGGAGGGCATGGAGTTGGTAAGGTAAATGAACTAGGATCCGAGATAGCTAGAGAAGACAGCGACAAGGTAGTTGATGCCCTCAGAGCTAACCGACATTTTACTGAATCAGATGCCTTTCTTCTTTGTGCGGGAGCAGGTGGCGGTACTGGCTCGGGATCACTACCGATAATAACGCAGCTAATAAAAGAGCGCTATGCAGACAAACAAGTCTATAACCTTGTTGTGCTTCCCTTTGACCATGAGGAACAAAACGAGGAGAGGACCATATATAATACAGCAACGTGCCTTAAATCTGCCGATGCTGTAGCTGACGCCGTATTCTTGATCGATAATCAAAGGTACATCAAAAAGGATGCCTCACTGAGAAACAACATGGCCAAGATAAACGCACTGATCGCCGAGCCATTCTATAACTTACTCTGTGCGGGCGAAGAGAAAAAAAGAAAACATATCGGAGCGAAAACACTTGATGCCGGCGACATTATGCAGACCCTGAGCGGCTGGTCAGTGATAGGCTATGGTCAATCATTGCTGTCGTTAATCAAATTACCTTTCGAACGAAAGCTTAATTTCAGAAAAAAAAGCGCCGAGACTTCATTGGGAATCCAGGCTATGGACGAAGCTATAAGCGAGCTATCATTAACATGTAACCCGAAGGATGCTAACCGTGCCCTATATCTATTGGGAGCACCGGATAATGAAATGAATATGGAAATGGTTAAAGAACTTGGAGACTACCTCAGGGATATATGCCCCAAGGCGATCATAAGAAACGGGGACTATCCCAGGGAAAGGGGCGTTTTGGCTTTAACTGTAATCCTATCGGAACTTGATACCGTGAACAAAGTTACTGATCTCTACCAGAAGTCTATCGGTGTGCTTGGCGAAATTAAGAAGAAGCAGGAGGAAGTGGCCTCTAAAATAAAATACATAGAAGATGCCGGAAAAGGGGTACCTTCACTATTAAAGCTATAGGGAGTTATAACCATAATTTTCACCTAAAAAGCAGAACGGTTACTTTTCATCAGGCCCGTTAGGAAAATCGCAGGTATATTGTGCCCGATAAAGATCTGGGATGTGGAGCTTTAGTCTATTACATCGAACATAAAAAGGCGCGGATTATCCCTTTTAAGTTAGATCGGGCCAAATCTTTTAAGAATGCACGTGGTCTGTAACTATCTTAATGAATTGGCCCGGCGAGATATTTCGTATAAACCCCGGGCTAATTCTTAATAAGAGAAGGTATATCGATGAAAACTAATTTTGCTACTAGACTTCTATTACCTTAACCTTGGCTAAAGCTTCAAGGTGGCTATAACCATTATCAATGTACCTCGCTATTTGGTGTGAACGCCTATATACTGGCGATAAAATGTACTTAAGTAGTCTTTTTAATCTCATATCTAATCCTCCAATTAATTTATATATCCAATAATATTTGTTATAAATTCTCTTGTATGTAATATTAATCACTATCGATTTAAAGATTCAGTAATTATATTACAATAGTAGATACCCTTTTTTATTAAAATCAGTTTAGAAATTACTTAGAAAAGCCTTAAAGCACAACTGGTTAACCCGGGCTTCATTGTAGATAAATCTAACATTTTAAGAGCCATAATCATTGACAGACGCACTTCTTTTATAAAGAAGGATCTAGGACCAAGGATGGTAATAATAAACCAAATTTAGTTTAACGGAGTTAAGAGTGGTCACAGAGTGATCGGATTCGATGAAATAAAAACGGGGATCGGTATACAGGGATAAACTCCGGGCGTTACAAGGATTTGCTACCGCGAGGCGAAGCAAAATGATATCACATTCGCATCCAGGGTTTCCATCTTGCGGCTCGCCATTCAAGCATGTCCTGACAAAAGGCGTCCCGATCTTTCTTTATTGAGTCGTACATGTGAGCGTTTTCAAGAGCAATAGCACCCAGATTTGCGACTGTCTCCACGAAGTAGATATCGTCAAGGTTAAAGCGTCTCGGATCCGATGTATATACGCGAATTACCCCTATTACCTCTTCTCGGAGTATCATAGGGCTACAAAGTATAGATGCGATTCCTTCATTCTTTGCTTCATCTCGGAATTGTATTCTTTCATCCGTAGCTGCATCGTATATGGCCACTGACTTACCCTGTAAAGCTTCCGCCATACTCTTGTCAGCCGATAAAGGGCCTTTTTTCAGATATGATTCACTTAGTCCATAAGTGGCTGAGTGAACTAAGGCGTTTTTATCTGGAGTAAGAGTCATCAGGGAACAACCTTTTACACCTAGGGCTTTGGCTACGCTTTCAACGATAGAATGTGGCACAACATCAGGATTTAGGCTTGAGTTGATTGCTATGGCAACTTCACGTAAGGTCCTGCAGTAATTACACTCTGCTCGTACCATAAAATTGCCTCCGCTTATTGTTTAAATTGTCAATGATACATTATCCTGTCGACCTAGTCAATACCCTAAGTTCGAGGCTTCTTTTTACCATAAATAATGATGATGGGTAAAAAAGTAACGGAATCAGTTCATTGAAACCTTCATGTCTGGAATCACCGAGAGGTTTAGTATGTGAATATAGGGAACGTGGATTTGAGCTTACATTTATCTAGAATCGAGTAAAACACCCTATTTCTCAGAGCCGATTTTCTCTATGACATTTCTTGTAAAAGCGCGGGCCTTTTCAAGCCTGAGCTCATCCGGTTGACCTTTGCTATTATCTTGTTTAGCCCCCATGCGAAGTTCTGATTTCGGGTGCACAGACATGACAAGCTTGATAAATCTGCTAAGTTCGCCCTGACAGTTAAACATATCCACTATTTCAGCTCCGCTTGCAGCCTGTCTGAATTTATCGAGCCAAGATGAGAGTTCTTCTGCTTCTTCTGGCGCACAGTGTGTGATAAAGAGGGCTATCTTTCTGCCATTAGTGCAGTGCTTCTTTAAAAACTCAGAGGTATGCTTATCTGGGCCAAAGGCATGAATGGGGAAACCAAGGAAAACAAGATCATAACCCTCAATAGTCTTAACTTTATCTATCGGCTTTAACTCTTTCTCAACGCTGATTTCTCCATATATAGCCTCAGCTACCTTCTTTGTATTGCCGGTCTTCGAAAGATAGGCTACTAAGACTTTCATACACTGCCCCCTTTAATGTTAGATATTCCGTATTTTAGCGGATTGAATATACCGCCTTTAGTAGTTTTTGTCAACTCAGCTGCTAGCTCCCGAATAGTTTGATGATTCGGCATCCATTATTATAAAATGTGATTCTGCTTTTCTGTAATTTTTTATTCCCAGGTAAAGATTTACTTTACACGTTCATGGGCCTCTGTAATCAATAAAGAAGTGTTACGGAATACTTAGCCATTACTTAAAGTAAAAACCGCTGTATTTTGGACTACAGCGCGTTCTTCCATTGCTAAGGGCACTGGGCCAACTTGAAAAAAAGAAAAACTGGATTATACTGTCAGGAGAACGTTTTGCTATACTAGATATCCCATGACCTTATCAAGTTATGGGTTTATGCTTCGGTAAAACTGAATTACCTGAGTGTGAAGAATTTAAAAAGGAATTAGCTTTGAAAATTGGTAGCGGGGGTAGGATTCGAACCTACGACCTTCGGGTTATGAGCCCGACGAGCTTCCACTGCTCCACCCCGCGTTACAGCTTAAGTATAGACGCTTGTACAAGAATATGTCAAACTCGGTTCCCTAGCCCTCTCAGGCTATTTCTTTGCTAAGATTAGCCAGGAATTCAGCGTTGTTTTCTGTTTTTCTTAATCGATCGAGTACACGCTCGGTGGTATCTGTAAAACTGACTGAATCCGAAGCCACCATGGATATCATCCTTCGCAGGAGGTGGACCTGTTTCACATCCTTTTCACTAAGGAGTAGTTCATCACGTCTTGTCCCGCTACGTTGAATATCAATTGCCGGGAAAATCCGGCGTTCGGCCAGACGACGATCCAGGTGCAATTCCATATTGCCGGTCCCCTTGAACTCTTCATAGATAAGGTCATCCATTCTACTGCCGGTATCGATAAGGCAGGTTGCGATAATTGTCAGGCTTCCACCTTCATCCATATTACGTGCAGCACCAAAGAAACGTTTTGCCGGGTGAAGGGCGGCAGGATCAATACCCCCTGACAGAGTGCGTCCGCTAGGAGGCATAATCAGATTATAAGATCGCGTAAGGCGCGTGATGCCATCAAGCAGAATCACTATATCGCGGCTGCTTTCCACCAGCCGTTTGGCTCTTTCTAGGGCTAATTCGGCAACTCTTATGTGATTTTCCACCGGCTCGTCGAAGGTGGCACTTACAACATCGCCCCTAACCGAGCGTTTTATGTCAGTAACCTCTTCCGGCCGCTCACCAATGAGACAGACCATAAGGTGAATGTCGTTATAGTTATTGGTGATGGCGTTGGCGATGGCCTTGAGGAGAAGAGTTTTTCCCGCCTTGGGAGGCGATACGATCAAACCACGCTGCCCGCGGCCGATCGGGGCTATAAGGTTGATCAATCGGCTCGAGAGATTATCGGGCGTGGTTTCCAGGTTGATTAATTTATCCGGAAATGTCGGGGTTAGCATTTTGAAGTGAGGCCTAAGTTTAGCTACTTCGGGGTTTATATCATTAATAGCCTCAACTCGGAGCAGGCTGTTATATTTTTCGCTATTCTTGGGCGTTCGCACCTGACCGGTTACCATGTCTCCGGTGCGGAGCCGAAAGCGGCGAATCTGCGACTGAGAAACGTAAATATCATCAGAACTGGGTAATAAAGAGCTCTGCCTCAGGAAGCCGTAACCGTCGTTCATGATCTCGAGGATTCCGCCGCAGAAAATGTTTCCCTGTTGTTCTGTATGTGCCTGTAGAAGCCGCATCACGATGTCCTGTTTTTTTAAACCGGTGCAACTTGAGAGCCCCATTTCCTTGGCTATCTCAACCAACTCGTCCCTACTCTTGTTTTCTAAATCTGTAATGTTCATTTTATCTTCCCCTTGTTTGTATTTATAAATTCCCTCTCCTTGATATTCCCTATTGAGAGGGATAGTTCTGGAGGGGATTGTGTTCCATTAATTTCATTCAAGTTCATTTTTCTCTGCTCGAATTTATGAATAATATTTATGTTTAGATTTCACCGCTGAACCGTGAGCATTATTAATTACTTGCGAAGGCACACTATTTTTCAGGTTTTTGTGAAACACGCTTCCAGTCGGCCAAAAAACGGGCAACTCCTTTATCTGTGAGCGGATGATTTATCATTTTCATCAGCACATCATAAGGAACGGTGGCAATATGGGCACCCGCTTGCGCCGCTGCCAGGCAGTGTTGGGGGTGTCGAATGCTTGCCGCGATTACTTTGGTACCAATGTTATAGTATTTAAACACTGCAACTATGTCCCTTACCAGTTGCATTCCATCGTGCCCGGCATCGTCCAGCCGACCGACGAATGGACTGACGTAGGTGGCGCCGGCCAGTGCTCCAAGGAGGGCCTGGTTCAGTGAAAAACAGAGAGTCATGTTTATCGATATATTTTCTCTGTTTAGAACTGTTATGGCTTCAAGGCCCTCAGCGGTAGCCGGTATTTTTATAGTGGCGTTCGTAGCCCATGAAGCCTTAATCCGTGCCTCTTCAATCATTGACTGGCTATCCTCAGCCAAAACCTCCACCGAAACCGATCCGGGAATTATGGCGCAGATGGTTTTGGTTACCATTTCGTAGTCGCACGTATCCTCATTGGATACCAGAGTTGGATTGGTCGTGACCCCACTTATAATGCCCAACCTTGCTGCATGTCGTATTTGTTCTATATTTGCTGTGTCCAAAAAGAGCTCCATATGTCTCTCCCGTTAATAATTTCTACAGCTTATTAAGAGGATAGCGGTAACGTTGGTTGTGCTCCCTCACGCAGAGTTTCCATGGCAACTTTGATAAAGCCCAGGAAAAGGGGATGCGGACGCCCGGGACGTGATTTAAACTCGGGATGGAACTGGCAGCCGACCATCCAGGGATGACCGGAAAGCTCACATATTTCCACTAGCCTGCCATCAGGTGAAAGGCCGGAGTAGGTCATTCCTTCCTTTTCCAGAAGAATACGGAACTCGTTATTGAATTCGTAACGGTGTCGGTGACGCTCATTGACCAGATATTCTTTGTATACACTGGCAGCGAGGCTACCTTCGATAAGCTGGCAGGGGTAATCTCCTAACCGCATGGTCCCCCCTTTGCTTTCTATAGCTTTTTGTTCCGGAAGGAGATCGATGACAGGATAAGGGGTGGTATCGCAGAATTCGGTGGAATTTGGCTCGTTTGATCTCAATATATGGCATGCGAACTCTATCACCATGACCTGCATTCCCAGACATAAGCCGAAGTAGGGGATTTTGTTCGTTCGAGCATAGCTCGCTGCTTTTACCATGCCCTCTATCCCTCGAACCCCAAAGCCACCTGGAACGATAATACCCTGTGCGGAGTGAAGCAATAGATCACAGCCGTTTCCTTCTAAATCCTCGGAACTGACCCAGCTAATGTTGATACACCTGTTATGGTGCAGAGCCGCATGGCATAATGCCTCTCGGACGGAAAAATAGGCGTCCTGTAGTTCCACATATTTACCAACAAGCGCTATATTTATCGGTTCAAGTGGCTCCTTTATTCTCCTGACTAGCTCCTGCCATTGGCTAAGGTCGGTTTTACTGGTTTTACGGATCAGTCTATCTATAATCAACTGTCCCAGGCCCTCTTCTTCGAGTACCAGCGGGACCTCATAAATGGTGTCTACTGTAGGAAGAGGGATAACAGCCTTTCTCTCAACGTCGCAGAATAAGGAGATTTTATCCCTTATCGATTCCGATATATGATAATCACTGCGGCATACGATAATATCCGGCTGTATACCGATGCGACGCAATTCATTGACACTATGCTGGGTGGGCTTGGTTTTAAGTTCCTGAGTGGAGGTCAGGTAAGGAAGAAAGGTTACATGTATGTATAGTACATTGTCCCTACCGACATCATTCCTCATCTGTCTTATAGCTTCCAGGAACGGTTGCCCCTCTATGTCACCAACTGTGCCGCCCACCTCGATGATAAGGACCTCAGCTTCGGACTTGTCAGCCAGCTTTTTGAATCTTGCCTTTATCTCGCTGGTAACATGGGGTACCACTTGAATTGTTCCTCCCAAAAAGTCGCCCCGCCTCTCCTTATCAATAACCGAGCTATATATTTGTCCCGAAGTAACATTTGATTCAGCAGTGAGATCGATATCGATGAAACGTTCATAGTTTCCCAAATCTAGGTCTGTTTCAGCCCCGTCCTGAGTAACAAACACTTCACCGTGTTGATAAGGTGACATTGTACCAGGGTCAACATTTAGATATGGATCAAGTTTCTGTACTGATACGCTGATCTGATGACTCTTCAATATGGTACCGATAGAAGCGACAGTAATACCCTTGCCGACTGAACTAACCACTCCACCGGTAACAAAGATATATTTTGGCATAAAGGAGAACCAAACTATAAATAACTCAAGAAAGTCATTATTTCTGTGGAAATAGCCGGGCGATAGCAGGAAACCATCAAGGAGGGGTGTTAATAAATGTTGACTAATTTTTCTCCTCTAATAAACTATAAGATGAGAAACACTGCTTGTCAAGTCGATTGGCGAAATATAATGAATATTGCAGTTGTAAATCTATTTCTTGTGTCCCCCATTAGATGTTAAAGAAGGTGAATCGCCTTTGTCGCTTTCTTATTTGTGTTATGATTCACTGTATGGAAATAAATGTCCTGATCGATGAACCTTTTGCCAGGTTTTTAAATGCCCGGTGGCTTGAGCTACTAGCCGGACAGGTGCTTGATGCCGAGGGAGTTAACTCCCGAATCGAACTGGGCCTTGTCATAGCCAGCCAGGAAAGGGTGCAGGCACTTAACCACAAATACCTGGGCAAAGATCAGCCCACCGATGTTATTGCCTTCCATATGAAATCTCCGGATGACGAAAGCTTTGTTTTGCCACCGGACGGGTTGTTGCATCTTGGTGAAGTCGTTATATCATATCCCCAAGCTGTCATACAGGCCAGCCAGGAGGACCACTCCGTAACGAAGGAAATCGCCATCCTAGTTATTCATGGTATACTACACCTACTGGGTTATCGCGATGACAGCCCCGATACAAAGCGAATTATGATGAAGCGGCAATCAGACATATCGGATTTACTGGCGGATATTATCAAGTAGTAGACTAATTCAAAGGGGGTACCAGTTGAAAGTTATCGGAATTAGTGGGAGCCCAAGAAGACGTGGAAATACGGATCTTTTACTAGATGAGATAATGAAGGGTGCGGCCAGCGAGGGCGCTGAAGTTAATACCATCGTACTAAATAAGCTCAAGATTACGCCCTGCCAGCACTGTGATGCTTGCTATAAGGAAGGAAAATGTCGCATTAAAGATGATATGCAGGATATATACAGGGATCTTGAAAGCGCAGATCGAATAGTACTGGCGTCCCCCATACAGTTCCTGGGTCCGACGGCGCAGCTGAAGGCAATGATTGACCGCTGCCAGGCTCTGTGGGCACGAAAGTATATATTAAAAAAACCGCCCCTTAATGACCGTCGGGAAAGAAAAGGGCTCCTTGTTTCTGTAGGCGCCCTAAAAATGGCGGATCTTTTTCAGCCCACTATAGCCATGGTTAAAGCCCTTTTCAGCGTCCTGGATATTACCTATGAAGGTGAACTGGTATTCCGCGGTGTAGATGAAAAGGGTGCTATTGCCAATTACCCAGATGCCCTGCAAAAGGCCTACCTTGCAGGCCAAAAGCTGGCCAAACCTTAAAGTGCGATTCGTGTTTTCCAACGCCGAATTGGCCGCAACCTGTTAGTGGCCTGTCTATGGCTTAGCTTTTTATATGCGGTCATTTTATGTGTGGGTTCAACCTATTTCCATTTAAGCTGTAAATTTTGGCCCTTTGTTTTGGATGCTACAAGCTTTTGCCGTCGTCAATCATTGACCTAGCAGGTTCAGGGATTTAAAATATTATAAAAGCTCAAGTTATAACCTATATGAATAAAAGCAGTCAAATACCAGCGCTCGGTGAAGCTGCTACCAGATTTCTGGTGGCGCTCGCACCTGAGCATAGGGAGGCGAGTCAGCAAGAAGTCTATAAATTTGTCCGCTTCTATGGCTGGGAATGTATGTTCGCCGAACTATCTGCTCCGGACATAGCAAGATATGCAGAGAGGTTATCTTTATCAGATACAGATTATGCTAGAAAGCTGGAATTGGTAAAGGCCTTTTTGGTTTATGCTCGTAAAGAGGGCTGGAGCAAGGCTAACTTGGCCTCTCATCTAAAAGCCAGAAAGGGAAAGATGCATGATGATTCATCTTCTCGTGAAGGTCGGCGACAGGCTATTTCTTTGACAGCACAGGGCCATGCGGAGATGGAAAAAGAGCTCGCTTCCCTTAAGAGAAAGCGTATTGATGCTATAGACGAGGTGAGACGGGCCGCCGCAGATAAAGACTTTCGGGAGAACGCTCCACTAGATGCAGCAAAAGAGCAGCGAAGTTATATTGAGGGTCAGATAAGAGAACTTGAAGAGACATTGAAGTTTGCGGTTATCATTGATAAGAAAAAGGAGACCGGATTCAAGGTGTCCGTGGGTGATAGATTCGTCTTGGGCGAACTCGATACAGATAGGGAGTTGGGCTATATGCTGGTTGCTCCTCATGAAGTAGATCCAGGTCGGGGGAGGATTTCCACAGCTTCACCGATAGGTAAAGCTGTTCTTGGACGGAAACAGGGGGAGATTATTGATGTGGTGGCTCCGGCTGGTAAACTGCGTTACGAGATCAAGCAAATCGAACGTTAGCTATCATTTGACCTTGATTTTCAAAGAGCCTGAAGCGCTTTTATCCATCTTCTGAAGGCGCCCCCTTAATAAGATCCCCATGCAAATTCAGCTTTGCAGTTCCGGAACTACTCTTACTGATACTGCGTATTACTGTTGCCACTCTTTCATAAGGAAGGCCGATAGCCAATTCGTTTTCGCCATATTTCCCAAATGTACGACATGTCATATCGAGAAAACTTATTCCTATTTTACCAGTGGTAACAGGTATGCCGATAACTCCGGAGCAGAGTGGCTCGCCATGCAATGTATCTATCTCACCGGTCTCGAATAAAGCAAGATGCAGGATGCGGCTGATTTGGATCGGTTTACCGATAAATAAAACAACATCAGGTTTCAAATGTGCCTTTTCAAGAGGGGAAAAAATAACATAGCTACCCTTTTTAGGAACCCTCTGCCTGACTTGTTCAAGCCTTCTGATGGCTGCTTGCTCTGATGCGACAAGGTTTTCTTTCTGCACCAGGGCTTTTTTGATGTCCGGAACGGGCGATTTACCTATGCCTAAATGCTGTCCTCCACCACAGATAATAGAGGACCCCGATGAGTAAAAGGAAATTCCCCTCCTTGCGGCCTGGATCATGAGGCATACCGTAGCGTTTCTTCGCCATTCTTTCAAGTAATATGGCGGCTTTAGGGTGAAAGAAACTGCAACCGGGCTTCCATCCAGCTCGAGGGTTTCTTTGAGCCTTGCGGAATACCGCTCATTGATCTTTTTTTCTTCTACCTGTTCCGGCACGTCCTATCTCTGAGTCCGATTTGGCCGCGTATCATTATTTCGTAGATGACCCAGAATAATCCTTCCGCACTGATCAGGCCCGCTTAGCCCTTTTATGGATAGATCTTAAAGGTCTAGAAGGTACCTTTTGAGGAGAGCCGGAAAGCGGCTCTCCTCGCAGTTTTATTGAAACTAGGCTTTACCGATGCGGAATACCTTTGTTCCGCAGTTAGGGCATACTCCCTGAGTGGCCGGGCGGCCATTCTTCATTGTGATTGACTTGGGATCTTTGATATCAACCTTCTTCCTGCACTTGACACAATATGCCTGCATTTTACCCTCCTTAATTGATAAGAGCTTAGGCAAGAGATTATCACATACTCAGTGATTAGTCAATAGCCTATTTAAAATTATCCCATAATAATTAGAAAAAATACCCTTCCGTATGTTTTATAATTCAACTATTGATCAATTTCTTCCACAGCTCGGTAACCTGGACGACGAGTTCCTGGAAGCTACAATCGGTATTTATGACCTCATCGGCACAGCTTATCTGTTCTTGGGGAGGCATCTGAGAAGCCAATCGGGCCATAGCATCTTTTATCGAAAGCCCCCTTTCTTTGAGGCGCTTTAGGATAGTGGTTCTGGATGCTATGGTAACCCATAGCTCATCTATCAGCGATTCCCAGCCGGCTTTCGGTAATAGTGGTGCTTCGATAACAGAAACCATCGTTTTCTTCTTGCGATGGCCTTCCAGAAGGTCCTTTACTTTTATATAAATCTTCGGGTGGGTAATGTCGTTTAGCTTAAATAGAAGTCTATGATCATGGAACACTATATTCGCTAGTTTACCGCGGTCTATTCCGCCGTCCTCGGTCAGTACGTCACTGCCAAAGGTATCAATTACCTGTCGTCTTACTTCACCATCCGATTTGAGTAAATCATGGCCTATCTTATCCGTATTGATGGTGACTGCTCCCAGATCAACCAGGATACGTGCCACCGTGGTCTTGCCACTGCAAATTCCACCGGTCAGTCCAACAGTTTTCATAATCGGCTAGGTATTAGTCTACACATAGCGGTATTATTTAACAAGCTTATCATAATTATTAATTTCCTTAACAGGAAATTAATATTCAGCTATTACAATGAGATTATTAATACTGGAAATTGGGAGGTAATAAGAATGTATCTATTAGAAATAGCGAAAAAGGAGGTAGATACTCAGTAAAATGTGGAAGAGAAAGAAATTTATTATCCCGATGGTGGCCGCCATAACTCTAGCGGGTGTACTTGCAGGCGGTGCCTTTGCTCAAGAAGACGAAAACTCTCCTTCTCCAGGCAATACATTTATCGAAAGGCTTTCTGATAAGCTCGGAATTCAACAAGATGAGCTTGAACAAGCCCTGACTGAGGTGATGAGCGAAATGCGAGAGGATGCTATGAATAACCACCTTGAAAGGCTGGTTGCTGAGGGTAGATTAAGCGAAGAGGAGGCGGAGCAGTTTCTTGAGTGGTGGCAGGACAGGCCGGATATAGTTTTGGGTGGTTTCGGGGCTAAATTCGGTGGTTGCGGAGGGAAATTTGGCGCTATGTCTGGCCCATGCGGTTCGCTCGGCCCCGGTGTTCCCGGTAATTGTGGTGGCTTCTGTGGTATGAACTAGGCTTTGAGCCCAAGGGTTAATTTTATTTAAAGGGAGAGGATCAAATAGAAGAACTTCCTCTCCCTTTTTCTTAGCAATTTCTTAACATTTATGTTATAAGGTAGAGTCAGTTATTCGATAAGAGGAAGTCCAAATGGGCGCGAAACGTATCCTGATCGTTGATGATGACGTAAAAACTGTGGAGCTTGTCGGCATCTACCTGAAACGTGATGGTTACCGGGTACTTAGTGCTTACAACGGTACAGATGCTCTTCGCCTGGCCAGAGAAAGCCGGCCCGATCTCATTGTGCTGGATTTAATGCTGCCCGGTATCGATGGCCTTCAGATATGCCGTACACTTAGAAGTGAGTCCGATATACCGATTATTATGTTAACTGCTCGAACCACCGACCGGGATAAACTGACCGGGCTTGATCTGGGTGCGGATGATTATGTAACCAAGCCCTTCAGCCCCAGAGAGCTTGCCGCCAGGGTGAGGGCTGTGCTCAGGCGCATGCCCGAGGAGCGTGGCCCAGCCATTACCAATCTGGGTGACCTGTTAATAGATTATAATAAGCATGAGGTCTACCTGGCCGGAAGTCTGCTTAGCCTCACTCCAGCAGAATTTAAACTGCTGGGTGTACTTGCCCGAGAACCGGGCCGGGTTTTCAGCCGGAGCCAGCTTATTGAACGGGCCATGGGGTATGATTTCGAAGGTTATGACCGAACAATAGATGTTCATATCCTGAATTTACGCCGTAAGATTGACCGTAACAACAGCTCGATTAGCATCAGGACAGTATATGGTGCAGGTTATAAGCTGGCCATGGGTGAAAAGTGATAAATAGTCTGAGATTCCGCCTCATAATTTCCTTCATTGCTGTAATAATGGTTACCATCGGTTCTATATCCATATTCGTGAACCAGAGAGCGCTTTCCGAGCTCCGCCGCTTTGAGGAAAGCAGGGAGCAAATACTAACTGAAAGAATGGTTTTTGAGCTATCCCGTTATTACCTTTGGCACGGAGGTTGGGAAGGAATTCAGCCATTTGTTGATCAGGTGGCCAGTCTTTATGGGCAACGTATAGTACTGACCGATGCCAGCGGAAAAGTGATAGCCGATTCGGAAGCGGATTTATTGGGTGAGCAATATCAGCCTGAATCGTCAGGAAGCGTTATAACACCGATGTGGTCCGGGCGCACATTGGGTACCTTATACATCAGCCCGCGCCTGCCTACAGATCCCATCTCACTCATGCGCCTTTCGGCACCGATAATTCGCTATACAATATGGGGAGGCTTGATAGCTGCCGGGATCGCTCTCGCGATTACTTTTTTACTTTCAAAACGCATATCGGATCCGGTCAAGAAGCTTACCCTAGCTACCCGACGCCTTGGCGAGGGTGATTTGTCGCAGCGAGTGAGTATTAAAGACAGGAGCGAGGTGGGGGAACTTGCCCAGGCCTTTAATTCAATGGCAGAGGATCTGGAGCAAGATAAACAGTTTCAACAAAATATGATAGCCGATGTCGCCCACGAGCTCAGGACTCCCCTTTCCAATATAACCGGTTACCTAGAAGCGATCCGGGACGGTGTAATAGAACCAGATAGAGATATAATCAGATCCCTCAGCGAAGAAGCCTGTCTGCTTTCGAGACTGGTCGAAGATCTTCAGGAATTGAGCCTGGCTGAGGTTGGAGAATTAAAGTTAGTGCGGCGTTATGAAGATGTGGCCGAGATAGTCATGGAGGTGGTGGCCGGTATTACAGGCAAGGCTGAAGAAAAAGGGGTGACCGTGTTAAAGAATATTTCTCAAAACCTGCCTGAGCCCTATATAGACCCACATCGCATACGTCAGGTATTACGTAATCTTCTTGAGAACGCGATAGCACACACGAGAAGTGGCGATGAAATAACCGCCGATGTCTCGCAAAAGGATGAAAAGATTGAAATCGGTGTAAGCGACACCGGTGAAGGGATACCGCCCGATGAGTTACCTCGTGTTTTCGAGCGTTTCTACAGGGTGGACAAGTCTCGCACCAGGGCAACGGGAGGTAGTGGACTCGGGCTTACCATTGCCCGACGCTTAGTAGAGGCGCACGGTGGCTGTATCTGGGCCGAGAGTGAGTTTGGAAAGGGAAGCCGGTTCTATTTCAACATCCCCATTGCAGGATAGCCTGACCATCGTTATAAATTATTATAAATTTACCTGTCAATCTGCAGGCTCGACAATTTCAATTAGAACTCCGCTGGTCTTAGGGTGAAGGAATGCTATCTTCGAGCCCTCTACTCCTTTTCTCGGCCTTTTATCTATCATAGGGATTTCCTTTTGCATGAGTTCATCTATTGTCTGATCAATGTTACCTACTTTAAATGCCAGGTGATGCAATCCCTCCCCGTTCTTTTCAATATATCGGGTAATCACACCTTGAGGGTCGATGGATTCCAGTAACTCAATCTTGGCATCGCCTACAGGAATAATAGCTGTTTTCACTCTCTGCTCTTCGACTATTTCGACATCTTTCAACTCCAACCCGAAGGCATCGATATAGAGCTTGAGTGCCTTCTCGATGCTTTTTACGGCAATTCCTATATGATCGATCCCTTTAATCAATTTAGCGCCCTCTTTATATTTTTGCTGATAAACCTGCTTATTTCATCTATAGTGGTGCCTGGCCCGAATACCCTCTTTATTCCGGCAGATTCGAGGCGGGGAATATCTTCTTTGGGTATAATTCCTCCGCCTATAAACAGGATATCGTTGCCCCCTCTCCTATGGATGAGTTCGACTGTCCTGGGAAAGAGAGCCATATGGGCACCGGAGAGGCAACTCATTCCCACCACATCGACGTCTTCCTGTATGGCGGCTTCGGCAATCTGTTCGGGAGTAAGGCGCAGCCCAAGGTATATTACCTCCATACCTGCATCCCTCAATCCCCTGGCCAGAACCCGCATGCCCCGGTCGTGTCCATCCAGACCAGGTTTGGCCAGTAACACACGTAATTTTCTATCTTTCACAATAACCTCTTTTTAAAGTATGGTCGTTTCCCGGTATTCCCCAAATACATCCCTAAGAGCATCACTGATCTCTCCCACCGTGGCATAAGCTCTAACCGCATCGAGTAACGCTGGCATAATATTGTGCTCACTTGCGGCTGTTTCCCGTACTGCATCCAACGTTTGACTCACTTTTAGGCTATCGCGGTTGAGTTTAAGCTTTCCTATCCTTGCCAGCTGGCTTTTCTCCGCTTCCTCTCCTATTTCCAGTAGTTTCGGTGATATCTCGTCATTTATAGTAAACCGGTTCATTCCTACAATAACCTGTTCTCCGGCGTCCACCTCCCTCTGGTAGTTGTAGGCTGATACCGCGATTTCCCTCTGTATGTAGCCCTTTTCTATGGCCTTTAGAGCCCCTCCCATATCATCTATCTCGCCTATGTATTTCATTGCCTTTTCCTCTATCCTGTTGGTTAACCACTCCACATAGTACGAACCACCCAATGGATCAACGGTATCGGTAACGCCGCTTTCATATGCAATAATCTGTTGCGTACGCAGAGCAACCTGTACTGCTTCTTCGCTCGGAAGGGCGAGCGCCTCATCGAAAGAGTTTGTATGTAGTGACTGGCATCCACCCAGAACGGCGGCGAGCGCCTGAAGTGTTACCCTTACGATATTGTTTTGCGGTTGCTGGCCGGTAAGGGTAAAGCCGTCCGTCTGTACGTGATATCTCAACATCATCGATTTGGGGTTATTGGCATTGAACCTTTCTTTCATGATCCTTGCCCAGATGCGTCTGAGTGCTCTGAATTTGGCCGCTTCTTCAAAAAGGTTGGTATATGCGGCGAAGAAGAAAGAAAAACGTGGAGCAAAAGAGTCCACGGGCGTTCCCGGCCTTTCATTGCCTGAACATAGGCTATACCGTTGGCAATGGTAAATCCGGCTTCCTGAGCTGCGGTTGCTCCAGCTTCCCTCATATGGTAACCACTGATGCTGATCGAGTTCCAGTAGGGCATGTTCTGTGCACAGTACTTGCACAGGTCAGTGACCAGCCGCATAGAAGGTTCAGGTCCAAAGATATAGGTGTTTCTGGCGATATATTCTTTCAGGATATCATTTTGAACGGTTCCCCTGAGCTTGCCGGTATCGGCCCCCTGTTTTTCGGCAGCGGCAATATACATGGCCAGTAGAATGGGAGCGGTAGCGTTAATAGTCATCGAAGTGCTCACTTCACCAAGCGGTATGCCTTGCCAGAGTCTTTCCATATCATCCAGTGAATCTATGGCAACTCCGCATCTGCCGACCTCTCCTGTCGAAAGCGGGTGGTCTGAGTCATAACCCTCCTGTGTCGGCAGGTGAAAAGCAACGCTGAAACCCGTCTGTCCCTGTTCATAAAGATACTTGTAACGCCTGTTTGTCTCTTCTACTGTGGCAAATCCAGCATACTGGCGCATAGTCCAAAGTCTTGTCCGGTATCCCCCGGGCATGATATGCCTGGTATAGGGATACTCCCCGGGGAGAGAATTATCTGCCGTTTGTTCATTATCAATATCGTCAGCGGTATAAACTCGGTTGACTGCTATTCCATCGACAGTAGTTTTGAATTCCTGCTTCCTCTCTGCTACATCGCCGGGTTCATTTTCTTTCATTTAAACTTACCTATCTCGGTCTTCTTTATTTTGCTGTATGTTACACTTGGATGGAGATGCGGGATATTTAGCATTTTGCTTGATTGCCTGGTACAGCTCCTCGGTGCCGATGTCACGTACAGCCTGAGTTGCCATGATGTCGGGAGCGCTTCGTGAATTTCCATCTATTAAGGCTCCTTTAAGCTGTTCGGCGAGCCTTTCAGCTCCGCTGCGATCCGCCTTGTTAACGATAATGATATCAGCAATTTCTGCCACGCCGGATTTCATAGCCTGTATCTCATCTCCAGACTCTGGCGTCATAACAAGTATAACGGTGTTGGCGATATTTCTGATGTCCATTTCAGTCTGACCCACCCCTACCGTTTCAATGATTACTATGTCTTTTCCATATGCGTCAAAGAGAAGCATTGCCGTCTTAACCCCGGCCGCTAACCCTCCATGGCTACCCCTGGTGGCCATGCTTCTAATAAAAACGCCTTCATCCAAATAGTAATCCTGCATCCTTACCCGGTCACCGAGCACCGCACCTCCCCCTAACAGGCTACTGGGATCTATAACTATAATTCCCACCGAAAACCCATCAGCCCTGATTCTAGTGACCAGACGATTAATAAGGGTGCTCTTTCCTGAACCTGGTGGCCCGGTGATACCGATGCAATATGACTTTCCACGTTCCGGCTTAATTTTCTCCATTATCTCGGCTAGCCGGGGATCCCCATCCTCGGCTAACGTAATCAGGCGTGCCAGCGATTGCTTATCGCCAGCGAGCATTGAATCTATTAGCCTGGAGAAATCGTGAACCATATGAATTGAAATCTGTTTTAGCCGATTAACTAATTTATACTGATAATGAGTATACTATAATCGCCCTCTCCAATAAAGATTTTAACGAAATAAAAGGTTAATCGATCCAGCTCCTTTTCTAACGTCAACTGGCGCTAATGGCCTGTATTCGGCTATACTTAGTTCCAGATAATTCCATAAAGGTAAATTATTATTGAAAAAAGATATGGGGCATGAGAACCGGAAATTAGTTATCATAGCAGAGCGGTGTAAGGAATGCGGTTTTTGTGCCGAGTTTTGTCCCCAACATGTAATCGCTAAGTCAGGTGATATTAATAGCAAAGGATACCATCCTGTCTATCTAATTGACGAGAATAGCTGTACTGGATGCGATATCTGCGGTATGATATGTCCCGATTTTGCAATTGGTATTGTGGATGTTTTGGAAAAAGGACTAGCTTAGCTAAGGATAACATGACAGAGAGAAAATGCCTCGCCGGGGAGTTTTTTATGAGCGGTGATGATGCTTGTGCCGAGGGAGCCATAAGCGCCGGTTGCCGTTTTTTCGCTGGTTATCCCATTACTCCGGCTAGCGAGATTGCGGAAAGGATGTCAGAAAGGCTACCAGAGGTCGCTGGTACTTATATACAGATGGAGGATGAGCTGGCATCGCTAGCAGCAGTACTGGGGGCTTCGTGGGGTGGAGTAAAAGCCATGACGGCTACTTCCGGTCCCGGCTTTAGCCTGATGATGGAAAACCTCGGTTTGGGTATCATGACTGAGACTCCGTGTGTAATTGTAGATGTCCAGCGTGGCAGCCCATCCACAGGTCTACCCACATTGAGCGGTCAGGCCGATATGATGCAGGCACGCTGGGGTAGTCATGGCTCATATAGTATTATCGCCCTGGCTCCAGATTCTCCCCAGGAGCTTTATAACCTTACTATAAGGGCGTTTAACCTTTCTGAGAAATACCGCTTGCCGGTTCTGGTGATGACTGAAGCTGCTACCGGACACATGTATGAAAAAGTGATGATCCCACCGGTGAACGAGATAGAAATAGTACAACGGCGGAGGCCTGTAGTCCCTCCTGAGGAATACCTACCGTTTCAACCGGATGCAGATAAAGTACCGCCAATGGCAAGTGCCGGCGAGGGTTACCGGGTGCATGTCACTGGTCTCACCCACGACGAGCGGGGATACCCCGCGATGACCGCCGCGGCACAGGACAGATTGGTAAGAAGACTGGTCGATAAGGTTGAACAAAATAGTCACGATATTATTGACGTTGAAGAGGATGGATTGGAAGAAGCAGAAATAGTAGTCTGCTCCTACGGTATCTCAGCCCGGGTTTCACGTATTGCTGTCGAGCAGGCCCGGGAAGAGGGAATCCGGGTCGGCATGCTGAGATTAATTACCGTCTGGCCTTTCCCAGAAGCAAGGATACGGGAAATCTCTACTCAAACCAGAGCCTTTATAGTGCCTGAAATTAACTATGGGCAAATATCGCTTGAGGTAGAGCGTTGTGCTTGTGGGAACGCGATGACGGTCCCCGTATCCCATATGGGTGGAGGCGTGCACTCGCCCGATGAGATACTCAGGGCCATTAAGTCGGTGTTGAAATGACAGCAGTTATTTACGATAGACCTGTTCATGCCCTTGATGCATATTTGAGAAGAGAACGAATGCCCCATATATGGTGTCCTGGCTGCGGTCTCGGAATAGTAGTAAACGCCTTTTTAAGATCACTAATCAAATCAAGACTGGATCCAGACAAAGTTGCCGTGGTTTCAGGAATAGGGTGTACCGGTAGGGCAGCGGGCTATATTAAGCTTGACTCGTTTCATACTACGCACGGGAGAGCCATACCTTTCGCTACTGGATTAAAACTGGCCAATCCTGAACTTAAAGTAGTGGTCATCAGCGGCGACGGCGATCTGGCTGCTATCGGTGGTAACCATCTTATTCATGCTGCCAGGCGAAATGCTGATATTACCGTTCTATGTGTAAATAATTTTATCTACGGGATGACCGGTGGGCAGGTAGGTCCTACCACTCCGATGACGGCGCGTACTACTACCTCGGTAGGAGGGAATATCGACGAGCCTTTTAATATCCCCTATCTCGTAGCAGCGAGCGGTGCTGCCTACGTGGCTCGCTGGACTACCGCTCAAGTGGGCCGGCTGGAAAAAAGCATAAGGGAAGCGCTTCTCAAAAAGGGCTTTAGTCTGGTGGAAATAATTTCTCCCTGCCCCACTTATTACGGTCGGATGAATAAACAGAGAACCGGGCTGGAACAGATGAAATATTATCGCGATAATAGCATCGTTAAGTCAGGAATAGATCCCAAGCACGCGGCGATTGAGTTCAACGGCCAGATAATCGTAGGAAGGTTCGTTGAATAGTCTAAGAGGTTAATTTCTAGGGGAACGGCACAATGACAAGCAGGCATGAGATAAGGTTATGTGGTTATGGGGGGCAGGGTATTATATTGGCCGGTCATATAATTGGCCAGGCAGCTGCCATATTTGAGCATAAGTATGCTACATATATCCGTGACTACGGACCAGAAGCCAGAGGCGGTACTTGCCGTGCTGATATAGTTATTTCTGATAACAAGGTCATTTACCCTTATATCAGTTCCCCCTCTATCCTGGTAGCCATGTCGCAGCAGGCTTATGACAGATACCATATTGAAAACCGGGAAGATGCACTGGTTTTACTAGATAAAGACCTAGTAAAGCCGGTTTCGGAGAAACACCTGGTTCTTGCAATACCGGCAAGAAGAATGGCGGAAAAAACCGGCGCTGTAATGGTGGCGAATATTGTAATGCTCGGTTTTCTTACCGTGGTAACCGGCATAGTATCCGCTGATTCGATGAAGAAGTCTATACTGGCAGTAGTACCTAAGGGTACCGAAGATCTCAATATGGGAGCATTCATGCAGGGTTACGACTTCGGGTTGAAAAATAAGCAGTGACTCTATTTAAATCGTAATTTTTAAAACCTGAGAAGCTCCGGGTTAGGTTTATTAAACAATTTTCCTGCTCGATTGACTTCAATTAGTTGCACTGGTAACATTTAACTGAAATGCTAACACGTTTGCCGTTATTTCCGATAGATTCCAAGACAAATGAGAAAGGCCATCTGGTCGTTGGGGGCTGCGATACCGTGGAACTGGCTATCGAATTTGGTACCCCTCTTTACCTTTTTGATGAATCCAATCTACGCTTTAGCTGCAGGCAATTTAAAGGTGAATTCAGCCGATATTACAGCAACATGAAGGTTGTCTATGCATGTAAAGCATTTATTAATCGCACGCTAGCACGAATATTTGCTGAGGAAGGTCTTGGACTGGATGTGGTCTCGGGCGGTGAAATCGAGATTGCCCGGGGTGCTGATTTTCCCCAGGATCGGGTCTACTTTCACGGGAACAGTAAGTCGGCAACTGAACTGGAACAGGCAATTGAATGGGGTATAGGTCGCATTGTGGTGGACAACTTTTATGAACTCGAAATGCTAGATGCTATAGCCGGGGAACATAACGTAAAGGCCGATATACTTCTGCGGCTAGCGCCGGGTGTTGATCCCCATACCCATCGCTATATCTCGACCGGGATTATCGACAGCAAGTTCGGCTTCCCATTATCCGAGTCGGCGGAAGCCGTATCTCGGGCTTTATTTTCCTGTAACCTCAATCTTCGTGGCCTGCACTGCCATATCGGCTCTCTTATTTTTGAAGTGGAACCCTATATACAGGCGGTCTCTATTTTGATAGACTTCGCTAGTAAGATGAAGTCAAGGCATGGCTTCGAAATAGGTGAGCTTAATATTGGAGGCGGCTTTTCCATTCAGTATACTCTCGATTTGCCAGCTACGCCTGTGGCATTGTATGCCAAGGCAATATCTTCACAGGTCTATTCCAGATGCGGGGAGTTGGGGCTTGGTTTACCCAGGCTCGTTATTGAACCAGGCAGGGCTATTATCGGACGCTCTGGAGTGGCTATTTATCGGGTAGGTGCGATAAAGGATATTCCTGGCATCAGGCGCTATATATCTGTGGATGGGGGGATGGGGGATAATATCCGGCCCGCCCTTTACGGAGCAAACTATGAAGCGGTGATCGCAAACAGGATGAAAGAAGAAGACTGTGGAAAGGTTACCATTGCGGGCAAGTTCTGTGAATCCGGTGATATTTTGATAAAAGACATTTCGATGCCCGATGCTATAAGCGGTGATATAGTTGCTTTGCCTGGGTGTGGCGCTTATTGTCTACCAATGGCCAGCAACTATAATGCCTCCTTAAGACCTCCAATTGTTATGGTAAAGGAAGGTGATGCTCGCTTGATCCGGAGGCGAGAATCATTCAGCGATCTTACTCGGTGCGACTTGTCCTGAGCAGAGGTGATAATCGTAGAATGTGGCAGGTAATTGGTCAGAATAGAAATGTTTCTCTGCTCCAGAACAGTCTGAAAAAAGATTCACTGGCACACGCCTATCTAATTGTTGGTCCAACTGGAATAGGGAAGATGACGCTGGCACTCGACCTGGCGAGTGCCATGAATTGCAACGGAGATCTGGCCCCCTGCGGCGAGTGTGAATCCTGCCGTAGAATAGCCTCTGGAAAGTATTCGGATGTCGAGATTATCGGTCTTTCAGGGGATCAGAATTGCCTGGAAATGGAGACTCAGACAGAAATCGGCGTCGACCGGATTCGTGAGATACAACGCTCTGCCTGTCTACCACCGTTCGAAGGTAGATATAAGGTGTTTATCATCGATGGAGCCGAGTTGCTGTCGATCGAGGCTGCCAACTGCCTTTTGAAAACCCTGGAGGAACCGGAATCAAAGGTGGTCTTCCTTCTGTTGAGCTCAAGTGAAGGGATGCTGCCGGCTACTGTTGTTTCCCGTTGTCAGCGATTGGAACTTTTACCATTGGCCAGGGATGAGGTGGAGGATGTCCTCGAAAGCAAATTATTTATAGAAAAAGAAAAGGCGCGGCTTCTAGCACGGCTTTGCCATGGTTGTCTGGGTCGGGCTCTGCGGTGTTCCCGTGATGATGACTGGCAAAAACAGCGTGCCGAGCGTCTGGCAGAAATACTTGACGTAGTTGATAATTATGATTACGAAGGACGCCTTGACTATGCTCACAAACTGTCATTGTATTACGTTAAAAATAAGGGATCGATACAGGAAATACTGGATCTATGGCTAGACTGGTGGCATGACCTGCTTCTGGCAAAGATTGGATGTGAAGAGGCCGTTATTAATGTCGATTGCCTACCAGATATAAGTTATAGGGCCACAAGATACAATATAACTGATATAAGGGGTATGATAGATGCTATCCAGGCAGTCTCAAAACAGCTTAAACTCAATGCCAATCCACAGCTGGTGTTTGAGGTGCTTATGCTGGGTATTCCGGAAAGGAGAGTATAAAAATGTCGGATGTTGTTGGCATCCGGTTTAAGAGGGCTGGAAAGGTATATTATTTTGATCCGGCTGGCATTGATCTCCATGTAACAGACCGTGTTGTAGTGAAAACTGCCCGCGGCCTAGAGATAGGTGAGGTTGTTATTGCTCCTCAACAGGTGCTTGACAGCGAAATAAAGGAGCAGCTTAAACCTGTCGTGCGCAAGGCAGAGATGGCGGATATAAAAAGGGCCCAAGAACTGGAACAAATGAACAGTGAGGCTCTCATTGAGTGCGCCGGGTTAATAGATAAATTAAGGCTACCAATGAAGCTGCTTTATGCGGAGTATAATCTAAGTGGTAACCGCCTTACCTTTTTTTTCAGCGCCTCGGAGCGGGTTGATTTCCGCGAACTGGTGAAGGAGCTTACCAATAAGCTTAAGGTGCGGGTAGAACTTAGGCAGGTGGGGCCAAGAGATGAGGCAAAGCTTATTGGAGGTTATGGACGCTGTGGCCGTCAACTATGCTGTTGCAGCTTCTTGAATGAGTTTGCCCCTGTCTCAATCAGGATGGCCAAGGAGCAGGACCTACCTCTAAATCCGGTAAAAATCTCGGGCATCTGTGGTCGTTTGATGTGCTGTTTGGGTTATGAGGTTGATCAGTACCGGGACATGCGCGATAAATTACCTAAAAAAGGTCAACGGGTTATGACCAGTACTGGAGCAGCCGTAGTCACCGGCGGCAATCCGATAAAGCAGACGGTCCTTGTGGAACTTGCCAGCGGAGTCACCATCGAGCTTCCCTTAGAAAATATAACTTTAGAGAAGGAACAGGTTCGTAAGCAAAAGAAGCAGAAACAGCAACAGGATTAAAGACCGTTAGGTCTATTAACTTGACTTTACTGAAAGGTATTTTTGCCACTCGCTCTGAGTTTTCAGAACGACAGGGATATAGAAAGGCAGATGGTCCTTCGGCGGGCCCGGGTTGTTAATCAGTTTCATTCCGGCTTCCTTGGGTGTCTGTCCTGCCTTACGGCGGTTGCATCGGATACAGGCACTTACCACGTTTTCCCATGTTTGTTCACCACCTCGGTAACGGGGAACAACGTGGTCAAGGGTAAGCTGGCGGGTCTCCTTGCCACAGTACTGGCAGATATAACGGTCACGTTCAAATACCTCTAAACGGGTTAAACGCCTCCGCTGGCGCGGCCTCTTAATCTGGTGCGGTAAACGAATTACCGAAGGGAGAGGAAATCTATTGCTGATTGAGTGGATAAAACCGGCGCCGTCTTCCAGCATCTCGGCCTTTCCTTCATACACCAGGACTACCGCTCGCCTCGCTCGACAAATACTGAGCGGTTCGTAGTTCTGATTTAGAACCAGTACGGAACGGTTAATCATAATATCTTTTCCAAACGCAGGATGGCTTATTCTACTAAAAAAGTCGATGTGGATACAACCCGGGTTAGCCCCAGCGTTGCCGTTTACTAACGCGATTCTTTGGTCCCGATTGCCGGTCACCTCGATAATCGGGAACCGTGAGTATGAAAGGTGTGCTCAGCTTCGCATCTACTAGTCGCGAGCTAATTGCGCTATCGATTTCATCCATGGTGTGGCGAGTTGTAATTACTGTCGGTAGTTTGGCATTATAGCGGTAATTGATCACCTGATATAGCTTTTCCTGTGCCCAGGGGGTGGTTGTCTGCTCCCCAAAATCATCCAGAACGAGCATGGCCGATTTCTTTACTCTTTCAAAGAGTCTATCATAAGAGACCTTACTCTCGGGGTTAAAGGCCGAACGCAGGTGATCAAGCAGTTCAGGCACAACCACGAAAAGCGCAGGCCTTTTTGCCTGATAGCAGTAATTGACTACGGCGGCTGCCAGGTGTGTCTTCCCGCAACCATTGGAACCCTGAAGAACCAGCCATCCCTCCGGCGATTGAGCAAACCTGAAAACCCCATCAAAGACGTGTTTTAGATTTTCCTGCTGTTCGCGGGGCAGATTCAGCCGCGAATGATCAAAGTTATCGAAGGTCATGCTCTTCTGAAGTTCATATTCTGGGCCCCATGTGAATTCGGAAGTGACCTCCTTTTCATCTATAGGATATATGTGGCAGAGATCGGGATCAGTAAGACGTGTTCTGATACGTTCGTGGAGTTGTTCTATGGGAACTATGGGAACAATAACAGTGGCAAGAGCGCTGTTGAAGCGGTGGTTGAGTAGCTGCTCCATTTTTTCTTTGGCCCATGGTGTACTGAATTGAGCGCCCAGATCGTCCAGGATAAGAAGAGGTGCGCCTCGTACCTGCTCAAAGAACTCGTCATATGGCGTATCACTATTTGGGCTAAAGGTAGAACGAAGGCGATCCAGAAGATCCGGTGTGGAGATAAACAGAGCAGGATGCCCCCGCCTTATACGCTCGTTAGCGATCGCGGCTGCTATATGTGTTTTACCGCAACCGCTTGGGCCGGTTAAAATTAGCCATCCATCTGGTTCATCGGCGAAAGTTCGGGCAGCCATGTAAACATTTGAAAATTGCGTCTGGTTTACAGGGTTCCCACTTCTGCCTTCAGGGATCAGATTGTCGAAAGTAAAGCGTGTCAGTGCACCGAGATTACTGTACTTGATAAGGTGATCCCGATGCTCCTTCTGCAGTTTTTCACTAATGCAGCGGCAGGGAATAACCCGGCTGAAGTCTGGTCTTCCCGAGGGCATTATCGGGTGAACGAAGCCAGCGCTTTTGCAGACGGGACAATTCGTGCTTGCGGATGCTTCCGGTTCTTCAGCGCCGGAACATGTGTCCGTATTTCTGATTGGTATATCTGTCTGCATCTTTTTTCTCAGAATCTCGCTTATATGTTCCATCTCCTTTGCCTTCCTGCCGCCAGCGCTCCAGGATCCGCGAAATGTACCGCCAATTTCGCTTATTGAGCGCAACGGCCTCCCTGATGGCTTCGTTAATCCAGCCGTCGGGATAAAGTTTCTCAGCCTCCATCAGTTCTTCGGCAATCAAGGGGGTTAGCATACCGATATTATCTTCGTACAAAGAGAAGATATCCGGTCTTTCTGCAGACGGGACTTCATCGCGTATTCCAACCTCGAGTCCAGTTAGCGATATGTCCCCGCTTTTGATTCTAGCTATAGCTTCCCGATCGGAATAGGTGTTTAGAAAATAAATATCCTCGATAATTCCATCCCTGTCCATTGCCAAATGAAGGATGGAACCGCGCTTTACTGCCATATCCAGTGCTTGCCGTAATGCCTCGTTGGGTGGGTTACTTCCCCCTAGGCCTCTTAAAAGTGTTTGCTTTCCTTCTAGCTCCCGACGACCAATATAGCGGGGGTAGCCCTTCTTGCGGTAAAGTGCCATGAAGATATAGAGAGTGACTTTCAGCTCCGCTATATCGCTTATTTGAGGCAATAGCGTGCTGAAAAACACAGCAGGCAAGGGAACAAACTCCATTTTGGCGGGAAAACCTGTAAACTGTTTCATAACATGCTCGGCTCGGTACTGGTGATATTTTCTGGTATATTATCGAACTTGGCCAATCTGGGGGTGAAGCGTAGGTTTATCTGGCCGGTAGGTCCATTGCGGTGCTTTGCGACAATTACTTCGGCCGGGGGAGGATATTTTTCTCCAGGATGTTCTACTTCCCACTCCTGCTGACTGGAATAGCGTACCTCGTCTCGATAGATGAACAAAACGACATCGGCATCCTGCTCTATGCTCCCGCTTTCACGAAGGTCGGAAAGCTGTGGCCTGTGAGAGGCACGCCATTCTACGGCGCGGCTAAGCTGTGAGGCTGCTATCACCGGCACATTCAGCTCGCGCGCTATACCTTTCAAGTAACGGGTGATGTAGCTGATTTCCTGGACCCTATTTTCTTTCCTGCCTTCGCCCTGTATCAACTGGAGGTAATCGATAACGATTAAATCTAGCCCGTGTTCTTGATAAAGCTGTCGCGCCTTACTTCTGATTTCAACTACCCTGAGCTGTGGTGAATCATCAATATAGATCGGCGCCTCCGCAAGGATGCCAGTCGCATTCATGATCTTCTCTTCATCGGCTTCACTGTGTGCACCGAAGCGAACCTTGCTCAGGTTTACCCCTGATTCACTGGATAGAAGTCGTAAAACCAGTGATTCACGCGACATCTCAAGGCTAAATATAGCTACGCAGGCACCATATTCCACCGCGGCATTTCGGGATATGTTAAGCGCAAGGCTGGTCTTACCCATGCTGGGCCTGCCAGCCGCGATAACGAGATCAGAGCGCTGAAATCCACCGAGAAACTCATCAAGCCCGGTAAAACCAGATCGTATCTGAGGAATATGTTCAGCCTGGCCTTCGCCGGCCACCGTTCCTGGCACGGTGGCTTCGAAATATTTGTCTAATACCTGACGAATTGGAATCAGGTCACGGGTGTCCTGACCCTGTCGTATCTTGAACAGCATGCTCTCAGCCTGGCTAAGGCTTGCATCGACATCTGGATCTGCGGCATAACCAATAGCGGCGATTTGATTGCTGGCCTCAATCAGGCGCCTCATTATGGAGAGGCGATTAACTATCCGGGCATAATGCTCAATATCGAGCGAGGTAGGTACTATCGATATCAGGTGACTTAAATAAGCCCCCCCACCACAGGAGTCAAGTTTGCCCTGGCGATCCAGTTCTTGAGCTACTGTTATCTGGTTTATCGCCTCACTGCGCTGATATAGGGATAGGCAGGCATTAAATATCTGAGAGTTACGCTCTCCGAAGAAATCGGAAGGTTTAATGAGAACGGCGATCTTGTACATTGCCGCACCGTCTATCAGCAAAGAGCCGATTACCGCTTCCTCGGCATCGTTATCATGAGGAGGTAACTTTTCGCCATTCAATTTATAACTGCTCCTTTGCTATTTCCGGTCTACTAGCATTGCCTGTCAGTATTCTGTTTTTATCATGGGGCCTCGGTTTTCCCTGTTTCTTTTTCTTCCTCTTTCCCTTCCTGGGCCTGTTCTTCCACCACGTTGACCTTTATCTTAGGCGTGGTATCGGTTCCCAGTTTTACGGTTACCTCATAACTTCCCAGTTGATGGATATTATCTTCAAGTTCTATTTTTCTTTTATCAACGTTCACTCCGTAACTCTTTTCCAGTTCGGCAGCTATATCGGTACTGGTGATGGAGCCGTAAAGCCGCTCTTTGCTCCCTGCCCTGGCCTTAAGCGTAATTTCCTTGCCATCGATCAATTGTGCCTGTTCTTTTAGAAAAGCATCCGTTTCTGCCTGTTGCTTGGCCCTGGCCCGGCTACGTGCCTCAGCCGTTTTAATGGCTGCTTGGTTGGCAACCAGAGCCTTTTTTTGTGGGATAAGATAATTTCTTGCGTATCCGTTAGCCACTTCTTTGATTTCACCTGATTTTGCTACACCTGGTACGTCATCCAGAAAAACAACCTTCATACAGCCAACCCCTCCTTTATTACCGTAATTATACTGCACCAGAAGCCTGGTAAAAAGCTTAACTTCAGGTTAAGAACTCCTCTACATTTATCGCGGCGGTGGCGCCATCTCCTGCAGCGGTGATTACCTGCCACTCCGTCTTCTGGCGGATGTCGCCGGCGGCGAAAACACCGGGTACGCCGGTTTCCATTCTATTATTGGTTATGATGGAGCCGTTATCTGCCAGCGGCAGTATTCCCCTGAGGTAACCGGTATTGGCGATAAAACCGATGGAAACAAACACGCCGGACACATCAATCGTGCTTCTTTCGCCGCTCTTGACGTGACGCAGGTTTACACGATTTACAAAATCCTGACCCTCGATGCTCTCTACCACGCTCTCCCAGCGGAATTCGATTTTAGGTTCGGCAAACGCCTTTTTCTGCAGAAGGGCAGAAGCACGAAGTTTGTCTCTCCGGTGTATGACTGTGATTCTGGAAGCGGATTTTGCCAAGTGTAGGGCCTCGGAAATGGCTGAATTACCACCTCCTATCAGGGCAACCGGTAAACCTTTGAAAAAAGCGGAATCACAGGTAGCGCAATATGATACGCCTTTGCCAATGAATTCTTCCTCTCCGGGTACATTTAACTTGCGCCGTAAAGTACCACCAGCAATAATCAATGCTCTGGTGATAAAATCACCACCCGTAGTGACAACTGTTATCTCCTTGTTCTTAATTTTCAGCCCGGTCACTTCGGCTACCAAGGTTTGCAGGCCGTATTTTTTAGCCTGATTCAGCATAAGTTCGGAAAGTTCATATCCAGTAATACCCTCAGGGAATCCCGGGTAATTGTCCAGTCTTTCGGCGTTGGTCATCTGCCCTCCGAACATGCCCTTCTCTATAAGCAGGCTATTTATTTGGCCGCGCGAAGTATACATTCCAGCCGTAAGACCGGCTGGCCCCCCACCAATGATAATTACATCATATTTGCTTGCGGTCAATTTTTGCACCTCGTTTTGTTTTATGGAATTGCTCTTTGACCTTGTTTGTAGTGGATGGGTCTGAAAGCAGATCGACGATTGTAAGTGACATCGCTGTTGCGCCCTCGATAACGGCGCGGATTCCTTCCTCGGAAGCAGCGGCTGAGACAAATTCCGAAGAATGTAGGGATATATCTTCGCGTGCAATTGCTAACATGGGGTGGATGCTCGGTATCATTTGGCTTATATTGCCCATGTCGGTGCTGAAGACCATGTTTTTATTTGTCGAGAATTTCATCTTGCGCCCTAGCGATGCCATGTTCTTCTGGAATAACCTGGCCAGGATGAGGTTATTTTGCATGGTTGCATAGTACTGCTCGTGCCATCGGTACTCTAAATGGGCACCACTGGCCATGGCGGCCCCCGTGAAACAGCGCAATACTTTGTGTTTCAGTTCATTCAGGTATCTATCGCTTTCTGCCCGTACTATAAAGGTAGCGGCACTGTGCTCGGGGACGATATTGGCTGCCTGTCCTCCATCTGTAATAATTCCATGTATCCTTGACTGATCCCTGATGTGCTGACGCAGCGAATTAATCGCAGTGAAAGACTGGAGCAACGCTTCAAGGGCGTTAATGCCTTCCTCCGGTCTGGCGGCGGCGTGAGCCGCCTTTCCTGTAAATTCAACCTCCAGCACCTGGCTGGCCAGTGTATGGATGATGACTGTGTCATGTACCCCGGGATGTATCATCATGGCTATGTCTACATCGGTAAACGCTCCACGCTCAGCCATTATTATTTTGCCTCCGCCAGCCTCTTCAGCAGGCGTACCAATAACAAGGATGCTCCCACCGAACTGGTCGACCGCTAATCGTGCTGCCGCGGCAGCGCCAGCGGCGCTTGCAGCGATAATGTTGTGACCGCAGGCATGTCCAATGCCCGGTAGTGCGTCATATTCGCTAATTATGCCGATAGCAGGTTTTCCACTACCATAATTTGCACAAAACGCTGTTGTTAAACCATAACAGCCCTTTTCTATGGTGAACCCGTTTTCGCTGAGATAGTTGGATAACCATGAGGCTGCTTTGCTTTCCTTGAAGCCGACTTCGGGATGGGAGTGAATTTTATGGCTAAGTTCGATAAGCTGCCGGCGATTAGATTCGACTTCGCCAATGATCTGCTGCTTTAAATTTTGTGCGGTCACATTATCTCTCAGGCTGAAAGTTAGGTCCGTAATCATTCCAATGTTTCTATTATAGACCAGCCATGGAAGGTATTTCTAGGTCTTTTTGGCTTTATTGGATGTAGGATATGTAGTACAATTTTTCTGCATATAATGATATAGTGTTGATTGACCCTATCTATAAAAGAAGGGAAGACTAATAAAGGCTATTAGCAATGATGGAAAAATCCAGCGAAGAACAGGTCAAGGAAAATCTGCTGGCAGACCTCTACGAGCGAAGGGCAAAGGTCAAGGGAATGGGGGGGGCGAAGAGCGTTGAAAAGCAAAAAGAGAAAGGAAAGCTCACCGCTCGGGAAAGGATTAACCGGTTATTGGATGAGGAAACTTTTTGCGAGGTCGGTATGTTTGCCACCAATAGAGGTACCTCATTTGGCATGGATAAGATAAAGGTACCTGCTGATGGAGTGATAACTGGCTACGGTAAGATAGATGGCAGGAGAGTATATGTCTATGCTCAGGATTTTACCTCGGTGGGAGGAAGTCTATCTGAAATACACGCTGCCAAAATATGCCGTATACTGGACAGCGCGGCTAAGGCTGGTTGTCCAGTTGTCGGGATCAACGATTCCGGAGGGGCTCGTATCCAGGATGGTGTGGATGCTCTGGCGGGATACGGTCAGATTTTCTTCCGTAATTCTGTCTTTTCTGGGGTGATACCGCAAATATGCGCTATTATGGGTCCCTGTGCCGGTGGCGGCGTATATTCTCCAGCCCTGATGGATTTTATTTTTATGGTAAAAGATACCAGTTATGCTTATATAACAGGCCCTCAGGTGGTAAAGGCGGTCATGGGAGAGGATGTCAGTCATGAGGATTTGGGCGGTGCTATTGTAGCACAGAAAAGGGCGGGGGTTGCCTGTCGTTCGGAGCCAAGCGAAGAGGAATGCCTCGAGAGTATCAAGGAACTGATCGACTATTTACCGTCCAGTAATAGGGAAGGTCCCAGGCGGGTAGACTGGGGCGACGATCCGGAACGAACCGAACCCACCCTGTTCGATATCGTTCCCATTAGCCCTAATAAGCCTTACGACATGCACAAGGTCATCAGTCTGATATTTGATCGCAGGTCAGATGGCAAAAAAAATTACTTCGAAACTTTCCCTCTTTTTGCCACTAATATTATCACCTGCTTTGCCCGCCTCAATGGCTGGACTGTTGGCGTCATTGCACAGCAGCCGATGTCAAAGGCTGGTGTATTGGACATCGATGCCTGTGATAAGGCATCCCGTTTTATTCGCTTCTGTGACGCGTTTAATATTCCTATAGTGAACTTGGTTGATGTTCCTGGTTACTTACCCGGTACTGCCCAGGAGTGGGGTGGTATAATTCGTCACGGGGCAAAGATGCTCTATGCCTATTCTGAAGCGGTAGTACCAAAATTAACCCTCACCATCAGAAAGGCTTATGGAGGAGCATATATTGGTATGTGCTGTAAGGAACTGGGGGCGGATTCGGTATTCTGCTGGCCGACGACAGAGCTGGCCGTAATGGGCTCTGAGGGCGCCGCAGCGATAATATTCCGCAAGGAGCTGGAAAAAGCCGAAGACCCGCAGGCGTTACTTAAAGAGAAGATCAGAGAATACCGTACTGCCTTTGCCAATCCCTACCGTGCAGCCGAAAACCTGCATATCGACGACGTTATTGAACCAGCGGAGACAAGACCCAGACTGATAAAAGCTCTGGAAGCTATTATTGGTAAACGGGAAGATCGTCCGGAAAAAAGACACGGTATCATACCAACATGATTTTTAAAGTCCACTAATAAAATCAGTGAGTGATTATCTATGAAGAAAATCAGCATTATAGGTGCTGGTAATGTTGGGGCTCTCTGTGCTCAGCGTATTGCTGATAGAGGGTATGCCGATATTGTACTCCTCGATGTAATTGAGGGTCTTGCGCGAGGCAGGGCGCTGGATATAATGGAGTCGCTACCCATTTCAGGAACCGACGTTTCTGTTGTCGGCACGGCGGATTACCGGAAGACAGCCGGCTCGGATATGGTTATTATAACCGCCGGGTTAGCCCGTAAACCGGGAATGAGCCGTGATGATCTGCTCAAAACCAATATGGATATCGTCAGTGAAGTTATCCGAAGGTCAATGGATTACTCTCCTGAGCCGGTGGTCATCGTGGCAACCAACCCGGTGGATGCGCTCACATATATGGTACAACAAATAAGTGGACTTCCCAGAAGCCGGGTATTCGGTTTATCGGGGGTCCTTGACATTAGCCGATTTCGGAGCTTCATTGCAGACGAATTAAACGTCTCAGTAGAGGATATCTCCGCCTGTATAATTGGCCAGCACGGAGGTGCTGCAGTGGTTATTCCGAGACTAACTACCGTCTGTGGTATACCTATAACGAGAATCCTGCCGGAAGAGACAATCAGTAGGCTGGTAGATCGTACTATCAAGGCAGGCGCTGAAATCGTCGATCTATTGAAAACGGGGAGTGCCTCGTTTGCACCCTCGGCGGCGATTTCCCGGATGGTGGATGCAGTAGTCCTGGATAAGAAAAAAACCCTTACCTGTGTTTATTGCCTGGACGGTGAATACGGGCTCAATGGAACTGCCATCGGTGTCCCGGTAAAAGTCGGTATAAATGGTGTAGAACAGGTAATCGAGCTTGATCTAACCGATGAAGAAAGGCTGGCTCTGGCCAGTTCCGCTGAAGTGGTAAAAGATATGATAGGACAGATGAAGCTTTGAATTTAATTAACGTTAAGTATGGCAGTCAAAATTCATTTTCATTTAATGTATAATATATACCGTTAAAAATCGGGTATTTTCCGGGAAAGGAGGCTAGAGCAGGGATGAAAGAGATAGACGTCAGGAAAGTCACTCAGGTTGTTTCAGAGCTCTTCCAGGATGCTTGTCACTACCTCCCCGAGGATGTTGTCGTTGCAATTAAAAAGGCTCAGCAGATAGAGGAATCTCCAATTGGCCAGGAGGTTTTAGAAAGCATATTGGAAAATGCCGAAATATCCGAGAAGGAACAGATCCCTCTGTGTCAGGACACAGGAGATGCGGTATTGTTTCTGGAACTGGGTCAGGATGTTCATCTGGTGGGGGGCGATCTCTACGCAGCGATCAATGAAGGGGTGCGCCACGGTTATACCAAGGGCTATTTACGTAAGTCAATGGTGAGTCGTCCCTTTTCGGCGAGGGTGAACACCAAGGACAACACCCCGGCCGTCATCTACACGGATATAGTTCCTGGCGATAATCTGAGGATCATCGCCAAGCCCAAAGGGGGTGGTGCCGAAAATATGTTCCGACTCTGCATGCTACCCCCGGCGGCAGGGCGCCAGGGTGTAATTGACTTTGTTGTTGAGACGGTAGACGCTGCAGGGAGCAATCCGTGTCCGCCCGTTATCGTGGGTGTCGGAATCGGAGGAACAGTGGAGAAAACGATCATGCTGGCTAAGAGAGCTTTGCTGCGTAAGGTCGGGGAGCCCAATATCGATAGCGAGACTGCCGAACTGGAGCGCGATATCCTCGAAAGGGTAAATAAACTGGGTATCGGACCGATGGGTTATGGTGGTCGCGTAACTGCCCTGGCGGTGCATATTGAGGTCTTCCCTACACATATCGCCAGCCTGCCGGTAGCTGTTAACCTGGAATGTCATAGCTGCCGGCACAGGGAGGCTATTCTTTAGCAGGAGGGAATCGATGGTTAAGAAAATTACGCTTCCCTTGACTGATGAGGTCATCCAGGACCTTAAGGCCGGGGATGAGGTTTTATTAAATGGGGTTTTGTATGTTGCCAGGGATGCGGCTCACAAAAGAATTTTAGAGGCCCTGGAGCAGGGCGAAGCGCCACCTTTTGATATCAAGGGAGAGACGATATACTATATGGGCCCTTCCCCGGCAAGGCCGGGAAAGGTAATCGGTTCGGCAGGACCCACAACAAGTGGACGTATGGATAGCTATTCGCCACGGCTTATTGCCGAAGGTCTTAAAGGGATGATTGGTAAGGGGATGAGATCACCAGAGGTAAAAGACGCACTTAAAAAATATAGGGCAGTATATTTTGCCGTAACCGGCGGGACCGGAGCGATAGCTTCACATAATATAAAGAAATCCGAAGTAATCGCTTACGAGGACCTCGGAGCTGAAGCTGTACTCCGCCTAGAGGTGCAAAACTTCTCGGTCAGGGTAATCAATGATATATATGGTGGAGATCTCTATGAAGAAGGGAAAGCCAGATACCGAATAGTTCGGGATTGATGGATTTCTATATGGAGACCCGTAGGTAGTGTCATGGATAAATACGATTATATTATCATCGGGAGCGGTATTGCCGGGCTCTACACTGCCCTGCTGGCTAAGGAGCAGGGCAGTGTCCTGGTAATAACAAAGGGTAGCATAGAAGATTGTAATACAAGGTATGCTCAGGGGGGGATTGCTGCCGCTATCGGTAAGGATGACTCCAGGGAGCTCCATTTCAGAGATACCATAGCCGCGGGAGATGGGCTCTGCAACGCCGAGGCAGTGCGTATTCTTGCCAGTGAGGCGCCAGCCCGTATCGCCGATCTGGTAAATTTAGAGGTACCGTTCGATACAGCCAATGGAGAGATCGCTCTGACTAAGGAGGCGGCACACAGCGTACCTCGCATTCTCCATGCCGGGGGCGATGCCACCGGCGAGCACATAGAAGTTACACTGAGCCGTAAGGTGCGTGTATCTCAGATACAGGTACTCGAGGATTGTCTGGTTACCGAGATATTGGTAGATAATGGCGCTGTTATTGGAGTACGTGCCCTTGATTCCCGTACCAGCCTGTTCGAGACATTTCATTGCCGCTTCCTAATTCTGGCTACCGGGGGAGCCGGGCACCTGTATAAATTCAGCACGAACTCTGATATAGCCACTGGCGACGGCATTGCGCTGGCATATAAGGCCGGGGCCGAAATAACCGACATGGAGTTTTTCCAGTTTCATCCTACTGCACTACGTATGCCGGGTGTAACGCCGTTTCTCATCTCCGAATCTGTGCGAGGCGAGGGAGGCGTGCTGCGTAACGTTGACGGTTACCGTTTCATGCCCGATTACCATCCCGATGCAGACCTGGCCCCGCGTGATGTGGTGAGTCGCAGCATTATCTACGAGATGAAGAAAACCTCCTCGGATAGGGTATTTGTCGATGTTACTCATTTACCCCCCTATGTCGTAACAACCAGATTCCCTCATATTTACCGATTTTGTCTGGTACGGGGTCTGGATATTACCCGGGGATTGATACCTGTGGCACCGGCTGCCCATTACCTGATGGGCGGGGTTAAAACCAATACCTGGGGCGAAACCAGCATCGAAGGCCTGTTCGCTGTAGGTGAAGTCGCATGTACTGGTGTCCATGGTGCTAACCGCCTTGCATCTAACTCATTGCTTGAGGCCGTTGTCTTTAGCCAGCGGGTTATAGAGAGAACAACCAAAGAGAATGTATCTGAAATACCGGATTCTGAAAAAGAGAAGAGCACTCGCTGCTCCCTAAGTAAGCGTAAAGCGCTTAAGGAAGTGCCACCAGCCAATCTCTCTGCTCTTCAAGAGCTAATGTGGGACAAGGCCGGAATCATACGAGACCGGCAGAGCCTGAATGAGGCGCTTGATATCCTGGATGCATGGCAAGCATGTCTTCCAGAACCAACCGACCGCCCATCCTATGAATTGAATAACCTGACATTTGCGGGCCGTCTGGTTGCCGAATCGGCCCTGGCTAGAGAAGAGAGCCGGGGGGCTCACTTCCGCTCCGATTTTTCTAAAAAGCTTCCCGATTGGCAACGCCATCTGATTCTGATAAAGAAGTAGAATGTGATATAATTATAGTGGTGCCAGTAAAGACGATAGTAACTAATCGGAAGGTGTACCACAACTATCATGTTGGGGAGAGTTTAGAAGCCGGCATCGTATTAACTGGTACGGAGATAAAATCTATCCGGGCTGGTAGGGTAAACCTTGGTGATGCATATATAAAGCCCGAGAAAGATGAGTTGTGGCTACAAAATGCTCATATCGCCCGGTATGAAGCGGGGAGCTATATGAGCCATGACCCGGTCAGGCCAAGAAAGCTTCTCCTTCATCGTAAGGAGATTGACAGTCTGGCCGCTAAAGTCCAAGAGAAGGGCCTTACCCTCGTACCACTGAAGCTCTATATCAAGGATGGGGTCGCCAAGCTTGAGATAGCTACTGCAAGGGGAAAAAAGCTTTATGACAAGCGGGAAGCGATTACCAGACGCCAGCTTGACAGGGAAATGGATAGGGTTATCAAAAAACACAGATAAAAAGGAGATTTAATAACCACTCTTTCCCTGGTAAATTGGGGACGCGCGGGTTCGACAGGGGAAGTATGCTGCAGGATTGCAGGCTGAGGTGCCATCAACCTCACAAAACAGGTGGCAAAAGATAATTGGCGAACCTGAATTCGCTCTTGCGGCTTAATTAAATAGGTCGTACGTCCTACCTGGCCTCACCTCAACGGGCTGGGAGTGGGCGCCGAAGAGTTGAGGTGCCACCGTTCCGATGCTGATAAGGGATGGTGAAAGAATTATCAGCTATCTTGGCTGAACTCGGTCGGCAGAGGTCAGTCAGGTGACATTAAAAAGCTGACTAAGCCTGTAGTATATCCTGGGTAGCTTCTTCTGGACGGGGAGTTCAACTCTCCCCCGTCTCCACCAATGAAGTTTAATTACCGGCTTGTAGAGCCGGTAATTATATTTATAGCTGACCTTCAATATTTGAAGTAAAGGTTCAATTGATACCGAGTTTGTTTTTCAATTCCGGCAAGGCACAGTTAGCCGCTTCTTCTCCGGATGATATCAACTCTTCTATTCGACGGTGGTCTCCTGGCCTGATCCGTCGACCCCTGACCGCCGGCTTAATAACCATATCGGCTCTAGAGGCCCCGGTTTCAATTTCATCGCCGTCTCGCACCTTTCGCAAACGGCGTATAATACTGAAGATAGTTGGCGGGCCCGGAGGGAGGACACCGTCAATTGTTATCCTTTGTAATTTTTTACCCTTATCAGGCGATACAGTAGCTGCGATGACAAACTCAGCACCCATTTCACGGGTTGCATCGACTGGCACCGGGTCAACCATTCCTCCGTCGATCAGGTATCTCCCCTGCCAGTGAAACGGTGTATATAGAACAGGAATAGAAATGCTTGCCCTTATGGCGTCGACTACCAGGCCTTCTTTTATTACTATCTTCTCACCCGTAATAACATCGGCCGCCACACAGCAAAATGGTATTTTCAAATCTTCGAATTTCAAATTGCCAACTATAGATGTAAGCCACTCTCTTACCTTTGTTCCCCTGATAAATCCCTGGTTCGAAAGGGAGAAATCAAAAAAAGAATACATCCTTCTGCGGTTGATACTCTTTATTGCCTCGGCTATATCCTGAGAGTTTATTCCGCAAGCGTAAAGACCTCCGATAATCGCCCCGATACTGGTACCTGCAATCGCGTCAACCGGGATTTTCTCCCTTTCAAGTACGGATAGGACACCAATATGAGCGATACCACGAGCAGCTCCGCTACTTAAGGCAAGCCCAGTTTTTTTCATGTTTGTTTCTGTGGATATATGCTAGATCCCGATTTCTGTATATGTCTTTAATTAGCTTTCCTCTATGAGCAATTGTTTGGATAAACCTGAAGAGCATGACTGAAGGGCATGAAAAATTATAACAGGACTGGAGTCGTTTGCGGCAGTTATACAAATATTTCCCAGTTTATTGACTTTTCGGCCTCACCAACAGGATTGGCCGGGGGACATTTTGCAGAAGTTTTGCTGCAACGCTTCCATAGGCCCATCTTCCCATTCCGCCACGAGCATGTGTCGACATGACAATAATACTAAAGGGGAGATTCTCTGCAAAATCGATGATCTCCCTGGCCGGATCGCCCTCAAGCACTTTTGCTTGTACGTGGGGATATTTCTTTTTTAGCTGTGCCGCCATATAGTCCAGGTATTCCGTAGCGAACCTTTTCTGTTTTACCAATAGTTCTCGTTCATAATCTTCGGGCATAACATGTTTTATGCCTGCGGCAGTCTCAACCCGGGCACTTGGAGAGTAATATGTTAATGGAATTACAGGTTCGGTAACATGGACCAGTATCACGTCCATCGGTTCGATACTTCGCTGTTTCGCCATTGCTTCGACATGCGGCAATACTTTTTCGGCTAGCTGCGAACCGTCAAGAGGGACTATAATTGACCGCTTTGGCCACTTTTCATAAGCTACCCCTTCAGCGGTTTCCGTGTTTATCAGCCACACCGGAACAGTTGAACTTTGTAACACCTTGTCGGCCACGCTGCCTAAAATCCATCTTTTAATTCCAGACCTGCCATGAGTTGCCATTAATATGAGGTCTACACCATTTTCTTCTGCATATCTCACGATCTGTTCGGCGGGATAGCCGGATACGAGTTCACCGCGTACGTCTAAACTCTTCTTAGCGGGATCGAGGCCGAATCTCTGCCAGACCTCCTCCACTTTTTTCTTGGCTACCGTTGCTTTGTATCTGACATATGACTCGTGTAGAGGTGACCCCTCACCCTTTTCAGGTTTCCTTACATGAATCAGGGTTATATCAAGGTCCAGTCTTCCGGCGGTTTCTGTCGCATATGGTAAGACTGTCTCGGATAACTCAGATCCATCAAGCGGGACCAGTAACCTACGATACATTCTTGCACCTCCGGTAACAAGCTATACTATATTATTTTACCTGTTACCATATGTCAAAATTATGACTTGATATGTCTACCACCTCAGGCTATGTTAGCTAAATGATGGTATAATTTAATTATAGCAATCAGATATCGTAAAGGAGCCTTAGTGATGACAGTACTAACCCGCGAGGAAATTCAAAAATTAAGTGGAAGGCCGGGTAAGGGCACCGTATCAATCTATATGCCTACGAACAGGGCTTCTGATATAGAGCAGAACCAGATACGATTGAAAAACCTGCTCGCCCGGGCAGAGCAGGAAATGATAGAGGAAGGTCTGCGAACAACGGATGCTAAGAAGGTTTTACAGCCAGCCAGGGAATTACTGCCGAACCGGTTATACTGGCAACACCAGAGTGATGGCCTGGCGGTTTTTACCTCACCCGGGTTTTTCAGGAGCTACCGCTTGCCGTATAGTTTTCCGGAGCTCGTCATAGAAGGTGATAGTTTTCATATCAAGCCTTTACTGAGATTACTGAGCGGAGACGGACTGTTCTATGTCCTGGCGGTAAGCCAAAATGAGGTGAGGCTTCTACAATGCACGCGGGACAGCCAGTTTCTGGTTACGCCGGAATCTATACCTCATAGCATGGCTGAGGCCCTTGCTTTCGATGAACAGGAAAAACAGCTGCAATATCACACCTTTGGGACAGGTGAGGGAGCTTCCGCTGTATTTCATGGTCATGGTACAGGTACGGACGATAAAAAAGATAGGATTTTACGTTTTTTCCAGGCCATTGATCGAGGTCTTCAGGAATTGCTTAAAAGTGAAGAGGCGCCGCTAGTGCTGGCGGGAGTAGACTACCTTCACCCTATCTACCGTAAAGCCAATCACTATCGTAATTTACTGGACGAAGGTATAACTGGAAATCCGGATGGTATGACCCCGGAACAGCTTCACGAGGAGGCCTGGGCCTTAGTAGAACCATATTTTGAACGAGATCTGAAAAATGCTATACATAGGTATGGTGACCTTACCGGCACCGGACTGGCCGTAGATAACATAGAGAACGCGATTCTGGCTGCCCATGATGGACGCATATCATCCCTATTTGTGGCGCTGGGGGTTCAACAGTGGGGGATTTTCGACACAGAGAATCGCAAAGTGCAGCTTCATGAAGAGCGTGAAACCGGTGATGAAGACCTGCTCGATCTTATCACGGTATATACTCTATCTCAGAAAGGCACCGTGTATGTTCTGGAACCGGAAAAGATGCCGGGCGGAAACTTACTCGCTGCGGTGCTACGCTACTAGGAAACAGGAGCAGGGCATCATAAATCCATATACTGGAATTGAAGCGCATAAGGAGGTTAAGATGTTTGGCAATATTTTAGTTTGCCTGGACGGCTCGAGACTGGCCGAGCAAATTCTACCTTTCGCAATGGAGCAGGCGCGCCGTTTTGAGGGTAAACTTACGCTTCTCAGGGTCATTATACCTATGACGCCTACCGGGGCCATAGATGAACCGCCTTCAGAAAAAATAATAGAAATGCAGGGAATGGCCGAAACCGAGGCCGCCTCCTATTTGGAAGGTATCGTAAACGATGCAATGAAAAAAGAGAAAGTGAAGGCGGCTTATTCGGTATTAGAAGGCACCCCAGGGGAAACGATTGTGAATTTCGCAAACAATAGTGGTGCGGACCTGATTGCTATTGCTACGCACGGGGAAGGAGGATTTAAGAGACTTCTATTTGGAAGTGTAGCGGACTATGTACTACGTAACTGCGATCTCCCCATACTGGTCATAAGGCCGGTGGGAAAATAGCATCATTCAATATCTTTCGTTGCTATCCTGAGGTAATTTTTCTGTATCATATCAGGGCAGCAGCTATAATCAATTCACCCGGGGTAATGAACTAGATAAGATGAAAAATCCAAACGATAACGAGTCAAGTGTCGAGGCCATAATAGAGATACCACGTGGAAGCCGGAACAAGTATGAAATCGATCATGAGACCGGCAGAATAAGGCTGGACCGTGTTCTTTTTTCCTCCGTGCATTATCCCACTGACTATGGATATATTCCGGGAACTAAATCGGCTGATGGCGACCCGCTGGATGTCCTGGTTATTGTGGAAGAACCCACTTTCCCTGGCTGTCATGTTGCTGTTAGGCCAATCGGGGTGCTTCGTATGCATGACGAGGAGGGAATCGATGAGAAAATCCTGGCGGTACCTGTCGAAGACCCCAGGTTCGACGGCGTTGGTGATATTTCGGAGATCCACAAACACTGGCTTTCGGAGATAGAAAATTTCTTCAATACATATAAGATGCTGGAAGGCAAGGAGACCAGGATTGAGGACTGGTTCGGTGCTGAGCAAGCCAGAAAAGTCATCCGTATGTACAGGTCTCAGGAAGAGCATCAAGCGAAAACGGCACGATTGGATAACGAGACTATTGGCAAGAGAAACATTCCCCGTGCTGCGCAATAGCTAAAAGTAATTGAGTAGTTATACGGATGGCCTGCAATGGATTTAATGTATAGCATTAAATTGTATGAAAGGAGGCAAGAATTGGAAGAAGAGCTGTTTCGCGGAACAAGGCCTCAGGTAATGGTAACCAATCCTGATAATCCTCTTGAGGGAAGAACCTTCGTCTGGGCATGGACTCAGTGGTTTGAGAGGATAGAGGGTTCGACCGGTGCAGTAGCCTTTGAACCGGTGGCTTCCAGTGAAGATGAACTGAGTAGATATATCAGTCAGGAGAGGGAGATAGAACTTTACCCGCCGGACAGAGATTACCGTAATATGGTCTACAATGAATTTATAGAACAGTCACCACTTTATCCAGAGGCACCTGAGGTATCAAGTCAGCCCCCCTTCACCGAGCAATTACCCGGTGAAGATACTGAGCATACATAATTCACGAAAGCAATAAATCCCCAAATCTTTACACCTTGAAAAAGTTTTATGAATTACATATCTGAATGGACCCGCGTAATCAACCTTTTTTAACCCATTTCCCTGAAGTATCTTTTTTATACTCCTTCTTGACAGCAGCCCATGCTACCTTGTGAGCTGCCTCTTCACGTGAGCTAGAACCCCTTCTTTCTTCAGGGTCACTGTATTCTTCCCAGGCATTGTTAAAGGTTTTCATGTATATCTCTTGAGCATGTTCGGGTAGATTATTGCGCACGCTATCGGGGAGCGCATCCAGTTTTTCGTAAGGCATTTTATTTCCTCCTCATAATCTTGCTCCTAAATCTGGTTAAAGAATGTCAGGATACATATCCTATTTCTATTGCACTATTTTTGTCAGGTCAACTTTACTGCTCAGGATATTTTGCCAGAGGTCGCCGTTTTTTTGAACGAATTCAGGAACGGTGAGGATGGTAAAATCGGTCGGGTATGAACGGGCTAGCGATTCCCATGTAACCGGCATGGAGACTGTAGCGGCTGCAGTGGGCCTGGGTGAGTATATCGATGCCAGCGTCTTTCCCCTGGTATTCTGATTATAGTCCAGGAACACCTTACCCCTCCTTTTTTCTACATTCCAGTCTACCGTTATAATGTCGTGGTGCTCGCGAAGAACCGAATTACAAATTGTTTCTGCGGCGGCGCGTGCCTGGTTGTAGTTGATATTTCTTACTATGGGCACATGAATGTGCAGGCCGGTTCGCCCGGAGGTCTTGACGAAAGATTTCGTCCCCAATGAATCGAGTTTTTCCTTGATCCATAGGGCGACCTGGACCGATACGCTGAAACCCTTCCTACTGAGCTCGGGCTCGCCCTTTGCAGGCTCTTTTCCCGAATAGAGGTAGGGATCAATATCGAAGATAATAAAGTCGGGGCAGTCTATAAGCTTTTCTATTTGATCATCTACCGCCATTTTATCTATGTCAGGCGCTGGGTCTAACCTGGAAAACCAGGTATTGATATCGATATCGGCTAATTGTCCCAGCCATATCAACGCTGCGAGGTTATCACACATGATATATTCTTGCATTTCATCTTCATGCTTTGACCTGATATTGACGGTATCGATGAAATCTGGTACGGGTTCCGGCCAGTGTTTCTGAAAGAAATGCTCACCGTGTATTCCATCCGGAAACCGACTCAGGCTGAGCGGCCTGTTTTTTAAATGGGGCAGAATGTAATTGGATACCCTGATCAGATACCTGATGAGGTCTCTCTTGGTAAGAGCTCTTTGATCCTTGTATGGTGGCCAGAGTATTTTATTCATATTAGAGATACGCACCGCGTATTTATCAAATTCAACCTTTATGTCATCCAGCCTGTTGTCCAGTTGCTCAAGTATGTTTATTACCGCGGTATCTCCGTCACCCTGGGAATCCTCTTTAGCCGTAGCGTACGAAATCATGCCGGGTGAATCTACCTGGCTTGCCGGTTTATCCGGGCGAAGTCTCATAAATACGGGGGAGCGCAGCATGCCGTCCCGGGTCTTACCGCTAAATTTAACCTCTACCACAATCTCGGGCTTAACCCAGGTGGCCTCGGTGTTCGTGGCCGGTATTTTGGTAAAGGGACAACTATCGGTTTTCAGTTTATGAAGACGTTGAGCAAGTCGGGATAGCGTTTTTTCGTTGAAACCGGTACCGACGTGCCCGGTGAAAACGAGCTCTCCATTTCGGTAATATCCAAGCAGAAGGGCGCCGAATGTCTTTTTGCGGCTTTGTTGACCCTGGGTATAGCCGCCGATGACAAAGTCTTCAGAGAGCGTCTTTTTAATCTTTAGCCAGTAACGCGAACGTGTACCGGGTTGATAAATGCTTTCCAGATGCTTTGCAACTATGCCCTCGAAGCCCTTTTTGATAGCGTTCGCATACACGATTTCACCAGCACCTACGTAGTAATCCAGCAGGCGTATCGAGGGGGTTTGTACGAACAATTTTTGGAGAAGCTCTTTGCGATGATGGAGTGCTACCTGGCTGAGGTCGTAATCGTCGTAGTACAGGAGGTCGAATACATAATAGTATACCGGAGTGCTTCTAATTGCCTGATTAATGTCGATTTCTCGATTGAGTCCTATCCTGGTTTGTAGATTCTGGAAACTCGGAACTCCATTTTGGTCGAGAGCTACAAGTTCACCATCCATAATGTTACCCTCTAAAGAGCGCTGGGTAAGGTCGGCTATAATTTCGGGATATTTTGTGGTTACGTTGTTTCCCCGTCGGGAAAGGAGGCGAAGCCCGCCATTCTTATCCATTATACTTATTGTGCGTATCCCATCGAGTTTCGGTTCAAATAACCATTCCTTGCTGGAAAAAGGTCTGTCCGTGAGTGTAGCCAGCATGGGGACGATATTCTCGGGCATATCGCGCCGAAGTGCACCTTCAAGTTGAGAGAGGGTACTATCCTCTGTTGACTTCATTAGGTCACTTGCTTTTTGCCTTCGCCTTTTCTTTCTGGGCAGCTTCAATACTCTTTTTGAGTTGAGCCATTATATCGCCACCGGCCTCTGGCTCCGGAATTTCCTCTACCTTGAATTCCTCATCTTTGAGCTTTGCCTCGATAAGCTTTTCCAGCGCAACCCGATATTCGTCCCGGTATTTTTTTAGTTCGAAATCCTTCGACATCTCTTCAATTAGAGATACGGCCATTTTCATCTCATCGGGATTGAGTTCCCGCTTTTCGGGGGCAAGTTCTTTATAGGGGCGGACCTCATATGAATAGTGCAGTGTATTCAAGACCAGTATGTCGTCCATTGGCTGAAGGGAACAGAGGTGTTCTTGCCTTTGAAAGGCCACTTTGGCTATTCCTACCCGCTTCGTCTTCCTGAGGGCTTCTCTTAGCAGCAGGTATGGACGTACCGCGACATCCTCAGGCTCCAAATAATGACAGTCATAGTAATACAGCGGGGGGATTTCTCTGGGGTCCACAAAACCAGATACGTCTATCGTATGGGCGGTTTTAACGGGCAGCTTTTCGAGCTCCTCGTCGGTAACCACTACATATTGACCTTTAGCATATTGATATCCCCTGACTGTCTCTCTGGAAGTAAAGTATTCGTCATCCTTTGGACAGTACAATACCTGCTTAGCCCTGGTATGGCATTTATCGTGCAGATAGTGAAGGGTCGGCCTTTCCTTTTTGGTGGCAACATACATCTTGACCGGAATCACCACCATTCCGAAATTTATAGCTCCTTTCCAGAATGCTGTGGCCATTGTTTACTCCTTGGTGCAGGCAATATTTACCGAATATAATATTTAAGGTGTTGGTTTGATCAGCAGTATGGGTAAATGTGAATTGCGTAGAACGAAGTCGGCAACACTTCCGAAAATTAATCTCCTTACCCCGCTCCTTCCATGAGTGGCAATCGCGATAAGTTCGATCCCTTCGGTCTCCGCATAATTTACGATCGATTCTCCCGGCATACCGGCCAAAACCATACAATCTACTTTGATCCCGGCGCTTCGCAGGGGCTCTGCCATCTGCTCAAGATAGTTCTGACTTAGCCTTTCGTCTTTCTGTTCTCGTTCTATTTCTCCCTTGGTATGGATCGGTCCACCGGATGCGCCCGGCACGCCGGGTGCCATAAAAGTGGGGATTGTAGATACATGCAATAATATTAGCTTACTTTTAAATCGGAGGGCTTCTTCTTTGGCGTAGGGCAAGATTTGTTCAGCAAGCATAGAACCATCCAGGCAAACCATAATCTTTTTGAACATGCGTGTTACTCCTTTATATACGATCTATTCCTGCTTCGAAGGAAAGGGCGGCTTGTCCACGATTTCCACGGTGCTTGCTTGAGGACCCTTTTCTCCCGCTTCTTCGGAATACCTTACCCCTGTTCCAACTTCAAGGCGGTCAAAATCGTTATTTAGCACGCTATGCGCATGAAAATAAATATCCCTTCCGCCAACTGTTTTAATGAAGCCGTAATTTTCCTTTGGAAACAGTTCTGCAACTATTGCCATGGTCTCCTGTTCGGGATGCCTTTTTACCTCGCCCCGCTGCTTCTCTACCAGCTTTTTTAGCTCGCGCTGAGCTGCTTGAAAGGTGCGCCTTATCAGGGCTTCCAGCGGCTCCTCGTTATTCTTGCCGGTAGATTTACGTTTTACCACCAGTTCATGTTTGGGTGGCACTCTCAGGTCTAAACGTACCTGATATGGGTTACCGGTCTGTCGTTGTCGGTGGGGATTCTCTATCGCAATATGGCAGCTGATAAGATAGTCACAGATTTCCTCAAGTTTAGTTATCTTATGTCTTATCAGGTTATCGATATATTCGGTTTTATCTACCCCACGGTAGGCTATCTCAGGTGGCACCTGCATTACATTACCCCCGGCGTATTTTACCTGTTATCATATTATCTTTTCTATTTGGAAGCTATCCGTATACCTACCTAATTTACATCTGGCCGTTACGCAACAGCATGGCATGTAATTGTGGGCCCGGAGGAACTAAAAGGATAAAGGAATCCTCTTCCGGTTAAAATACTATCCAGGTTTGTCATCAATAAAATCGTCCATATCCAGATTGTTAATAAAATCGGTAAAAGCTGACATCCCCTTTAACTCGTCTTCGCTGACCGGTTTTCTTTCTGCAGGGCTTTGCACAATATTCTCGTCGCCCTCATCTACAGTGAGTCCGGCAATGGCGATGACCCTTTCCTCGGCGTAGATAGGTGCTCCGGCTCTCACTGCCAGTGCCAGGGCATCGCTGGGCCTGGAATCGATTTCCATTTTCTTATCGCCCACCTTGAGAATAATTTCACCGTAGAAAGTATCATCCCTGATATCGTTAATAACTACAGAGTCTACCCTGGCATCCAGGCTTTTAATCACCGAAAGCAGCAGGTCGTGGGATAGTGGCCTCTGAATATTCAACCCTTCAAGTTTTATGGCGACCGCGTTCGCTTCAGAAGGACCTACCCATATAGGTAAGTAGCGCTCGCTAACCCGGTCCTTCAGGATTATCACCCGTTGCTCGGTGAGCGGACTTACTCCTATATTCGCTATATCAAGATCTATCACAACAAACCTCCTTCTTTTTGATCACCATTCCTGCATCATCTTCTTTATCCGCTGCGCCAGTTCGGGATTATTGCGCAACCTGTTAATGAAAACCGGACATCCCTCAATAAGTGAATTCTCGGCTGCCGATGCCATCCCCGATAGCAGTT
>Ga0068714_10000485_pt1 | contig 75535 bp, 64 predicted proteins | sample MTBNYHSulfiMetaG_FD_62988 | JGI IMG/M metagenome (GOLD analysis project Ga0068714, IMG submission 62988) | Enrichment culture microbial communities from rom New York Harbor, USA that are MTBE-degrading - MTBE-NYH (New York Harbor Sulfidogenic)... | ecosystem: Environmental > Aquatic > Marine >...
TGAAACTTTTAATATTAATTATTACTATAATTCAAAAGTTCAAATTGAAAATAAAAATAAATATTTAGCAACAAATTGCTAAATATTAAAAAAATATGTTGATATTTCATAGGAGTAATATATGGATACCGTAAGTATACCGGATTATAAAATAACAGATGATATAAATAAAATTGACTTTAATAAAACAACAGATATGCTGTCAAAATCATATTGGAGCCCCGGGATAAAGCAGCATGAAATAATAAAAGGGGCAAAAAACTCTGCAGTTGTTGTTGGAGTTTTTAACAACTCAAATGAACAGATCGGTTATGCAAGAGTTATATCTGATAAAACAAGATTTGCATATATACTTGATGTATACGTTGATGAAGAGTACAGGAAAAAAGGAATCTGTCAAAGTATAATTGATTTTATCTTAACGCATCCTGATCTTAATGATGTTTATCAATGGGTTTTGATAACAAAAGACGCCCAGGGTGTATACAGCAAAAAAGGATTTAAGCCATTAGAAAGTCCGGAATCATGGATGGAAATCAGAAACCCCAGACCTGGCAGGTAAATACTTAATCCAATGAAATCCTTTTAAGTCTCAGGGAATTCCCAACAACGTTTATAGAGCTTAAAGCCATTGATATTTCTGCTACAGCAGGATGTAAAAGGCCAAGTACTGCAAGAGGCACGGCAACAATATTATAGAAGAATGCCCAAAATAAATTCTGCATTATCTTTTTGAATGTTTTCTGTGATAAGATAATTGATCTATAAACTCCTGTTAAACTGCCCGATACAAGAGTTATATCTGCTGATTCTATAGCAATATCTGTACCTGTCCCTATTGCTATACCAACATCAGCCTGTTTGAGGGACGGAGCATCATTTATACCATCACCAACCATAGCAACAACCTCTCCTTTTTTTTGTAATTCTTTGATTATATTAATCTTATCCTGAGGCAATAACTCTGCATAAACCTTATCTATCCCAACTTCATTTGCAATAAAATTTGCTGCCTTTGTATTATCACCCGTTAATAAAACACTATTAATACCTATTTTATGTAATTTATTTATTGTTTCAATAGAGTCCTCTTTAATTTTATCCGATATACCAATTATTCCAATCGTTTTTTTATTAATAGCTGCAAGTATTACAGTATAGCCCTTATTTTGATAATTAATTATATCAACATTATAATCATTAAAATTAATATTTAATTCATCAAAATATTTTTTACTTCCTATATGTATTTCTTTATTCTCAATATTTGCCTCTATTCCTTTACCTGCAATAACCTGAAAATTTTTAACTTTATCAAAAGATATATTCATTTCTTTTACATTTGTAACAATTGCTTTTGCTATAGGATGTTCACTTAAATTTTCAACTGATCCAACCAGCTTAAAAAAATCCTTTTTATTAATACTTGTCTTATATGAAGTTACAACGGGTTTACCTAATGTTATAGTACCGGTTTTATCAAATACTATAGTTGTTATTTTTTTAGAAGTCTGTATAGCTTCCCCATTCCTGATAAGAATACCATTAACTGCACCTTTACCCATCCCGACCATCAATGCTGTTGGTGTTGCAAGCCCCAATGCACATGGGCATGCAATAACAAGTGTTGCAACAGCAGCAAATAATGCTTTTGTAATTATTGAAGAACTAATAGTAATCCATGGTATATATGAAGAAAAAAACTGTAATATAAAACTGCCTACTCCGGGAAAAATCAGCCAAAATAATAATGTTATAAAAGAAATCAAAAGAATTATAGGAACAAAATATGAAGTTACTCTATCTGCAAATTCCTGTATAGGCACCTTACTGCTCTGAGCTTCTTCAACAAGTTTAATTATTTGTGATAAAAATGTATCTTTGCCAACTTTTAATATTTTTACCCTTATTACACCCATCTGATTGATCGTTGCTCCAATTACTTTATCTCCTGTTTTTTTATCTACAGGAACAGACTCTCCTGTTGCTATAGATTCATCAATAGCAGTAACACCGTCGACTATTACTCCGTCAACAGGTATCTTTTCACCAGGCCTTATAATTACCTCATCGTCAATATTTAATTCATTAATATCAACATTAATTTCACTACCGTCATTTTTAATTAAATGAGCTGTTTTTGCACTTAGCTCTACTAACTGCTTAATTGCACTGGAGGCTTTACCTGTTGCCGATATCTTTAAATAATTACCTATAAAATTAATAGACATAATCATTGCACCAACAACGGCAAAATTATCAATGTTAAGCCCAAGTATTTTTAATATACCCGTAAAATATGCGGCTATAGTACCTATACCTATTAATGAATCCATATTAAATGAAAATTTTTTTACGGCATTTATTGTAGATTTCAAAACAGGAAAACCTATTATAAAAATAACAATAAAAGATAAAATAAGATCGATGTAGAATGCTGTCTGCATATTTACCAGATAATAGCCGAAAATCATTTCTCCAAGCATTTTAATTGTTAACGGCAATGTTATCATCCATGAAAAAAATAATCTTTTTCTTTCTAAGGAAACAAATTTCTTATTTGCTTCTTCTGCATTATCTATATCCACCAGTTTATACCCTGCTTTTAACACTTTATCTTTTAATAAATACTTATCAATTGTTTTGCTGTCTAAATATACTACTGCTTTTTTATCCGTAAAATTTACAGAAACATCTTTTACTCCATTTATTTCTTTAAGAGTTTTTTTTACGGTACTTGCACAGGCTGTACATGACATTCCTAAAACTCTAAATTCTATTTTATCTGACATAAAAAACACCTTTCGTATATAGCATACTCCCCTACTCTATATTTATTATAATTTATTATTTAAATTATATAAATATTAAAAAATATTAATTTAAAAATTATTTACATATTTATAAACATGTTGATTAATAAGAAGAAATTGCATTAATTAAAATCGACTGCATCTACCCAATTGTCCCACTCTTTCAAATTATAATATTTTTGAAGTTTATTATTAATATGTTTAATCACTATATTATTACAATACTTAAGACGCTTATTTATTGATTGATTTGAAAATATTTTTTTATATAATTCAACAAATTCTCTTCTAAATTGTTTTTTATTCATATTTTCAGGCAGGTAATAAGGCAGATTATTTATCATATTTTCATAGTCACTTATCTTTAAACCTAATTCACTATACGATTTTGTACCCGGTATTATATTATAAATCATTATCATTGGATATTCTATTAAATTATCCTCTAAAAATAATATTAATTCATCAAAAAGCTCCAATTTATCATAAGGAAGACCTACTATGAAATATGCACCTATTGCAATATTATTACTATGTAATAAATATATAAAATCTTTATATTTTAATAAATCATTTTGATTTTTATTTAAATATTTAAGATTTTCTTTATATAAAGATTCAAAGCCTACAAAAACAAGACTACACCCGCTTTTTGCTGCCGCTTCAATCAATTTTGGATTGGTTTTAATAGAAGCGCCAAGAGTATACCAGCTGATATCTAAATCCATTAATTTATTAAATAAGGTCATAGCATATTTTTCATCGCCCCATATATTATCATCAATAAATGATATTGATAAAGGTATAGGATTATCATTACTATAATTATTTTTGATATATCTTATCTGTGAGACTACTTCATCTATAGGTCTTTTCCTAAAAGCATTACCATATACTTCTTTAATACAGCAAAAACTGCAATTATAAGGACAGCCTCTTGTTAAAAAAATCGGAAAATCATTATAATTCATTTTTTTATTATACAAATCATATCTAGGTAAAGGGAGTCCCTGTAAATTGAACGGGGTATCTCTTTTATATATCCGTTTTAGTCTATTATTCTTTAAATCATTTAATAAATTTCCCCATATCCCTTCTGCTTCTCCTATAATAACTGCATCTGCATTTATTAATGCCTCATCAGGAAACATAGAAACATGGAAACCACCTAATACAACGTTTATACCGTTTTTTTTATAATCATTGCAGATTTCATATGCACGTGCAGCATTAACACTATTAACATTTATACCAACAAGATCAATTGTTTTATCAATAATATAATCATCAATATCCTCATCTAATATTTTGACATTATGCTCTTTTGGAGTTAAAGCTGCCAGATAGACAAGAGTTAATTTTGTTTTATTTAAAGAAACAGTATCTTTAATTTTAATATATGAACTGTATTTAGGCGAAATTAATAATATATTCATTTTTACTTATAATAAAATATAATTTTTATTAAAAAATTATAACATATATCATATTAATAATGCAACCCCTGAATTTTCTTTATAATTTTCTAATTAAATAAATATATTTAACAATTATCAATTAATTCTACGTAATATAAATATATCAATAACAAATTAAATATTTCTATAATAAAAGATGTTTAAAATTTTAAGCTTAAAGGTGCTTTATGCTTAATGACCAATTTAGCCTATTTACTTTATTATAAAAAAATCAATGATAATTATTAAATATATAATCTAAAAAATATCCCCCCACCATTTTTGATAGTGAGGGGAAAGGAGTTTTTATGAAGGCCATAAAAAAAACTTGTAAAAAGTAATCTTATGCCCTGCATTATTAAAATAAATATTCTTAAATTAATTATACAACACTAAAACAATAAATTACTAATTAATCTAAAAATATTACTCTTTTTTTAAAATTCAAGATTATAGCCATGAAAGACGAAAATTTTTACAGTTGGGCAGGTGATTCTATGAAAAAGATAATATTTATTATTTTATTATTTAATTCTATTTTCCATTCAGTAAATGCACAATATAAAACTCATGAACTGCAAAAAGATGAGACTATCTGGCGGTTAAGTAAAAAATATGATGTTAGTGTAGATGAAATATGCAGGTTAAATGGTATAAGTGATGTTACCGCTGTCAAATATGGCACTGTATTAAAAATCCCTGAAAAATCAAAAAACGAAAACACTACAAATTACATCATTCATATACTTAAAAAAAATGAAACTATTTGGAGACTAAGTAAAAAATATAATACAACAGTAGAAAAAATCTGCACTTTAAATAACATTAAAGATATAAGCAATATTAAAATTGGGGCTAAAATAAAAATCCCGGTAAACTATGAATATTTGGATTATGATCTTCCAATTAATGGACAGGTTAAAACATTCACAAGCGCACATTTTAGAGGTATATATATTTTTACCAACTCAATAAATGATAATAGGAATGTATACACTATAGATAATGGTGAAGTAAGCTATATAGATAATATACCCGGGTTCGGGCTAACAATATTTATAAGACATATCAATGGTTTAGTATCAACATATTCAGGATTAGAAAAAACATTTGTAAAAAAGGGAGCTATACTAAAAAAAGGCCAATTAATAGGTACAGCAGGAAAATCAAGCCGTTTTAAAAATTACGGTATATTATTTTCTATCCAATATAAAGGCAACGGATTAATATTTGACTCTCAAAGAAAAAAATTTTTAAAAAAATAACACTTCGAACATAATTAAAATATTCAATATATTATTTAATAAAAAAATGGTTTATATACTAATTTTATTATAATTTAGTATATAAACCATACATTAAATATTGGGAGTTCCATTAATGCTAATATACAGCCCTCATTATTATAAAGGCTAATTAAATACTAAAACTCCTCCTTTCAAAAAAAGATTTTTATTTATAATGATAATAATAGCATTTTAAAAAATTGTAAATAAAAACAGTTGAGGTTAAAATAAGTTTTTGACCTTAAAAATCATAATATTTATATATTCCAGTATTATAAAAATAATTAAAAAAAATCGAATGATTAAAAGTATATCCCCGATAAATTTTTGATACATAAAATATATAAAAAGGAGCAATTAAAAATGGCAAAGAATATGATTGTTTTTTTGTTATTAATATTTATGATTTGTTGCACAACACCGGAAGCAAAATTGATACTTGACAAAAAAGACAATAAACAAAGTGAAAAAAATACAGGAAAAATAAAAATAGGATTTAATAACAACCGTATAGATTTAAGACTTGATTTAGAGAACATAAAAAAAATCTTTGTAACAATAAAAAAATTAAATACTAATGAAACAATATATGACTTAAAGGAACTCATTTTATATAATATGAATGGTGAATACATTACAGAACAACTGTCATTAAATACAGGAGCATATCAAATAACACAATTTTTTGTTGCTGATAATGACAATAATATATTATATGCCGCACCTGTTGAGAATTCTCCAAAAGCCTCGTTTGTAAACGATCCGCTGCCTATGGATTTTATCATAGAAAAGGATCAAACAACAAATGTCCTTGTACAAGTAGTTGAAGTTGAAGAAGGTTCCACCCCGGAAGACTTTGGATATGTCACATTCAGCTTTGAAATTGTAGATTCTACATTATCTGATGTTCCTACTAATCTAAAAAAACTGACTACAAATGGACCTGATATAGTAGAATACGAATCGGGCGATAATATAACATTAAAAGGTGTTGCCTTTACAGGGGGAGTCTGGTCGCACCCATTCGGGACACCGGATGATGTTAAATACACAACAACGGAATGGGATTTTCAAAATGTAAAATCATGGGGAGCTAATGCAGTAACATTTTACATGGATTATTACTGGTTTACAACGGAAGCAGGTTATGAGCATATGGATGAAATACTGGATTGGGCAAGAAAACATGATATATATATTATACCCCATATAACAGTATACCCTATAGGCGGACATAGAGGCGGTTATGCATTCTTTTATAATGATGATGCAAAAGCTCAATTAAAAAACTTTTGGTATAATTTTGCAGAGCGGTATAAAAATAGAGAGGAGATTGCAGGATACTGCATCATGGATGAACCTCATGCTTATCCTGAAATCCCGATAAATGATACGGGATTCCAAAACATGTTAAAATCATATATGGAAGAAATAATTGATGATATAAGGACGATCGACAACATAACACCTGTTTATATAGAATGCATTTACGGTAGTCCCGATTACTTCATACAAATTGACAGAGACAACATAGTATACAATATACATTTTTATCAGCCCATGGGATATACAGCAGCCGGCTATCCATGGATTGCAGGAGGCGGCGTCCCTCTTGATGTCAGCTACCCGGGATATTGTTATCAATATATATATAATGACCGGCAAAATAATTCTCAAACGCTCCATTATCCTGTTATACAATCTGGAACAAATGACTGGCAAATGTATGAAATAGAGACAGAAGTGCCGGATACAGGATGGCCGTCAATGGATGAGAATGATAAATATCTGGCATTTATAAATGTTTTTTCCAACGGTGACAGAAATGCAGTTATTTACATAGATGATATAGAATATGAAATTAATAGCGGCGGTTATAACTCGATATATAACGGATCATTTGAGATACCGGTTGACTATGACCAGTCCACCCCATTAACATGGATAAAATATGATAATAACGGTCAAAATGGAAATGTTACAAGAACTAATGCATCTGCTAAAGATGGGAGTTATTCCTTATGTTTTACAAATTGTTCAGGATGGACACATTATGAAAATATTGACTACTGGATAAACAGTGCAGGCGCAATAGAAGTAGCACCCGGGCAAACATTAAAAATAAAATTTTGGGTAAAAACAATAAATGCAACAGAAAATTTAAACGGGATTCAAATAAAATGGGCAACCGGTTACAGGGAATATATCAATGAATCAAGATTACAGCAATTTATTAATAATCTTATAATAAACAGAAGAAGTACTTTAAATAAACCTTTCTTTATTGGTGAGTTTACACCATCGATGGCAAGTAAAAGACCCGACAGCATGAATTATCTTACGGATCTATTAGAATACTTTAATGCTTGCAGTCTCCACTGGACATATTATGTGTACAGAGAGAACTGGACAAATCCCGACAGACTGCTTTTAGGCATCTATAACGATAATGCAGGCATTCCTGCCCAGGAATGCCGATTTACCGATGATGAAGTAATAAATATTTTAAAAAATTTTTATTAATAATATATTAATAATATATAAAAGAAGCTTTCTATTGAATACAAAATATTTAAAGAAAGCTTCTTATTTTTAATAAAAATTTAAAAATCAGTTCAATTAAAAAAATAACGAATGAATTAAAAGTATTTTTCGATAAATATATAGAGAATAATATATGATTTGTAATTGTAAAACAAAATGATTATAATAATAAAACAAGGCTATAAAATGATATTAATTATTATCTTTACAGATGAAGATCTGCATAAAATAAAAAACAGAGATCCGGATATATTTGAAGAAATATTTAAAGAATACAATGTAAAAATTTATAATTTTTTATTAATAAAAACCAGCGGAAATACTCATATTGCAGAAGAAATTTTATCAGAGACATTTTACTCTGCGCTGGAATCAGCACCAAAAATAAAAAATGCAAAAAATATATTCTCATGGTTACTGCAAATTGCATACAGACGCCTTATTGATTACTACAGGGGCGAATATAAAGAAAAAAAATATATTGACAATGCCGCCTCTGATGAAATATTAATTAATAATGAAACGGATGAAGATCTTGATGATTCTATAAAAAATCAAAAGGTCGTATTATTAAATAAAGCGATGGAAAATATTCCGGAAAAATATAAAAAAATACTTAAATTAAAATATATTGAAAAGAAGAGTCAAAAAGAAATTGCCGGAATATTAAAAAAATCAAGATCATCTGTGGAGAGTTTGTTATATAGAGCAAGAGAATCATTAAAAAAAGAAATAAAAAAATTTATTAATAAAGAGGATATGATTTAAAGGATTATAAGATGAAGTCTAAGAAAGACTGGATAGATTGGGCAGACAAGCTCAATGATGAAGAATTATTATATTTACTCGATGAAGAATCACAAAAAAAACCTTCTAATGATATTTATCAAAGCATTATCAGGATGATAAGAAACTATAAATCAATCCCTGAAAAAAAACAAATAAAAGAAAAAACAAAAAGCCCATTTAATATTCCTTCATTTAAATTAGCATTCTCAAGCTTAATATTAATAACGGTAATAGTTATCTCTTTTTTTGCTATAAAATTAAATTTCTTGCCGGAAAAAAACATTTGTACAGTAACTTCAATAAAAGGCAATGCATATATTATTGACAAAAAAAATAACAAAAAAGTACTTTACAAAAACGATAAAATTAATACATCTTCAATAATTATCACGGATAACGGCTCAAACCTTAAAATTAAGCATGGCAAAAAATCATATATTAATGTATATGAAAACTCAAAACTCATATTTAACAAACTTTATAAATTCAGAAATATAGAAAAAACAGAAATTTATATAGAAAAAGGACGTTCATATTTCAGTATAAATAAATTTAAAAACAAATCATATTTTAAGGTTGAAACAGATTATTTAATAGCATCAGTAGTTGGTACCGAGTTTACAATTAGTGCAGAAAAAGAAAAATCTTCCAGTGTTAAAGTAAAAGAAGGGACCGTCAATGTAAAAGCAAAAATAGATATTAATAAAGAAGAGCTTATGTATATAAAAAAAATAAGCCCTTTATTAACGGAAGAACTAAGAGAAATACTGGATCAAAAATTTACAATATCAACAGAGCAGTTAATTACCATTTCATATTATAAACTTAAAAAAGCCGAAAATGAAATAAAACAAATCATCAATGATATAAAAAATGAACTTGAAGTAAATAAAAAATCGGATAAAAAAATAAAAGAGATTATTAATAATGCAAAAAATGAAGTAGCTCATATCAATAATATAATTATAGAGATACCAAAAGAAGAGGAATATAACTTAAACAAAGATGAAATTATAAATTTTGAAGAAGAAAACGGTAATGATAAAAATACAGAAATTAAAAAAGAAAAAAATGATAAGACAAAAAATAAAGATGATATTTTAAATGAGATTAAGATAAACTCTCCTAAATCACGTTACTATGATAAAACCCCAACATTTGATATAAAATATAATGTAAATATTTCAAAAATTTATTTAAATGATGAAGAAATAAGTCCTAATAATAATATAATTAAAATTGATTCCGGTTTATATCAATTAAAAGTAATATCAAAAGATAAAAATAAAAATGAAAATATAAAAACAACCACATTTTTTGTTAATAAACTACAAACAGTGTTATTTACCGATTTCAGCAAAGACATCCTACTAGGTAATTATTTTACTGTCGATTATCCTGATAGAGGCGATAATGATGATAATAACTTTGCAATAAATGACTGGGGATTATGGACAAATAACAGAAAAATAATTAAATTTGACAAAAACAGACTAATTGTAACCGGATCAAAAAACAAACTGGACTATATTAATCTTTTTAAAACATTTGATGCTAAAAATAAAGATATAATCATAAGTAAAATCGATATAATTAAAATTGGTAATCCTACAAATAATTTAATTACTGTTGATCTTGGCATACAGCACAATTTAGGAAGAGGATCTATTCATGCCGCTATAGTAAAAAAATATTATAATAATAAGCTGCAATATAAATTATTTTTAGCAGAATGGCTTTATGAAACAGATGAACTTATAATATTTAATGAATCCGATCCGTTTGATATAAAATTCAATAAACCGGTATCATTAATATTCTGCAAGAAAAAAAATTCATATGCAGCCATTTTAGTCGACAACGATGAAAATATAATAAATGCAATATATACAGATAATTATATAGTAAAACAAGATATTAATAAATTTAACAAAATAAAATTAGGAATTTTCCCGACAGATGATACTAATGACCAAAATCCAAAAATCATTGTAGATAACTATTACTTGTTTACAGAATAAATACTTCATTATTAAATAGTTATAGTATACAACTGAAATCATTATAGTTTTTTACCATACATAACTTCAAGGCTTTTTTTCTCACCAAGAATCTTTGCAATAATTTTATGACACCCGTCAAGATGGCGTGATAATTTTTTTAAAAGCATCAATCCCAAATAAGGATCCTGTCTGATATTATCCATAAAACTTTCTTCATCCAAAACTTTTACTTCAGTATCTTCCAATGCTTCAACTGTTGCGGTCCTGCTGCTATTTAAAAAAAAATTAAGTTCGCCAAAACATTCATCCTTGTTTAATACCGCAAGTTCTATTTGTTCCGCATTGATTGTTTTATAAACTTTTACCTTTCCTGATAAGATAATAAAAAATTCTTTACCGCCTGATCCCTCTTCAACAATTATTTTGCCTTTTTTAAATTTTCTTACATCCATATTAGTCTCCAATAATATTTATAAACTACTGTAATATTAAATTATTAGAATTTTAAATATTAAAAAATTATTTTTTTTTCAATTTTATAAGATAAAGATCATCTTTATCAACCATAGATACTTCAATCCACCTTTCATCATCAATTATATTTCTTAATTCATTAATACAGGGAAGATAATCTTTTTTAAGAATGCTGTTTTGCACTTTATTTTTATGAAAAAAATTAATATGTGAAGATCCTGCAAGATGAAAAATAATTAATAATCCATCTTTATTTAATATTTTATAAAATCTATTTAAAATTTTATCTTTTTCATCAAGATGCGGAAAGGTTGAAAATACAAAAATCTTATTAAAACTCAAATCTTTAAAATCATAATGAAATATATCATTAACAATAAAATATAATCTATTATCATTATATTTATTTTTAGCTATTTCTATCATTCTCTCAGATACATCTATACCTATTACTTTGCCCTCATCGCTAATCCTATCTAATAAATAAGGTATTAATATGCCTGTACCGCATCCTACATCTAAAATATAATCATTATTTTGAATACTTGAGTCATCTAAAACATCATTAATTGAATTAATCTGCTTAACATCCAAAATATTCATTTTATCCCAATCATATGCTAAATTATTAAAAATTTCTTTTCTAGGATTGTTCAATTTTAACACCTCAATTACATTCTATTTTTTAATATCAGGAGATATATACTAGATATTATTTTATCTTAATATTTTATAATATAAATTATTTAAAAAAAATACTAATTTTTTTATACAAAAAATTGTTTTTTAAATAAATGGGTGTATAATTATTTTAAAATAAAAAACACGTTATACTTAATTTAAGAATTTTAAATATTGATTCATTAAGAAGTAATAGTTTTTAAATATATTTAACCAAACTAATTTATATATAAACATCTAAGGCTTTCTGAATTTTATAATTACAAATTTCAAGGTGTATCATAAATTTATTAATACTCAGAATTTTTAAAATTTTGATTATTTAGAATTTTATATTCTTGATAATTAATATTTTAAAAATTTAAAAAATTTTTAAAATAATTATTTTTAAGGAGATTATTATGAAAAAAACAATTATTAGCCTTTTTATTTTAACGGCTTTGCTTTTAATAAGCTGTGGAGGCGGTAATGTTTCTGTACCCTCAGCATGGAATGGAGATTATGCCTTAAAGGATGTGCCGTCAATAAAGGTTTTAACTATTCATGATGGTAAAATCTTTCAATCAGTAATGGGAAATGAGACTGAAATATTTCCAGCAGAATTTCCAAAAGCAAAGTACAAAATGAAAAGTTCCGCTAATGAAGTAAAAGCAGAATTTAAAGATGCTTATATGAAATTTACACTTAACGGTGATGACTTAACTCAAGAAGTATCCGGCGGGGCAAAAGTAGAATATGTAAAAATGAAATAATTTTTATTTAAACTGCTTATTACATTAATGCTATCTAAGAATTTTTTTTCTTAGATAGCATTTTTTATATAAATTTTTTATTTTAAATAGATCAATCTGCCCAATATATAAGTTAAATGCTGCCAGTGCAACAAAGCAATTATAATCTAACAGCTCCACTCTGTTTCTTCCATACCACTTTTATTGACAAAGTGTTAATTGGATAAATAATATTGCTTTAATGACATAAAAGCGGTGAGAGGTGAATTCATATTTATCTACTGCACCCCATTGGCATCCGGCTAATAAAACAACACTTAATTGTTTTATTTAATCTTTTCTTCAATTTGTTTTTTATTATACAATAAAACATCCTTTAAATTCTCTGTCCCAAACAATCCGGGAAAATTAATTAATGAAATAATAATAATATTATTGTTTATTTCTGTAAAAGGCTTTCCGACTTCATTATGATAATTATCTATAACAAGCTCCACTCCCATATCCGATGCTTCTTTAATTTTATCAGCTCCGACATTTGCCGGACCAAATGTTCCTATAATATTTAAATCAAGAGATTTTGCCAAAGGCATCTGAAAAACATGAACATAAGCTTTTTTCTTTTCAATATTATTTTTTTTAATCAAATTTTTAATTTCTTTATATATTTTTTCGATCTCGGCAAAATTTCTTTTATACTTATCTTCAGTATTAAATATTTTTGCAATTCTTCCTGCTTCTTTTTTAATATTTTCTATAGAATTTTCTGTAGTAACTTGAATCATTTTAAAACCATCTTTATCCATCGATGCTTTTATTTTTTCTACCATTTTTTTTTCATAACCTGCAAAAAAAACAACCTCTGCTTTTGATAAAGCAAGTATATCATCCGGTTTTAATTCATATTCAGGAGGATGAAGCATATTGCTGGGTGCAAAAGTTTTTATATCCTCTATTCCTGCAATTTCAGCGATTGCAGACACCCACTTAGTAGTAGCAAAATACTTTGATTGTTTGTTATTAGATTCACAACTAATAAATAACAAAATAATAATCACTAAGATCACAGTAAATATTATTCTTTTTTGTTTAAACATTTTGTTTCCTCCATAAAATTTTAACATTATATAAAAAATAAAATAATAAAATCATAGTAGTAGATACTACTGTAACAGCCGGGCTTGGTTGTAATTTAAAAAAAATCGATATAATAAAGCCCAAAATTGAAGAAATTAAACCGATTAAAACAGCCTTTATAAAAAGGCCTTTAATGCTCCTGGCAAAATATAATGCAGCTATTGCTGGTAATACCAGCAAACAATCTACTAATAAAGCTCCAATTATTTTTATTGATACGGCAACAACACATCCTGTTATCGTTAATACCAGGTAATAAAAGAATTTACTGTTTATACCAATCGTAAAAGCAACATCTCTGTTAAAAAGTATTGCAGTTATTTTATTAAATGATGTAATTAAAAATATTATTATAATTATAGTCATAATTAAAAGACTTAATATATCAAAATTGCTTAATGCAAAAATGTTACCCCAGAAAACATTAAAAGCATCCTGATAAGATATATTCTTTTTATCTATTAGTATGAAAGCTATTGCAACTGTAAACATCATAAAAAACGCAGATATATTGGAAAGTCCAACTTTAAATCTTTCAGATAAAGGGCCTAGTGTTAATATAATGACAAGACAGGTCAGCAAAGGAAAAATTATATTATTAAAATTTAAAATTATACCTATTACACCGCCCAAAAGTGCTCCATGCATCAATGCAAATCTCAAAGGGATAAGATCCATAGTTACTATAAATACTCCGACAACGGGAAAGGATGCTCCGGAAATTATAAAAGCAAGGAAGGCTCTCAAAATAGGCTTTAAAGAAAAATACTCAAAAAAATCAGCTATCATTATTCAACTACCCTATCTTAATCCATTCATGTTCAATCTCAGAATATTGTTTATCACAGTCTCTACTGCCGATTTTTTTTAGCATTTTATTTTTTAATATATAAATAGAATTAGAATATTCTTTAACAAGACTCATATCATGCGATACCATAACTATTGTGATATTATTTTCTATATTCAGTTTTTTTAATATATCCATTATTTCAATTTGTGATTCATAATCTAAAAATGAATTTGGTTCATCAAGAATTAAAACATCGGGTTTTTGAATTAAACATCGTGCTATATTTACTTTTTGCTTTTGTCCGCCTGAAAGTGTTCTATATAATCTATCTCTTAAATCATATATCTGCATCATTTTTAAAATATCGGTAACATCTTTTTTATTATTTCCTCTATTGCCTATATTAACTACTTCAAAAACCGATATAGGCAGATTAGTATTTGTTGTTCCCTGATTTATATATCCTATATTAAAAAAATTTTTAAATTTTAAAAAATACTTATGATTCCTGCCATTAATAAGAATATTACCTTCATCTGGTTTTAAAAGGCCGATTATTAATTTTAAAAGAGTAGTTTTACCAGATCCATTATGCCCAATAATAGAAACAAAATCATTTTTATTTATAGAAAGATTAATGTTTTCTAATATAGACGCATAACCATATTTAAAGCTCATATTTTTAATCTTAATCATTAAATCAATCCTGCAATACAAGCTTCAGCTTATGATTAATACCTTTCATAGATATGATAAAAGTTTAAAAAAGAATTATAAAAAAAACTTCATGCTTTTTTTATAATTATACTTACTTAGTTTTTATTGTCAAGCTTTTTTAATATCATCTTTACAAATTTCTGATATAGCCTCAATTATAAGATTATTTAAAGAAGTTTCATGAATACCTATTATCTTAACATGCGGCTGATTAATAGGTAATAATATTTTTTTACCTCTTGCATTAATAACAATCTCAGCTACGGCAGGAGTTATCTCACCCATTAAGCCGTTAGGTATTATTATACCGATTGGACCCAAAATATAATCAGCCAAATTAATGGACACTTTTATAGCATTCTCACCTGTTGCACCTCTATTGGCTTTTGACTGCATCATTTTTTCCGTTGCTATAGCATTTGTCCCCAATGCAATAATTTCAATAGATTCTTTGAATTCTTTTCTTAAATTTTGTACAATCTCTGCTCCTATTCCTCCTCCCATTCCGTCAATAACAGCTATTTTTTTAATCATAAAAAGCTCCCGAATAATCATAAAAAAATAAGATTACATTAAAAAACCACTAAAACACAAAGAAAATAAAAAGTATAAATGATTTAATTAAAATTCATTTATATCTAATTAATGATTTTCAAATTCTATATTATCTTCCTCCATATTTTTTAGTTATACTTAGTGCCTTTGCAACTTAGTGATTAAATTTATTATTAAGTGACAATCCAATATGCTTTAATAATTTTATATATAGATTAATATTAATGTGTTTTAAATTCATAAATATATGCCAGTTCATCACATTCTTCTAATTTTGGGCATTCCAGACATTCCCGCCAAAGTTTTCTTGGATAATTATCTTTATTTGTAAATTTAAATCCCAGTTTTTCAAAAAATTTATCCTGGTATGTTAATGCTATAACTCTTGGTATTTTTAGGCCTTTCGCCTTCAATAAACATTTCTCAACAAGAGCCCTTCCTATACCATATCCAATATTCTTTTCACTAACCGCAAGCGAACATATCTCTGCAAGATCACCCCAGATTACATTTAATGAAACACATCCCAGTATAATGTTTTCTTCTTCTGCAACAAAAAAATTTTGTATTGATGAAAATAATTTATATCTTGTTTTTGCCAGCATTAAACCTTTTGATGCATAAGAATTTATTAATCCAAGCATTGCATCAACATCATTAACTGTTGCTTCTCTAATTATCATAAATTTTTTCCTAAATAATAAAAATCAAGATTTTTTCTTTCTATGGATTAAGTGTCTAATCTTATCGGAAATTAAAAAGAAAGAAGGTAAAATAAATAATGTTGCAAAAGTACAATTAAACATAGATAATGCTATCAATAATCCAAAATATGCAATAGGTCTAAATGAAGAAAGGGTAAATACAATAAAACCTAAAATTAATGCCAATGAAGTAAATAATATCGGTCTTGCCGTATATGAAAGAGTATGTAAAATAGCCTCTTTTGCAGTGTTGCCTTTTTCTAATGTTTTTTTATAATGTAAAATAAAATGAATAGAATCATCAATGCCGATACCGATCGATATTGCTGCTATCATAACAGTTGCAGCATCAAGAGGAATTTTAAAAATCGACATTACAGTAAAATTCATTATAACACCAAATGTAAGTGGTATTAATGAAAAGAAAGCAAAATAAGGTGATCTGAAAATCAAAAGAGTAATTAAAAAAACAAGTATAACGGTAAATGAAAGAGACCATATTTGATCTTTAACTAAATATTTAGATATAGATGCAATTACCAGGATTTCACCCCAGATTTCAATGGTAAATCTTCCATCCTGAGCGGCTATCTCATTTAAATCATTCTTTAATTTATCGGTTAATTTAAACAGCTCGGTTTCCGTCATTACATTATCTTCTTGTAAATTATTGGTATGAGGTCTTACTTGAAAATTAATAGCACTAAAATTATTATTAACTATTGCTTTTAAGCCTTCATCTGCATTTCTGGAAATAGTAAGAAATGACATAAATCTTGTTATTAAACGGTCATTATCCGGCAAATCTTTTTTGCCCTGCATAATTATATTTAAATCTTCAACAAGAGATACTAATGATACATTCCAGCCAATCATCTCATAATCATTAATTAACACATTATTATCAAGATAATCCTGAACTTTTTTTGCCGCCTCCAATCCCTCTCTTGATTTAAAAAAATCTTTTTTATTTTCAACCGATCTTATTGTTATATTATAATGATTTGTCCCGTGAAAATTTTTCTGTATAAATATCAAGCTTTGTTTAACCATATCATTTTTCTTAAAAAAATTAACTGCATTTGTTTCTACTCTTAAAAACCTTATAAATACTGCAAATAAAATCATAACTGCAACAAAAACACCTACCCATAAATATCTTAAAGGCACTACTAGGCTGCGGTAAAAATTTAACATCCTTGAAAACATATCATTCTTAACATTTTCCATTTTATGAGTTTTAGGAAGCTTAAATACAGCAAGTATTTTTGATAATAAAAAGAAAGTAAAAAATAATGTAAAAATAATACTTATTATTATAAAAAAACCAAAGCTTTTAATAGGCCCTATTTTTGCCGTTAAAAATGAAGCAAATCCTACTATTGTAGTCAAAGCAGCCAGCAGGATAGTAGGCAGAATATGTTTCGTAGAATTATAAACAAGATCTCTTGGATTATCATAAAAAGCAGAAGTAATATAATAAGAGTTAAGATAATGAAGCGTATATGAACTGCCGACCGTCATTACTATAGGGGGTATTAATATACTTACAATATTCATTTCATACCTAAGCCACCCAATAATCCCTATAGTCCAGCCCATACTTAATAATATCGAAATAATAGGTGTAATAGTACCTCTTGTAGTACGGAAATTCATAAAGAATATAAAAGTCATCATAATAAAAATCGGTATTATGAGGATGAGAATATCTTTTTGCATATATTTTTTTATTTTTGCTTCATATACCGGTACACCTGCAAAATAAATCTTTAAATCATCTTTATATTTATCTAAAACATTTTCTACTTGATTACAAAAATAAGTCCTGGTGATTTTTTTTGGACCAAATTTCTTACCAAAAAAAACTTTTTGGAATTTCATGAAAATATTTTCTTTCTCTACTTCTTCGCCCATATACGCATCAAAATTAAGTCTTACGACAATTCCTGCAACCTTTTTATTATAAGAGATAATTGATCCGACCAGGTAACTGTTGGAAGAAATTTTATCTATGAATTCATCTATTTGCTCTTTGGTTTTTGGATAATAACTTGGATTCATCCTGCCGATATTAAATATTGGATTATCTTCCCTGCCGCTTTTAGTAAAATATATTGCATTAAAAGGATTTAAAGTTGACTTTACAACATCAAGTTTTTCAAGATCATTGCATAATTCCCATAATTTTTCTATTTTACCTTCACTAAAAGGATTACCGTCAACAGCAATAAATAACAACTGGGCTGATGAGAATTCCTTGCCCAATCTTTCATTTTTTTCTTTTTCAAATTCCGTTTCATCGTTTTTCGGCAAAAGAACAGTTACATCATTACCAAACTGAAGATTTATAGTACCTAAAGAAAGAATAATAGTAATTATTGAAACTACAATGAAAAATATAATAAAAAAAATTTTTTTCTTAGGTAAAAAAAGGTTTTCAAAATCCATAAAATACTACTCTCTATATAAGACACAAACATCTTTATTTAAACAAACAAGCATTATAAATAATTTATACTAATAGTCAATAATTAATCAAAATTAAGATTTTTTTTTATAAAAAATTTATAATAATTACAAAAAAAATAAATTTAAAATAATAATGATATATTTTTTATCTAATTAAATTATTTTATTATAAAAAAAAGAATAAAATATATAATTTAATACCTTTTATAATCCTTTATTTTAAATTTGTATAATTACCTTTCTATTTCTTGGTCCGTCAAATTCACAAAAATAAACACCCTGCCATGTTCCAAGAAGCAGCCTGCCGTTGTTAATTATTATACTTGCCGAATTACCGACAAGAGTTGCTTTTATATGAGAAGGAGAGTTGCCTTCCATATGCTGAAAATTTAATGACTCCAGATTAAGAGATTTTAATCCATAGATAATGTCTCTTCTTACACTTGGATCCGCATTTTCATTAATAGTAACACCGGCAGTTGTATGAGGAATATAAATAAGCGCTCTACCGTTATCAATATTATTTTTCTTAACTATCTCACTTATTAAATGTGTAATATCAATTAACTCTTCATGTTTATCTGTTTTTAAATTAATTTCAAATACTTGCATGTTAAACCTTTTAAATTATTTTAATTTTATATGTTCATTCGGTAAAAACGGTATACTTATATTATCATTATTATTGCGTATTATTTTTAAAATATTTTTAATTGATTCTCTATCTGCCATACATCTATTAGAAACGTCATTTACCTGTTTTTTTAAAAATATCTCTATATCATCAAAATATCCTTCAACCGGATAAGATAAATAAAAATTAAAAACCGGATTAATAAAAAAAACCCTGCATTCTTTCCTTGGATACTTTTCAAATAAATTTTCATAATTATTATAATATATCTTCACTTCACTTTTATTTATATTATCAAAATAAATTATAAATTTTTTCTGCAGCAGCATTGAAATTACAAATCTGTCATCATAGCAATAAATAGAAGGCGTCATATTAAAAAACGCATTAAAAATTAAAAATATGCCAAATCCCAGCATTGCAACATGAACACCGCTTAAAATAACCTCTAAAATATTTCCCTTAATATTATGATAAAAAAAAGAATAAAAATCCAGCCTTTTATTAATAATTGCAAAAATAATAAAAATTAGTATAAAAAGTGCTATTAATACCATACCTGTTATTAATGTAATAATTTGTTTACTGTAAAATTTATATTTAGGTTTATTATCCATACTGTTTATACTAATAATATTATTCATAACTCAATACCGATAATTTCAATTATCCTTTCAAGTTCTTCCTGAGAATAATAATCAATCTGTATTTTACCTTTTTTTGAATCCCCATTAATTATTACCTTTGTTTTTAAATACTCTTCCAGTTTATTTTCAGTATTTTTTATAGCAATATCTTTTTCTTTAACTTCTTTTTCTTTCTTTTTTTCATCCAGAGGCCATTTTTTTGCCAAATTTTCAGATTCTCTTACAGACATATCATGTTCAATGATATATAAAGCAAAAGGGATATGCTGCAACTTGTCATCAATTGATAAAATAGCTCTTGCATGACCTGCCGAAATTTTATCCTCCATTATCCATTTTCTGATCTGAGGATCAAGATTTAAAAGTCTTATAGAATTAGTAATCGAGGTCCTGCTTTTACCTATTGTGCTTGCAAGCTCTTCCTGTGTAATATTATAAGTTTCTATTAAACTTGAATATGCCAATGCTTCCTCAACAGAATTTAAATTTTCTCTCTGTATGTTTTCTACTAATGATAATTCCAGTTTTTCTTTTTTAGAAATATCTTTAATAATAACAGGAATCTTATCTAAGCCGACTTTTTTTGCCGCCCTGTAACGTCTTTCTCCTGCAATAATTTCATATTTATCGCCATTTTTTATTACAGAAATCGGCTGTAAAAGACCGAAGTTTTTTATCGATTGAGCTAATTCTTCCAATAACTCTTCATTAAAATTCTTCCTGGGCTGATCCGGATTAGGAATTATTTTATCAATAGGTAATTCAAAAAAACCGGCAACAACCTCTTTTTCTACAATAGATTCATTATTATTCTTATTTTCCTGTTCATCCTGGACATTCATTTTTAAAAGGGCATCCAAGCCCATGCCCAGTCCACGTCTGGCTTTAGCCATTTATAAACTCCACTGCTAATTCTTTATAAGCTTTTGCCCCGATGCATTCTTCATCATGTAAAAAAATGGGAATACCGAATGAAGGAGCTTCCGCCAGTCTAACATTTCTAGGAATCATGGTTGTATATACTTTTTTACCAAAATAACCGATTACATTTTTAGCAACATCATTTGTCAAATGAGTTCTCTTATCAAGCATGGTTAACAAAACACCCTCGATGTAAAGATCCGGATTATAATTTTTTTTAACAAGATTAATAGTATTAACTAATTGGCTTAATCCTTCTAATGCAAAAAACTCTGTCTGTATCGGTATTAATACGGAATCAGATGCAACCAAACCATTTAATGTAAGTATACCAAGTGACGGAGGACAATCTATAAATATATAATCAAAATCATTCTTAATGCTTTTAACGACATTTTTTAAGAAATACTCCCTTTTTTGATCATCTACAAGCTCAACTGTTGCTCCGGTAAGATTAATATTTGCCGGTATAATATAACAATTTTCTATTTTAGATTTAATAATGGCTTCTTTAGGATCCCTGTTCATTAATACATCATAAATTGTTAAAATATCATTCTTTGTATCTATACCTAATCCGCTGCTGCAATTACCCTGAGGATCAAAATCTATTAATAAAACCTTTTTACCCAATAGGGCAAGTCCAACAGCTAAATTAATTGAGGTTGTTGTTTTACCTACACCCCCTTTTTGATTAGCAACAGCAACAGTATGTCCTTGCATAAGACCAATCTCCTGACATTTCTAAATTAAATCAATGATAGCAAAATTTTAAAATAAATTCAATAAATATGACATTGATTTATCTATAATATAATTATTAAAAATAATAATATTTAAAAATTCAATGATAACTATAATTTTAAATAATATTTTAAGAAATATTAAGATTTTTTATATAAAAATAAAAAATATATAATTTTTTTTATATTTTTATTATTTATACAGTAATATTAATACCTATGGATAAATTTAATTGATATTTTTTTTAAACTTAATATATATTAGCTTTAATATATATTAAGTTTAAACGGAAAGTTATTATGAATAAATATATTTTTATAATAAATCAGAATTCAAAAAAAACGGACCTTGTATTAATAAATTGTATATTATTAATTTTCATTGCTATTATCTGAAATCATACTATTTATAAAATTTAATAAATCCTGAATTGGTATTATTTTGGGAACATCCACACTTATATTCAATATAATTATACATATACATTTTAAACGAATAGATATAATATAAATAAAATTGATCCTATTCTATAATGATTATCAGGTTAATTGATATAAAGGCAGAGTAAAAGCAAAACAAGTTCCACCCTCATCATTGTTACAACAATAAATCCTGCCGTTATGCCCTTCTATTATTCTCTTCGAAATATCAAGTCCAAGCCCTATACCCATATCACCTTTTGTTGTATAAAATGGCAGCCAAATATTTTTTAATTTATCATCAGGTATACCTATACCATTATCAATTATTTCGATTTCAATAAAATCATTAAGTTTTCTTGTATTGATATTAATTTTTCCTTCCACACCTTTATTTATTTTTACAGCCTGTACTGCATTTCTTAACAAATTTATAAGCACCTGTACAATTTTATTTTTATCAACCAAAACATTTACGTCTTCTTTAAAATTAATAGAGATATCTATATCTTGTGCATCTTTATCCAGTCTAATTAATATAACAGACTCATTAATCAACTTTTTTAAGCCATAAGGCATTAAATTATATTTTACCTCCTCGTTTCTTGCCAAAGCTCTGATCTCATCAATTATACTTAATATCCTGTCCCTGCTGTCAAAAATATGCTGAAGATACTCATGTTCTTTTTCCGGTATCTGATTTTTTATAATTTCCAGTAAAGAAATACTTAAAAGCTGATTTTTAATCTCATGAGCCATGCCTGTTGTTAAAGTACCTACTATTGCTTTTTTTTCCTGATGCAATAATCTTTCTTCATATTTTACAGCTTCTTTTAATGTATTTCTAAAATTATTAGAAATAATAGATAAAAATATTCCTATTGAAAGCAGCACAAAAATTTCAATAATGATTCTATTCGGATTTAAAGCCGGCCCCATATATGCTTCTATATAATCATAAGATATAATGGTTTTTTCATCGAGTAATGCAAAAATAAACATACAGGCAAACATCAATACAAAACCAACGGTTGTAATCATAATATAAATGGGTCTAGTGCTTATAGTGTTTATTACTATAAATACTATAACAACCATATAAACAACTGTTTTTAAAAGATATGTTGATGAAATATCATATTCCTTAACTGTTGAAAAATAAAATGCAACAGGTATTAAAGAAACAGACAGTATATCTATTATTGATAAAGAAATGCCGACTAAAATATTTCTTTTAATTTTATTTATTAAAAAAAATAATAATATAAATATTAATAAAGCAACTAATTCAACAATTAAAGTTAAAACTTTTTCAATAAAGTTTTGGCTTACTGTTAATGAAATAACTATAGCGCCTAAAATAAATAAAATCCTGAAAATAATAGAAAGTCTTAATCCTTTTCGTTCTCTCTTTTCTAACAGAGTATCTGCAATATTATTTTTTTCTATACTTTTAAACATTTTTCAATACCCAAATTTAAATAATCGTATTTATTCGATACAAATAGTCTTACCGATCTCAAAAGCTTTCCCTTGCTTATCCAATATTTCATTTGCAATTATTAATAATCCTTCTTTTTCCATTATTCTCATTAATCTTAATAATGCCTTTGTCGTACCAATAAATGTTGAAGTAACAAAGGCAACGGCATTTTTCCCTTCCAGCATACCCGCAGCAGGTATAAATCTGCCCGCACTATCCGGAATACTTCCTTTTAAAGAAGGTAAAGCCTCCGCACCGATAATAATGTATTTATATCCAGTTAATTTTTTACCGGTATCTGTACCGTCAATTAAATCAATATCATGATTTTGTGTTTTTAACCCCTCACAAAAAGCATCAACAAATTTAATAAATTTATTCTTATTTTTTGCAAAGTAAATAAAAGCTATTTTCATTATTTTTCCCTTTTTACAATTATATAATTAATATAATAAAAGTTTACTGAAACCTCAAGTAAATATTCTATATAAAGAATGTAATATACTGTTGTTAAGGATAAAAAATATGTATAATATTATAAATTGAAAGTAATATTATATAAAATAACGGAGTTTGCATGAAAAAACATTTATTAGTAATCATTCTACTGCTATTTGCAATAAAAATATTTCCGGATGCAGCGGATAATTTTTTTAAGAAGGGTATAAAAAACTTAGAATCAGGGAAATATGAAGAAGCAATTAAATTTTTTACAAAAGCATTAAAATTAAATAACAAGCATATTGATTCATATTTTTACCGTGGTTATTGCTATGGATTTACCGGTGAACATAAAAATGCAATAAATGATTATACAGAAGCCATAAGATTAATGCCTGGTAATAATTATGCTTATTATAATAGGGGCTGTTCCTATGAAAAACTCAAAGAATATAAAAATGCAGAATCTGATTTTTTAAAAACAGTAAAAATAGATAATACATTTTATGATGCATATTTTCATCTTGGTTATATATATGGTGCAGTAAATGAATTAGAAAAAGCTATTAAATATTATACATATTATTTAGAATACAAAACAGATGATTCTTCAGCCTACAACAACAGAGGATATACTTACTATTTATTAAAAATGTATGACCGGGCAATTGAAGATTTTAATAATGCAGTAAAATATGATCCAGACAATATACTTGCAGTCTGCAATAGGGCTAATAATTATGTAAAAATGAATAAGTATGATGCAGCGATAAAAGATTATTCATATATAATAACATTAAATCCTGATGATAATGATGCTCTTTGCGGAAGGGCATATGCATACTGCAATATGGGCTCATATGATCTTGCGGAAAAAGATTATGAAAAAACAGTCAAGATAAATCCAAATGATATATACTTTAGATTTTATCATTTAGCAGTATCCGCTATGATATCAAAGGATAAGGCATTGGATTCCTTAAATAAATTAAAAAGCTATCTCACAAATTATAATGAGAATGAATGGGGCTATTTAATAGGGCGGTATTTAACAGGGAAAATCTATGAAGAAGAGCTTTTAAAAAATGCCGACAGCAATGAAAAATTATGTGAATCATATTATTACATAGGATTATTATATAAGATTAATGACAATAAAAATAAATCAACAGAATACTTTAAAAAATGCATAGCAACAGGTATTGATAATTTTGTAGAATACGATTTTGCTGGAATAGAATTACAGGAATCAGAATAATAAAATAACCAAATAAATAAAAAAAATTAAAAAACCCCCTAGAATATATTTTATCCAGGAGGTTTGTATTTTAAAATTAAATACTTATGATATATATAAAATATTATTATTCTGATGTACTCGAGTAAACAGCAGTAACACTTGCATTCCCGCCAGATCTCAATCTAATATTAGTTACTGCACTGGTGCTTGAATCAAAAGCAACATCCCCGTAATCAACACGCCAATGAGAAAAAGGGTATGTCCATGATCCTCTCATAGGAACAGTGACAGACCATTTTGCCGCTGTAGATATCAATTTTTTTTGGCCGACATTTACATTATAGGAAGTAGTGTAAGAATCCTTCTCACCGGAGCCTGAAGTATAACCGCTATTACGGTAAGTATAATAAAGTGTATATGATGAAGGAGCAGGATTATTAGTTGAATTACTGCTGCCGGGAGTACTATTATTTGCTATTACCTCAGCAGTACTACTGTGTGCTTTCCAAATCCTGTTTTCTCCATCCTTATGTCCTTTTATTGTATATATTAAAGTATATTCATTACCATCATATGGAAGATCTATTAAATTCTTTATTTTCCACTTATTTAACCACCAGGTATTTGCCGACATTGATACTATTGTTTCGTCATTATATTTGAGTTCATAACTCATCTGTGTAGAAAAATTTGCAGGATCAGGAAACCATAAAGGACTGATATTATAATTTGGAGTATAAATACCTATCTCTGCTCCAATACCATTTTCAATTAAATGTCCTTTCCATAATTGTACAGTACAGGCTTTTCCATTAACTTCCGTCTGATAATGTATTGTTGGATATACCGGTGTAGTAATCAAAATCGACATAGGTATCCTCAATGCCAGAAAATAAGCAAAAAGGCCGAAAGGATTGATACCCGGAGCAAGATAAGAATAATATTCTTGATTTCTATCTATACATGGATTAATAACAGGTTCTTTCATTATTACCATAAATAAAATATTAGAAACAAGTGATGAATATAAAATATTAGACGGAACAACAGTGTCAGAATAAGGTGATACTAAATTCGGCAAAGATGGAATTGATGAAGGAAAATCAACCAAATCTGAAGGCATATTAGGATTTGTAATAACAGGGAAACACCCAAGTCTTTCTGTAGATCTTATATCTATTTGACTTAAAAAATTATATAATTTATCTCCAATTTTAATATATCCATCCTTATTAACAATGCATGAATTTAAAAAATCAAGTTTCAGATTGGCAATCTTGATATCCTGTCCATTTATATTTGTATTTGTAATTACTAAAAATTTTTCATTTTCCTTAAAAAACAGTTTCATTTCTTTTTCATTACTAATATTTTTAATATTCATAAAAACATCAAGCATAGAAGTAAAATTTTTTAGTTTATCAATACTTTTTCTTTCTGCTATTGTAACTTCATTTAATTCATTTAATAAATCCTGTACTTCTGCTTCATCTTTAAATACTAGATAATCCTCATTTTGATTTTTTGATTTTTCTTCTTTTGATGAATCATTACTTTCCGATTCCGTTGTCATCATAAGGCCCTGACAATTAAAAAAAACAATACATAAAATAATAATTTTGAAAAATAATAAAAAAATATTTTTTTTCATATAAACTCCTTTAGATAATATTAGGCAGCAAGAAAATCATTCCCCACTTGCTGCCTAATCAGAACAAACATTTCGTTATTTCGTAATATTGGGCTCGTCCTGCTTTTTTAAATACTTAAAGATATAAAAGCAGGATGAGTTCATGATTACTCATGACTCATTAATACTTTCTCCTAATTCCTTAATTTCAAATCTTAATAATTGTTTAATTTAATTAATTTTTAATGCCTCCTTATTTTTAACTTTTAAGTAGCAATTTATGTGCCGAATAATCATAAAAAAGAAAAAGTAAAAAAATCTCTTATTAGATAATTAAAAAATATATAAATTTATTGATAATCTGATTAAAAAATAAAATAATAATGAATTATTAAAGAAATATTAAAAAGAATTTATTATTTTTTTTGGTAATTATATTAATTTACAAATATTAATTATCAACAAAAGTTGATTAATCAATAAAAGTTGATATAGTTTCTGTAATTATGATTTGAATTAAAAAATCATTTTTCAACTATATAAATAAGTCTGATATAACTTCCTTCCTGTAATTCATCAAAAACATCATTATCACCCTTTCTAATATTAAAAGTCCTTGTTAACTTAATTTTTTGATATTTAAACGGATTTATATTGGGAATATAACCTTCTAAAATTATATTTTTAGATCCTTCTTCATTACATGTAAATATATGATTATTCTCTTTATCTGCATTAATGTTTACTTTTATTTCTTCGTTCTTTTTTAATGGAGACCCCTTCCATTCGAAAATATATTTATCATTATATGATTTAAGCCAGTTGTTATCAAAATCAATAACATCCATTTTAGCAGTATCTTTATATTTTTTCCCATTCTTATCCGTCCATATCCATTCAAATTTATCAGGCCATTTGTTATCAATCCTTAATTTATATTCAGTACCGGATAAAAAAACTTTCTTCATCACCATTAGCTCACCATTAAATGTTATAACGGAAGGAGACGTAAGAAATACTCTTTTCCCAAAAGGATTATTATAAGTATCAAATTTAGCATCATTCAAAAATATTGCAGTAACATAAGTTGTCTTATTGTTTGTACATATTACATGATAATACCTTAAAACTTTGTCTGCTTCAATATCATTTGAAGAAATTTCATCCTCACCGCATGAACTTAATAAAATTAATATAAGAATAGATAAAATATAATAAGTCTTCATATTATTCTCCATTAAACTTAATTAATATAAATTATATTTTTTTTTAGAAAAAAATAAAAATAAATAAAAAATTTTATTGAATTTATAATAATAATGTAAAATTATATTATCAAAGATATAAAAGGGAAAAAAATGAATAAAAAATATTATTTTATTATTTTTATATTTCTATTATCTCAAACAATTTCCGCAAAAGAAAATATTGAGGGTAAAAAATTTTATGAGATGAATTATTTTTCTCATTTTCATTATTTTAATTTTATAAATAATACAGACTATGAAAATATTATAGAAGGAAGAGGCCCCCGTATAAGAAGATACGGCACTTATAAAATAATAAAAGATAAAGAAATTAATTTTATAGAATTAAATTATAAATCAGAAAGTGAAGAGGATGAATTTAATAATCCAGAATTAAAAAAAGAAAAACTGTATTTTTATAATAAGGACAATATAATTCTCCTGTATAATGATAAAGAAATAACCAACATGATATCGGGAAATAAATATATACTGGCGGATTTAAATTTTAAAGCCAGTTCCGTTTTTATAGAAGATAAAAAAGACCCAAACCGTTATTCACCATATAATCTTAAACATGAAAATTTAGAAGAATTTTGGGTAGAAGGCAAGACCGACTACGGCATCGGGGAATCAATAACAATAGATATAGAATATGCAAAACCAAACAATAAAAAATCAGGATATGATATAAAAGGCATTATCATCTTTAACGGTTCATTTAAATCGGAATACCTTTATAATGCAAACTCAAGAGTAAAAGAAGCCGTAATAACATTTGATAACGGGTATAAAAAAACAATAAAACTCCAGGATACCAGGCATCCGCAAGTTTTTTTCTTTGAGAATGCAGACGGCATAAACAATGCCGTATTTAAAATAGAATCAGTATATGAAGGAAGTAAATGGAAAGACACATGCATTACAAAAATATTCTTTTTTTCTGATGATTATGAAAGTAATTATTGATTTTTTATTAAAGAATTCTTTTTCTTTTCATTCAGGTAATACATATGGGGTATTATAATCTTATTCGGTTTATTTGACCCGTCATAAAAAAGATCAATAATGGGAATATTAAATTCTTTCTGGATTTTCCTGAATATCGATGATGATACTACACCGGGACAGCAAAATACCGGATTTAAATGAACAACGGCATCAACAACTTTATGTTTAATATAATAGAGCATTCTGCTTATATTAATAGTAGTCTCCCCTGGTATATAATGATTAATCCCAAACTCATGCATAAGCCGGATACATTCATCAACGGGAGGCTCAAAAGCATAATCTATTAATCCGGTAAAAATATTTTCAAATCTTTTTTCAAAAATATTTAAACCTCTTAAATATTTCCTGTCCAAACCAGTCTCGCGTATATCTCCATCAATAATATTGGCTACTGTATCCGTAAAAGAAGGAATTAATATTTCACCGCCTAATTCTTCTATAAGACTGTAAATATCATCATTTAATACCGAATTATACTTAACATAAAGATCCCCAAGGATACCGATTCGGGGTTTATTTTCCTGTTTAATCTTAATATTGTTAAACATATCTCTAATTGCATTTGAGGCGCCTAATAAAGATTTATCATCTCTAATATATTCATTTAAAAGATCAATGGAGTCCTTCAAAACCTTATCTGTTTCACCAGTTTTGATTTCATAAGGATGAAACCGAAAATATAATTTATATAAGATAGAACCAAGTATATTAACAAGCAGTAAATTATTGTTTAATTCCTTCGGCAGATAAGGCACACTCCTTGCTGCATTAGGATTTGCAATTTTAAGACCCTTTATACCTGCATTCTCACATGCAATATCAATTAAAACAGTAAATTGATTAAAATTACACCCGATACATGCAGTAGGCATATATACTATTGTTTTTTCGGGATTAAGTTTTTTATTTTTTATCTTATCAATTATTGTTCCTATTATTGCAACATTCGGCATGCATTCTCCACCGGAAGCATATCTATAGCCGAGATTAATCATGTTTTTTTCAAGCTTTAAAAGCTCTGCTTTATATCCGTAAATATTAAACACATTAACCTGCAAATTACTTATAACAGGACTTAAATAAGGTATTAATATAGTACTATCTATTTCTATAATATCATTCCTGTAATGTCTCTGTGGAGCAGATATACCATTTATTTTTTTATTAAAATGATTTTTAAAAGATTCTACTGCCGCCTCTATCCTTGTCTGATAACCCACATCACTTGTATGTTCATCAAGCTGTATTATTAAATAAGGTTTTTCTAATTTATCCATTACTGACTTAAAATAAGAGATAAGATATGAATCAGGACTGCATCTAAAACAGGTTAAAAACACAGGATAAATATTTTTATTTTCCGCTATGACATTTAATGCAAGCATTATCTGCTGACCGTAAAACCAATGCATTTTCTTTAAATAACTATCAGGCGCCACCTCATTATTTTTAAAATCAAACATTGACTGATAGATTAAATCAAAACCGTAACTTTCAATCTTCTTGGGAATACCTAAATTAATAAGATTATTAAATATGGAGTACGGCCTGCCTAACAGCATTATTTTAATCTTATCACCATTGTCTGTTAATATTTTACTGCCTTCTTTAATCCACTTTCTTTTTTTATTAATAAAATTATCATAGGACAAAAGAAAAGCTTTTTTTAATTTTTCTTTATCAATATTTAACATCTCAGATAAATAAACTGCTAAATCCTCAGATATCTTATCCAACGGTCTGTTATTAAATTTTATTTTTGGAGAAATAAGCTTATTTTTTAAATCCAGTATTGTCAGATTATCAACAACAGTCGATGCATATTGAGAATAATAACAAAAATAAGCATCACCGATTTTATCTAAATACTTTTCCTCGTATTCCAATTTATCCATGTAACTCTGTTCATTCATTATTGCCGGCAAGAATATATAATCAACATCCTTCTCCAATAATGACTTCACTAAACCATGAGCAATTACCATTGGAGAACAAAAATCGGAATTTAAAATAACCCTTCCTTCTTGAAGTGTATTTTCCGAACCCTTATCTAATATTACATTAATATTTAAACTCTGAAAAAAATCATGAAATAAAGGAAAATATTCTATCATATATAATGTTAATGGAATGCCTATTTTAATACTGTTTTTAAATTTTTTTTCTTCTGTATAAAAATTAGTAAAATACCTTTTCTCCAATAATGATATATCTTCTATTTTTAATACCTTTTTATTCTCATAATCCCTGCCGCATTTTAATCCCCAGGCAACTTTTTTATCCCCCAGATCATAAACTCTTAAATCACACCTGTTATGACATAATTTACAAGTTTCATTTAAAAGTTTGTATTTAAAATTAATACCGATAAAATTTGTATTACTTTTGATTTTTTCTGAAACCGCTATAGCTGCTCCAAGAGCACCTGTAAGATGGCAATATTTAGAAACAAATATAGGCTTTTTTAATTCATTCTCAAATACTGCAACAAGAGCCTTGTTCCTTGCGGTTGCTCCCTGAAAATACACCCTGTTGCCTATGGGACTCTTACCTACAACTTTTGACAGATAATTATCCCTGACACTAAATAAAACGGAAGCAATAATTTCATTCTTACTCCACCCTTCCTGTAAAAATATGTTTAAATCCCTCTCCATATAAACAGTACATCTATCCGATGTATATGGAGCCCTTTGCCCCAATGCAAGCTCACTAATATCATCCAATGACATATCCAGTCTTTTTGCCTGTTCTTCAATAAATGATCCGGTACCGGCAGCACAAACATAATTTAGAGTGGAGTTTACAACCTCTCCATCTTTTAATAAAGTAAATTTAGAATCCTGCCCGCCAATCTCTATAATTGTATCAACACCCGGATCTAAAAATACTGCACCCTTTGCATGTGCACTTATTTCATTAATTGCAAGATCAGCACTGATTATATCTTTGACTATCAGCCTGCCGGAACCTGTTGTCGATACTCCTAAAATATTAATATTCGTATGATTAAATATATTTTCTATTTTTTTTAATAATTTTGATACTGCTTCAACAGGAATGCCTTTAGTCTTTGTATATAAACCCATAATAATATTTTTTTTATCATCTATAATAACTAACTTAGTACTCGTTGATCCGATGTCAATACCGATATAAATATTATAATTCTCTTTAACTATATCATTGTAAAGTGTAATCTCAATATCATCTTCTACATAAAATTTATCCTTATAAAAATCAGGATAATTAGTAAGCTTAATTATAAGACTCTCTCTAACGGCTCTTTTATTTTTATTATCCAAAATATTATCTAAATTAATCTTATCCCCGGCAAGTAAAGCTGCTCCTATTGCATTAAAATAAATACTTTCATTAATGACTTTAATATTTGTATTAATATTTTTTGAAATATCGGATACTATTTTTTTGTTTTGGCTGACTCCTCCGGTTAAAAGTACATCTCCTTTTAACAGCCTCCCTTTTATTACATTGGACAATATACTTCTTGTTACTCCTTCACATATTCCTGATGCTATTGCCTCCTTGCTATATCCTTTTGCCTGAGCATGAATAATATCCGATTTTGCAAATACTGCACAGCGTGTCGCAATTGAGGGGCTTTTACTTTTAAATTCATAAGCTTTATATGCCAGTTCTTCCGTTGTTAATCCAAGCCTTTCTGCCTGCTGATCAATGAAGCTTCCTGTACCTGATGCGCAGTCAGAATTTATAGAATGTTCTATATAATTATAATCATCATCTAAAAATATTAGATAAAAACTCTCACAGCCGATTGATAAAATATTTTTACAGCCCGTTTTTAAATATCGATTTGCTTCTATAGATGCCAAGATAGGATCAATACTTTTTAATCCAGGAATATCAATTTTACCGGTAATACCTATTGTATTAATATTTTCTAGATCATGTTTTTTATCAAGATCACTAAGTATCTTTTTTAAAATCCCTTTTATATCACCATTATGACTCATTATGCCCCTGTCTACTATATCATTATTGAGAAGAGCAAAATAAATATTCTTTGATCCGATATCCAATCCAAGCTTCATGTTTCATTCCTTAATTTTTCAAATATGATAAAAAATATTTAAAAAAGTTTACCATAAAGATTATCAGATAAAAAGAATTAATATTTAATTTTTTAAGAAAATACCACAGAGATACAAAGGGACGCAAGTTGCACTTAAGTTTTTTTGAAAAATCAATTGTAATACGAAGGGCTTGGATTTCTAATCCTTTTTAATCCAAATCTCTGTGAATCTCTGCGTTCTCTGTGTCTCCGCGACAGGCTTTTTCTTAAAGCATCACGGCTTTAAACCGATAATTTATTCATTCTCAAACTTAATTACCTTCTTTAACGGCATACCTGATATTGCACTTATTACAGCTCCATCCGGGATTTCTTTATTTTTTCGAATGAAAGAATACATTCCAATATTACAGTTTTTACCGATTGTTACATTCGGTAAAATATAACAGTTTGTCCCTATTAATGTATTGTCTCCTATTTTTATTTTACCTAAAACAAGTTTATTATTCTCAAATATATGACAGGATATATTTGTCAGCCCGCCGACAACAACATTATTACCCATCTCTAAAAACATGGGATCATTAAGATTTGGAGTATCAATATAAACATTTTTTCCTATCTTACATCCAATAATTCTAAAAAATAGAGTAGAAAAAAAGGTCATCCTGTTTAATGGAAGTATGGTATTAACAACTATCATAAATATACCGGAATAAATCAGCCATCTAAACATCGTAAAGGACATCATATCATGCTTTCCTTCTTTTATTCCTAATGAAATAATTTTTATCATAACCCCCATGATTATTATGCCAAAAATAAAATAAATATAGATAGAAACACCAATTAATAAAGAGAAAATCAAAATATTAATTATCCCATTCGGTGTAAAAAGATTAATACCTATAATAAATTTATTAATACCAAATATTATTAAAAATATTGAAGGTGATATACAAAAACCTATTATTGAAGCATAAAAAGCATATACTATCAAAGTAATCGGTATCTGTATTATTGGAGAATCAAGTAATGATTTTAAAATTTTATTCATACTCTCATCCTTAAAAAATATATTTAATATAAAATTTAAAATATTTTCATATTATAATTAAAATTTAAAAAAATTACTATTTATTATATAATGATTGTATTAAAGCTTATTAATGAAGCAAGCTAATTTTATAAAATATTTAATTATAAAAACAGGAGACATAATATGAATACTAAAAAATTGCCAATAGGCTTAAAACTTGGTTATGGCTCCGGGGATATTGGAGGAAACTTATTTTTTACAGCTATAGGCATCTTCCTGTTATTTTACTTAACATCAATAGTAAAACTTGATCCTCTTCTTGCAGGCTTGACTGTTATGATCGGCAGGATATGGGATGCCGTAACGGATCCTGCGGTAGGTTACCTTTCTGACAGGACAAGAACTAAGCTGGGCAGAAGACGCCCATGGATCTTATTGGGATCCTTACCTCTAGGCATAATGTGGTTTTTATTATTTACAAATATTAATATAACCAATCAGCCTTTATTATTCTTATGGATAACATTATTATTAATCTTATTAAATACATTTTATACCTTTGTCAACATACCCTACAATGCGCTGACTCCTGATTTAACTAAAGATTATGATGAAAGAACATCATTAAACGGCTGGAGAATGAGTTTTGCCTGTGTCGGCACACTTGTCGGCGCCGGTGCAGCGCCAATGATTAAAGACTATTTTGGAGGGAACACAAAGGGATATATGATTATGGGCTTAGTAGTAGGGAGTATTCTGACTATATCATCATTAATCCCGTTCTTATCTGTTAAAGAGCCAAATCCTCCGGAAAAAAATAAAAAGAAAAAAATCAATGAAATATTTTTATCCTATCTTGAAACATTTAAGAACAAACCCTTTGTATTAATACTAATCCCATGGATACTCAATACTGCAGGTGTTACAATAATAATGCTTGCTATGCCCTATTATTTTGAAAATATATTAATGAACCGTGAGTTAATGGCATTTGCTTTACTTGCATTAGTATTATCATCATTGGTTTTTATACCATTATGCGTTTTGATATCAAAAATTATAGAAAAAAAATATACATATATTACCGGCATGATAATATTTTCTTCTATAATAATAATTATATTTTTAATAGGCCATATTATTGGGCTTAAAAAAATATTTAAAATATTTAATTTCCAAATCTATCTTGTATATCTGCTGTTATTAATTGCCGGAATCGGATTTTCAACTCATTATGTAATGCCCTACTCCATAGTACCAGACACAACAGAATATGATTATCTAAAAAGCGGTATCAAACGTGAAGGTATATACTACGGTATATGGACTTTTTCAATAAAAATCGGTCAGGCTTTTGCCGCGTTAATTGGAGGTGCAGTATTAAAATTTACAGGCTATAATGCTGATTTTATACAACAAACAAAGAATGCACAATTGGGCATTAGATTTTTAGTAGGCCCCATACCTGTTATACTGTTTTTAACTGCCAATTTTGTATTATTCTTTTACCCCATAAGCAGAAAAAAATACATGGAAATACAGGATGGCATTAAAGGAATGGAAAAATAATAAATTAAAAATTATGATGTCAATCTATAGTAAATTATTTAAGTATTATAATTTATTATTAATATTGATTTTAATCTTAAAATTTATTAATATTTTTTTATGGCAATTTTAAAAAAAATAAAAGTATTTTTATCATCAGTATCCATTATATTATCAATCGGATCCTTTGTCTTGATGATATTTCTTTTAACTTATTTTGATACATGCAATAAAAACACATCTGGTATCCCAGGAGACATGAGGCAGTATGATCCAATTAAAAATCTGCCGAAGATACAGCAATTTGCAGGAAAAGATGTAAAATTAGCAAACATCAAGGCTGTGTATGTAAAATCGGACGGTACTATGGATATAAAAGCAAAATACAGTCCAAATGTAACATATTTATTTGTTAAAAAAATTAATGAAATAATTGATAAAGACGTACCTATCGGAGTAAAAGATAAAAGAACAATAAACACTGTAGAAGAAATAACCATAAAAGTAACTAAACCCTATTATTATACTAATCTGGCTAATGACAGCACACACAGATTCCCCGGTATGGAACGTTATGCAAGAAAAACAAGCAATAATTATGAAAAATTAATTGCTGATACTCCTAAAATAGGATTTGATAAAATTTGGGAAATGGCATTAAAACAGGATGTTCCTGAGAATGCTGTGGCTATGATAGAGTATGATAATAAGGGCTATCATTTTTATATTGATGACACTAATATTGATTTATACTTTGATATAAATGGGGGCCTTATTAATAAAAATTAAGTGATAAAACATTAAATTATAAATCATTATTTTATTAAATATATTTCTTAAACATCATTACTAAATCAAATTTATTTTTCACACCTAATTTTTTATAAATATTGTGTATTATTTTTTTTAGAACACTAAATTTAATATTTATATCTGAACAAATTTCTTTATATTCTAACCCTTTAACCATTCTTATAATTATCTTTCTTTCTACTTTATCTAATTTATACTTATTAAATATTAAAAAATAACGGCCCATATCATCAGTATTATTATAATTTTCTTTTATCTCTTTAGAAAATTTAATAAACACTTCTTCTAAATCGCTGCTTCTCTGACTTTTTTGAATCATTAATAAAGAACTAATCTTACTTTTTAATTCATCTATAGCAAAAGGCTTATATATATAATCAACAGCACCTTTTTTTAATCCTTCAATCTTTTCAAAATCCGATGTTTTTGCAGTTAAAAAAATAAACGGTATACTGACGTATTCCGGTTTTTTCATCAACTCATCATAAAAATCATAGCCGTTCATATCATCCATCATTATATCAGATATAATTATATTTGGTTTTGGTATATCATTTATACGATCTAATGCCTCTTTACCATTTTTAGATAAAAAAACATTATAATCATCATAAAAACTTTCATTTAAATAGGATAACATCTCTATATTATCTTCTACTATTAAAATGGTATCCTTATTCCTATTATACTTACCTTCTTTTAAATTTATATCCGTAACACTATTAAAAGGTTGAGAAACACTATAATTCTCAAATATTTTATCCTGTTTAGACAAAATATGTTTATTTAAAATAATTTTAAACATTGCCCCTTTATTTATTTGACTCTTGATCTCTATTGTTCCGCCAAGTTCATCAACTATTTTTTTTATAATATTTAAACCCATTCCTATTCCCTGTATATTTCTTTTTTCATGAGATATTTGATAATAAGGTTTAAATATGTGCTTTTGATCTTCCTCAGAAATGCCTATCCCCGTATCACTTACTATTAATTCAACCCTTGTATCTATTGTTTTAATTACAACTTCAATTTTACCATTTAAATCTGTAAACTTAATGGCATTATCAATTAAATTATTTATAACCCTGTCTAGAGCAAAAGGATCAATTTTTATATATATATCATCCTCTAAATTTAATAAAATCTTTATCTTTTTCTTTAATGCAATATCTCTGAATAATATAATTTTTTGTTTAACTAAATCTGATAGATTTATGATCTTATCATGATTATAAAACACCTGCCCTTGCCCAAGTTTTTCTAAATCTAAAAAATTTACCATATCTTTTTTGAGTCTATCTATATTTTTTTTTACTATATCCAAATCTTTTGTTATGCCATGTTTTTGTAAATGTTTATCAAAATAATTAGAAATCAAGGTTAATGGAGTTTTTGTTTCATGTGCAATATTAATAAAAAAATCCGTTTTTTGTTTATTGGCTTCTTCCAGCTGCTTAGTACGCATCTGTACCTTTTGTTCAAGATTATCCTTTAAGTCAATTAAATCCCTATGTTCCTTATTAAAGCTGTCTGTTAAAGCAAATGCAAAAAATAATGCATTAATTAAAAAAACCGAATATGTAATATCAGAAGATAGTTTTATTTTTAACAATAATAAAATACAGAAAATCATTAAAAATAGTATTAAAATAAAAAATCCAATAACAATAATGTTTTTTTTTCTATCAAGATAATCTTTTTTATAAATAAACTTCCAAATAACAAATATTAAAAAAACCAATGAATATATTGTCAAAATAATAAGATAATAATACATTAAATTTTTATCAATTAATATTGAAAATAGAATAGAAAAAAATAAACTTATTGTCATAAAAATATAATAAATAAGAAAAAAATATGCTGTTTTAGTTTTTTTTAAATCAAATATAAAATACGTAAATAATCCGCCTAGCCCGGCAGTAATATGATATGAAGAAATGATATAATAAAGCGTGTAAGAGTAAATAAATTGATATTTATTAAAAAAGGTACTGGCAATTGTTAAATTGGTTAATGTAAGGCAATATAAAGCATAAATTAAATTAATAATATCTTTTTTTCTTCCAATAAAAACAAATAAATGATAAGCAGCTAGTATTAAAAAACAACCTAAATATATACTTTTGATATGAAACATCATTTACTCAAAGAATAGTATCATTAATTTTTATATTATTAAAATATAATTACTAATAATATTTAAAAATATTTTATGCAACAAATTTGTAATAAATGTTAAAATTAAGTTTTATAACTAATTAAAATGATATAAAAATTTTTTCAATTATTTTTTTATAAAATTAATCATTATTTATTTTTATATAATACAGATAATGAGGAACAGTATGAAAGACATAGTAAATTTCAGGGACCTTGGCGGATATGAAGGTTATAATGGTAAAAAAATAAAAAAGGGTATGCTGTATAGAGCTGCTCATCCCGATAAATTAAAAGGAAAATCCTTAAATAAATTTTTAAATCTTGGTATAAAAACAATTATAGATTTAAGAACAGCAAATAAAAAAAACAAAAATATTAAAATTAATAAAAATATTAGCATAATTAATCTTCCGATTAATTTTAATAAAACTATCCGGGGTAAATTAAAACCAATAATATTTAAGAAAAAACAGGAAGCAATAATAGAAAAAATATATATTAATGCATATGCCAGTATGGTTTTAGAGGAAAAAAATCATATTAAAACTATTTTTGATTTAATTTCCGACAATCAAAATCTGCCTTTATTAATACACTGCAGAGCAGGCAAGGATAGAACGGGATTCATCAGTGCTGTAATCCTTATGGCTTTAGGAGTAGATGAAAGATTAATAACAGAAGATTACTTATTAACAAATAAACATTTTCTTCCTAAAGCTCAAAAGTATTTAAAAAAAATTAAATTATTTACATTTGGATTATTATATCTAGGAAATATCAGCTTCATATTTACTGCAAATGAAAAATATATAAAATCAGTAATCAATACAATAAAAAATGAGTTTAAAGATATTAATAATTATCTTAAAGTTTGCGGAATAACAAAAGATCAATTGGAAAAGATAAAAAATAATTTATTAAAATAATAATTTTCCTTATATTACCTTACCAGTACAGGATCAAGCCAAACAGCATTATCATCCGTCTCTCCATCACCTGCATCCTGCACCATTAACTGGATTTGTTTTGCATCCGTTATATTTATATCAAAAGGAATAACCGGCTGATTATTCGTAATCTTACCGGTAGTAAATACCTGCTCCCCGTCAACAATGATTACCATCTCTAAAAAATGCTGTACATTCTTTGGATCAATAGCCTTAACCTGTGCATTCTTAATATCCGTATTATCAAAACTAATATCCACCTTGCCTGCATATCCTTTTAATCTTTTTGTATCTAATCCCGATACATCAAAAATCATGATAGAATTCCCATAAACGCCATAACCTTTATTATATAATTTACTATTAATTATTATATCATTATTCTTTGACGTCCTGTTCTTTAAAATACTGTACCTGTTTTGTGCACTGAAAGAAGGTTCTAAATCTAACAGGCTTATTTCTTCATTTTTACAACTTCCTGCATTTATCTTTTTAATTACTTCATTAAAATTTTCAAAATATTCTGTCTGATAATTATAATAACCTACAAGCCTTTTTTTATAATGCTGAGCAATAATATTTTCTCTCTGAGATATATCTGTATTCTCAACAATTGTGCCTGTAAGATCATATAACTGCAAAGAATCCTTATTATAATTATAAATAGCCTTATATTTGCCGTCCCTTAAAGCAACAATAATATCATAATTACCTGTACCTACAAAAGACACCTTAGCCGTATTCATATGTAAAACAGACTCACCCTGTGATCCGATAGGTTTTTCCTGACCTAAAATTTCTACAACGGTTGCAAAAATATCTGAAGTATTTACAATGGCATCAAATTTATAATGTTCATCAAATAAAAGAGGATTAAACATTATTGCCGGAATTTTTATATTTTCTTCATATATATTGTTGGAATGCCCCCAATTCCCCTTATGATACATGGAAAAAGCCTCCCCATGATCTCCAAGGAATACTATTATAGTGTTTTCTAATAATCCGCGTTCTTCAAGTCCTTTATAAAGACTCTGGAATACATGATCCACATAGTAAAGGGAATTAAGATAATTTTCATAAATATTATTTGGACTTGGGATAAGCTTCTCTGCACCCTGCGGAATATCGTATGGATGGTGAGGAATAATAGGAACAAATGTTAAAAAGAAATTCTTTTTCTGCTCTACCTGGCCGTCGATCCAACTTAAACCTTCATTCACCATAGCCATATCATCTATACCCCAGCTGAATCTCCAATAATCAGGATATTTTTTACGAAGAGTGTTTATATCAGCCAAATAATCAAAATCACGGTTATTTAAAAAATTAAGCTTATTATAAAATGAAAAATATCCGGAATGTATCAAACAGGAAGAATAACTTTCTTTATGTAAAATCTGGCTTAATGCCGGCGTCTCTATCCTGGGGCAGACATCCGTTAATACAGCAAAGCCCGGGTATCCGCCAAGTCCGGTCAATAATGATATAAGAGAGTTCATACTTCTAACAGAAGTTGTATACATATTCTCAAAAAAAAGAGAATTACCGGTAAGTTTATCTAAAAAGGGCATTACATTCCTGTCGGAGCCGTAAGATTTTAAGCGTCCTGCATAAACAGATTCTGATAAATAGAATATAACATTAAATTTTTTATTTTTAAACTTTTCAAGCCTTGATTTTATTTTTTGCTGTATTTCTCTGTCTGATTTTGATAAAGAAAAATAAGCAGAATCCCTGTTAAAATCAACAAGCTCAATTTTTTTATTAATATTTTTTTTACTACTATTATTAATTTGTGAAAAAACCGATGATAAAAAATTATAAACCGGTATTGATTTAATGCCTGAGTATAGTGAATTCTCAGAGCTTAATACAATGACATTCAAAATTATAAAAATCAATACACACGAGAATACAATAATGTCAAATTTATTAATAAAAATCTTCTTTTCATAAAGTATCCACTTTCTTGAAATCAATATATTGATTATTATCGAGCCTGGCCCAATTAATATAATACTGAAAAAAAATACAAATATAATATATGGAGAATAATATTTTCCGGCAGAGTCCCAAAAATTACCAAGTTTAGTGCTCTCCTGTGAAATAACCCGCCATGTTAATGATCTGCCGAAATTTTTAAAATAAAACAGATCAACAAGATTATAAATAAAAATTAAATAAACAAAAAAAAATAAAAATGCATAAATAAAAAACAAAATCATCTTCTTATTTGTTGAAGCAATAATCAATCTGAATATTATATATAATATCATGCAGAATAATAAATCCTGTAAAATCCCGAGAGTTATAAATACAATATCACTTAAAGAATTAATCCTGAAAAAATGGTCACTAAAAGCAGAAGCATATCTGGCTAATCTTATTAATAGCAATGGTATTAATAATGAAACACTTAAAGAAAAGGAAAAATTTTTTTTATATCCCAGCTTTTCTACAAGGAAATTTATTTTTTTTATTATTATTTTCATTTCATATTTTATTAATTTTTAATAATTTTTTAAGAATGAAATAATACGAATAAAAAAAAATATTGTCAAGACAAAGAATAAAACAGTGCTATATTTTTCTATACAGATTGATCAGCAAAAATTTGTATCTTTAAAAAACCTGTAACAAAAATTTCTAATATCATCAAAAAAAATTTTAATATTGTCTACCGCTAAAATGATTTCTTTAATTTTATCCTCTAAAACAATTCCTTCCTTTTCAAATATAATCCCTGTAATCATATTATCCGTAATAATAAATGAAATCCTGTCATTTATCATATAAGAACTCTCAATACTGCCACCCGATGAATAAGATATTATAATAAATATGTGTAAACCGAATATTTTTTCTTTTTCCTTTTCATTATTGTTATAACCTGCGTAAGGAAATTTAATACTAAGAGAGAATGATAAATTGCATGAAGGAACAAAAGTTAAAGTATTTTCAGCTTTTTTATTTAAATCATTAATTAAATTAATAATATTTATTATCAATTGGTTTTTTAATTCCATTAAGACTAACCTGCTTCTAATGAATCAATATAATTATTTAATATCGCTCTGTTATTTTTTTCTATAAACATAAAATCAACCGCTACATTATATCTTTCCTGAGTATTACTCTTTTCTGATCTAATAACCTTTGCCTGGATTTCTATCTTTCTTTCAAACCCATTTAACGGGATTGTTATCATTAAATAAACCTGTGCATCCTGATTTAAATGCTGATCAGTCTCACATAATAAACCTGATTTAGATATATTTAATCCTTTCACATGAGCAATATTTTCAATATTATTGAAGGCAATTTTAATCATTTGCTTTATTTCATATCTTGTAAAACGTCTTCTTTCATCCATAATTTACCCTTAAAAATTTAAATACTTTTTAATAATTATAAATAACTTGATTGATAATATCAATATAAAATAAAATCTTTATAATCATTTTATAAAAATTTATATAATTTTAAAATTTTTATAAATTTTTCGTATGATTTTAACAACTCAAACGATTAATATATGAAAATGGTTTTATAAAAGGAGAACATCTTATGACAGACAAAAAAGAAAAAATTTTTAAATTTATACAAAATTATATGAGATCATCAAGAGAATGCTGCGGGCATTTGCCTGAATTTTTAATAAATGAAAAAAGTTTTAATATTTTGAGAATGACGGAAGACAACCGGGGTTTATATAAGTACTATTTTACATGCGAAGGTTATTTATCAAGTCATATTAATACAAGAAAAATAAACGGAACAATAATAATGGATAAAAATTTTAATATAAAGGGTAATATAAATAATAATATTTTACTTGATACGGATTCTATGAGCGACATTATCTCACTGACAGAAGAAGAGATGAACTCTCTATTGCTTTTTTAAAATAATATCAAATGTTGTACCAATATCAGGCTCACTGTCAACATTAATAACACCATCATATAAATTAATAATTCTTTTTAAAATGGATAATCCTAAACCGCTTCCTAAAATATTTTTTGTTTTTTCATTTTTTATCCTGACAAATTCATTAAACAAACGGCTTGTTTCCTCTTTTGTCATACCGATACCGGTATCTTTACATACTATCCTGACATTATCATTATCCGTAAAAATATTTAAATCCACACTGCCGTTTTCTTTATTATATTTAACAGCATTAGTTAAAAGATTATTTATAATAATTTCGATTTCATCTTTTACTGCATAAAACATAAAATTTTTTTCACAGTTAAAATTTATTGTAATATTCTTTTCTTTTGCCGTCAACATTACACCTTCAACAGCATCATTAACAATCTCATAAATTGACAATTCTTCAAATACTCTGTTTTTTGCACCCGATTCCAGCCTTGTTAAGTCTAAAAGGTCAATTATCAGTTTTCTCATCCCGTCAATTCTTTTTATAGAACGGCCGATCATATTTTCATAACTGGATATATTATCCCCGGATATTTTATCTTTCATTAATAGAAGATAATTTTCCACAGCCGATAAAGGTGATTTTAACTCATGAGCTAAAACAGAAATAAATTGAAACCTGATTTTTTTCTTTTCCTCTTCCAGCTTTGAGGCTTTCCTGTTAAGATAAATATGCTCTGCTGCTTTTTTAACTGTATTCCTCAACTCTTCCGGTGTAAAAGGTTTAGCAAGAAAATCAAATGCCCCGCTTTTTGTTGCACTAATTGCAACATCAAGTGAAGCATAAGCTGTTATCATAATTGTTAATAAATCATATTTCTCGGTTTTTATCTTATTAAGAATATCCAATCCTAAGATATCAGGGAGTTTATAATCCAAAAGTATGATATCGGTATTTTTTTCTGCCAATATTTTTATTGCATCATTACCGTTTTCAACAAGCGTCGTTTTAAAATTTATTTCATCATCAAATTTATCAAGTTTAAAAAAATAATCCAATAATGATCTTTCTGCGCCCAGTCTCATACCTAATTCATCATCAACTATAAGTACAGATAAAGTTGTCATAAATTTATTCTCCTTTTAAAAGTCTTTCAATTTCTCCTTTTAACTGCTCATATCTAATGTCTTTATTTAATATTACATCTGCTTTAATCCATGACTGTTTATTATTTGGTGAATCAAAATAAAATCCGGTCTCTTTTGTAACTGCCGTTACCAGTATAACCGGTATGCATTTATTAATTTTTTTTATCTTATGGCTCAAAACAAATCCCGAATCATCATTATCAAGCATTAAATCAAGAATTGCTAAATCATATTTATCATTTGATATAATTTTTTCTGCATCCTTTTCATTTGAAGCACTTATAACATTATACCCGCCTGATTTTAATATTAATGATGTTTGCTCAAGAAAATCAATATCATCTTCAACAATCAAAATAGTTTTTTTATTATCTGACATAAATTAACTCCTCCTCCTATAATAAATATTAGTTTTCAACCTGTGTTTTTGGTATATACACTTTAAAAGTAGTCCCTGTCGGACCTTTATTTGGATCGGCATTGGATGCTACTTCTATATTTCCTCTATGCATTTTTATTATACCATAGGTAACTGCCAATCCTAATCCGGTGCCTTTACCCATTTGCTTGGTAGTAAAAAAAGGCTCAAAAATCATTTTTAATTGATCCTCTTTAATACCGATACCCGAATCACTGATACAAATGATTATACCGTTATTCTCATAATATGTTTTTATCCATATTTTACCTCCGCCATGCATTGCTTCAATAGAATTTGTTAATAAATTTATCAACACCTGCATTATCTGATCTATATCAATATCAGCATATATCTCCTCATGATTCTTTTCTATAATTATTTCAATATTGCCTACATGACTTACTGCTTTTATACATCTTGATATTAATTCATTTATATTTGCTTTTTTAAATACAACTTTATTTTTTCTTGCAAAATTAAGAAGTCCGCCAACTATTTTTTTACACCTGTCCGACTGTTCGGCAATCATCTTTAAGTCTTTATACATTTGAGAATCCTTCTCACACTTATCTAGTAAAAGATGAGCATAAAGAAGCACTATTCCCAGCGGATTGTTTATCTCATGCGCTATACCGGCAGCCAATTGACCCATACTGGCTAATTTTTCAGACTGAATCAAAGCTGTCTGGGCATTCTCCAACTGCTTATATGAGTCTGATAATTCTTTAGCAGTTTCTTTAAATTTTTCAATGGCATAAGGCAGACACATTTCACTTTCTGCAAGCCCCTTATGTATGGCAATTGCATGATCCAGACAGGTTTCATATCCGCAGGCGCCGCAGTTTAATTCATCCTCAGGTTTGTTTTTACCCATTTTTTCAAGAATCTTTTTTACCACTTCCGTTGAAGGGGCATTTATCCTCTTATCATCACCTTTAAAAACTATATTTAAATCTATTTCATCATAAATATCTTCATCATTATTTTCAGCATTTCTGTTATTTATTCTTTTTTTTGCATAATCACTTACAATTGCATGCCTTTTATATTTCGGCATTTTTGTTGTAAATCCGGGCCCCATTATACAGCCTTCACAACAAAGTATGTCAAGTAAATCTGCAGTAAAATCTCCATTATCAAATTCTCTGATTGCCTCAATAAAATTTCTTGTGCCTTCTGTTGATACAATATTATTTTGTATTAAATCCTCATTTAAATCGGCTGCCTGAAGTAACCCGCCGCCGATAGGGAAAATTATGCCTTTACCGGGAATAGGCGGATCAAAGTCCGAAGGCTTAATATTATTAATATCAATTTTTGCGTCATTAATTATTTCTCGTAATTCTGAGAATGTAATAACTGCATCTACCAAAATATCATCATCAAATTTACAGGCTTCATTTTTTTTTGCAATACAGGGCCCTATGAAGATAATTTTAACATCTTTTCCATATTTTTTTAATACAACCTTAGCCATTGCAATCATTGGTGAAACAACAGGTGCAAGATTATCCACGAGTTTCGGATAATATTTTTCAATATAAGAAACGATTGCAGGACAGGGTGTAGTAATAAGCCTTTTATGCTTATTAGAGCTTAAAATATTCTTATACTCTTTTGCAACAAGATCAGCTCCATATGCCACTTCAACAACATAATCAAAACCAAGTTTTCTTAAAATACCGACAAAGATATCATAAGCATATTCACTAAACTCCGCCGGGAAACTCGGTGCTATACATGCCGCCACTTTATTATCAGATTTAATCAAATCATTAATGTATGGGACTGATGTTTGCACCTTTTTAGCATGCTGGCTGCAAACCTTTACACAATTACCGCATCCAATACATCTTTCACTGATTACTTCTGCCTGCCCGCCGGCAACTCTTATTGCCTTTGCAGGACATTCCCTGACACAGGTATAGCATACCCTGCATTTTTCTTTAATAGTGCTTACTAACTGTAATGTTTTATTGTCCCCCATAAATTTTATTCCTCAAATCCCGTTAAAACACTTTCCTAGCAGTATATTTTGTATGTAAAAGCTTATGGCTTTTTTTACCCAATGGTTTTTCAAGATATTTACCGTAAAGCTCCTGAATACTTATGTTTTTATGAGAAAATTTATTATTCTCACTTTTATCAATATCATATAATTTTTGTAGTCTTGATTTAACTGCCTCTTTATCAGCTCCAATAGGCTGACCGCCTCCATTTATACAGCCGCAGGGACAGGTCATAACCTCAATAAAATGTATATCATCCCTGCCGTTTTTTATTTCATCCAGCATCTTTCTTGCATTCTTTAAGCCGCTCAAAGCTGCAATACCTAATGTTAAATCACCGATTTTTATTTTTGCTTCTTTTATACCGTTCATACCGCGGACATCTTTTAAAACAGGATCGCTTAAATCTTCTCCGGTAAGTAAATTATATGCTGTCCTAACCGCTGCCTCCATAACACCGCCGGATCCTCCAAAAAGTTTTCCTGCCGTACTCCTCACTCCAAAAGGATTATCCGCTAAAACAGGATCCATATGATTAAAATCTATACAGAATAATTTTAACAACTGGGCAGCCTCTCTTGTAGTCAGCACAACATCTATATCCGATAATCCGTTGTTGCTAAGCTCCGGTCTTTTTGCTTCAAATTTTTTAGCAGTACAGGGCATTACAGATACACTGAATATTTTCTTTGGATCAATATTATTTTTCTCTGCAAAATATGTTTTTATCAAAGCTCCCAGCATCTGTTGAGGGCTCTTACAGGTTGAAATATTATCCAACAACTCCGGATAAAACTGCTCGACAAATTTAATCCAACCCGGTGAACATGATGTCATCATTGGAAGCTTGCCGTTGTTTTGTATTCTGTGAATAAGCTCACTGGCCTCCTCCATGATAGTTAAATCAGCCGTAAAGGATGTATCAAAAACATAATTAAATCCGATTTTTTTAAAAGCAGCATTCATTATTCCTGCAATATCATTGCCCGGTTTCATGCCGAATTCCTCTGCAATTGTCACTGATATACTCGGAGCATGCTGGATAACAACGATCTTATCTTTATCATTGAGTGCATCAATTACCTTATCTATCTCATTATTTTCCGTTAAAGCACCCGTAGGACAGGCCATTATACATTGCCCGCAATTAATACAGGTTGATACATTGAGATTTTGATCAAAAGCGCAGATAACTTCCGATTTGCTGCCTCTATAAGCAAAATCTATAGCAGAAACACCCTGTATCTCCTCACATACTCTGACACATTTACCGCATAGTACACACTTATTGCTGTCTCTTATAATTGAAGGACTGGATATATCGATTTTTGTTGCTTTTTTTATAGAGCCGTACCTTCTCTGTCTGATGCCATATTCCTGGGCAAGACGGCTAAGCTCACAGTTGCCCTGTCTTACACAATAAAGACAATCATCCGGATGATTTGCCAATAAGAGCTCAATAATTGTTTTTCTTGCTTTTATTGCTTTTGGAGAATGCGTATAAATCTTCATATTCTCAAATACTTCAAATGAACATCCCGGCACAAGTCTTCCGGTGTCTCCAAGCTCTACCACACAGATCCTGCAGGCACCTGTCGGAGTTAATTCATCTATATGACATAAAGTAGGTATCTTAATGCCCTCTTTCTTTAAAACAGAAAGTATGGTTTCATTCTCATTTGCTTTTATCTCTCTATCATTAACATATATTGTAATCATTATAATTCTCCTAATAAATAAATTAACTTATGAAACTTTAACAGCATCAAACTTGCATACTTCAATACAGGTACCGCAGCCCGTACATTTTTCAGGCACAATATAATGAGCTGTTTTTAACTTACCGATTATAGCTTCGGTAGGACATTTTTTTAAACACAGCATACATCCCTTGCATTTATCTGCATCAATAGAATAATCAAGCATTTCTTTACAGGTTTTTGTATTACATTTTCTCTCAAAAATATGTGATTCATATTCATCTCTAAACCAGCGCAATGTACTTAATACGGGATTGGCTGCCGTCTGCCCTAAACCGCAAAGGCTCGTTTCTCTAATTACTTCCGCAAGACTTTCAAGCTGAAGTATTCCCTGAAAACGTATTAAAGCATCATCTTTTTTTTCATTCCGCCTATGAGTTGTAATCTTGTTAAGAATCTCCAATATTCTTTTTGTACCTTCCCTGCATGGTATACATTTACCGCAGCTTTCAGCCTGGATAAATTCCATAAAAAACTTTGCTACATCAACCATACAATTATCTTCATCCATGACTACAAGACCGCCTGATCCCATCATAGCTCCAAGCCTTTTTAAAGAATCATAATCAACTTCTATATCAATATGCTGTTCAGGAATACAGCCGCCGCTGGGACCTCCAATCTGTACAGCTTTAAACTTTTTGTTACCGATTATTCCCCCGCCGATATCATATATTATTTCCTTTAAAGTAGTGCCCATTGCTACCTCTACCAGTCCTGTTCTGTTTACTTTTCCGGAAAGTGCAAATACCTTTGTCCCTTTACTGTTTTGGGTTCCTATCGACTTAAACCAATCCGGCCCATTATTAATCACTTCTACAACATTTGCCATGGTTTCTACGTTATTAATAATTGTTGGTTTTTCAAAGATACCGCTTACTGCAGGATATGGAGGTCTTGGCCTCGGCATACCTCTTTTTCCTTCGATACTGTTCATCAATGCCGTTTCTTCACCGCAGACAAAAGCACCTGCTCCTTCCTTAACGATTATATCAAGACTATAGCCGCTGTCCAATATATTGTTTCCTAATAGACCGAAAGATTTGGCATCCTCGATTGCTTTTTTTAATCTCTTGATAGCAAGCGGATATTCCGCTCTTATATACACATAGGCTTTTTTTGCGCCGATTGCATAAGATGCGATAGCAAGCCCTTCAATTAATCTATGAGGATCACCTTCAATTATCGCCCTGTCCATAAAAGCTCCGGGGTCACCCTCATCTGCATTACATATCATATATTTTTCTTTAGCATCCTGATTTAAAGCAATTTCCCATTTTTTACCCGTCAAAAATCCTCCGCCTCCTCTTCCTCTTAAACCGCTGTCTATTACAGTATTGCATACTTCCCTATGTGTTAAATTGTTTACGCAATGCAGGAATGCTCTATATCCGCCGATGCCTAAACATTCTTCAATACTTTCAGGATTTATAAATCCGCAATTGGCAAGGATATAACGCTTTTGCGGAGCAAAAAACGGATGCTCATCGATAAACATGATGTTATCAAATTTAACCGTATTATCATTCCTGTATTGAAATAAAATATTATCGTGAGGTATTTTGCCGGAAAAAAACGAATCAAAAATCTCATCTACTTTATCTTCTGTTACATTGCTAAAAGATAATCTTGATTTACCGGGAAGCTGGATATCAACTAAAGGCTCCTCTGAACATATCCCGATACATCCTACTCTAATAATATCAGCATCAATACCTTTTTTTCCTATGTATTCCTCCACCTTTTTTATGGTCATATCAGCTCCTGCTGCGAAACCGCAGGTACCTGCGCCTATATAAATTACAGGTTTATTTATTTTAATTCTTGTTGTTAGTTCAAAAAAAGCAGAAAGGGACTCCTTATTATAATTTATATTATCTTTTAATTTTTTAATAAATTTATCCTTTAAATTATCCGGTAAGACATTAATTACGTCTTCCCAGCTTTTTTTATTCTCACTCATAATCAAACTCCCTTTTGTAACTCTTCAATAATCTTAATAACACTATCAGGTGTAACCTTTGCATAAAATTTACCATTAATAGCAATAACCGGCGCTAAACCGCATGCTCCGATACATGCAACAGTCTCAACACTAAAAAGTCCGTCCCTTGTAGTCTTGCCCGCATCTATTTTTAAATACTGTAAAATTTTATCCAAAACAGCCTTGGAGCCCTTTACATGACAAGCTGTACCTCTGCACAATTGGATATGATATTTACCGATTGGACTTAATCTAAACTGATTATAAAAAGTAGCTACTCCGTAAATTTTACTGGCAGGCAACCTAAGATGCTCAGAGATCCTGATAATAGCCTCTTTTGAAATATAGCCGACAGCTTCCTGCACTTCCTGCAGGATCAATATCAATTTGTCTCTTTCTGCATCAGGGTATTTTTTTAAAATATCATCAATACCTGCTTTTACCTCTAATGTCTCCATACTCATTGACTCCTCATAAATAATTATGTATATAAAAAAATTTTAATTTACAAAAGAATACTTATTGATTAATAAAATATTATCAATAAATTAAATAATATAATTAAATCCCGGAAAACAATTTAGCAAAATATGCCGTTTTTTCAAAATAAGTAGTAAGATCAAGATTTTCAACATAAACACCCGGGGTATCCTTAATAGGAACAGGTGCTATATTTACTATACCTTTTATCCCGGCATTTATTAATAACTCAGAAATAAGCTGAGCTTCCGACTCAGGGACTGTAATTATGCCGATTGTAATATTTTCTTTCTTAATTATTTTACTTAAACTATCGATATGATAGCACCTGCACCCGCTTATTACTCTCTCTGTTTTTTCTTTATCCACATCAAATGCAGCAGCAATCTCTAGGTTTTTCATTCTTCCTTTAAAAAAATTTATTAAAGCTCTGCCTATATTACCGATACCTATAACAGCCATTTTCTGTTTTTCCTGAGAATCAAGAATAAGCCCGATGTTATTAATTAGATAATCAATCCTGTATCCTTTTTTTGTGCTAAACACTTCTTTTAAGTACATTAAATCTCTTCTTATCAGATCCGGCTTACACTGAGCCAATGCCGCAAGATCATAAGAAAAAATATACTCCTTATTATTGCTAAGTTCATTTTTTAATATACGCCTGTATAAACTCAGCCTCTCAATAGTCTTACTTGGAATACTGTTTTTCTTCATTTAATTATCCCTGTTTATAGTTATTAATTAAAGTTTTTAATTATTCTCAATAATCCATAACACTAAATTTACCATTTACATTAATTTTATCTTTTGGCAGGCCCAATAATTTTTTTACAAGCTCATCCAGCTTTTTCGGATTAAAAGGTTTTTCTATAAAAGCATCAACAGGTAAAAACTCACCGTCTGTATCAGGATTAAATTTAAAATCAGATTTTTGATTAACACTTGTCAGCATTAATATCGGTTTAAATTTTAATTCTTCATTCTTTCTTATATTGTATGATGTATGAAACCCTTCTGTATCTGAGCCCATCATTACATCAAGTATAATAAGATCAGGAATATTATTTTTAGCTTTATCAAGCCCTTCATTACCGCTTTCTGCTGTTTCAACAGTATGACCAAAACTTTCTAACGATGCCTTTAAACTGTCAAGTATATCCCTGTCATCATCAATGCATAAAATTTTAGGCATATATTGCCTCCTTTTGTGATAAATATCACATTGTGAATTTATTCACAATATAATATATAATTAACAAAAAGTCAATAGAATTAATGAAATTTATACAACTTATTTTTTTAAATAAAATATTAACTGAAGAAAGCTAAACATAAAATTTACTATAAAATTAATATAGGTATTAAGCACCTAAAACTTAGTCTAGATTTTTATCCAGGTAAAAATAAGAACATAATATTTACACCAACTTATATAAGTTTAAATATTATTATTAGTATCTATCATATTCTCCCGTGTATTTACGGGAGTTTAGAACTAAGCTTAAAATTTAATATAGAAAAAAAATAAATATAGAACTTAAAAGTTTTTCAATATTTACCTAATTCATTTTGTAAACTCAATAAACTCGGCAAACATCCAGCCCTTTGTTCGTGAGAATCCATACACATCCGGCACCTCAACATAATACCAGTAATTATTCCACTTATCTACTTTATATTTATCCTTTGTTCTTGCAATCACATAAATCGTAGTGTCTTTAGGTACAAATTTAAGCTCTTCCTCCATAAGATCATCAGACTCAGGATTAATTCTATAATAATTAATTATTTTCCCGTTTAAATCAGGCTTCTCCCTGAATTTCATATTATATGTAAGTTTTGCTTCTTTACTGTCAATAGTAACTGACATATATCCGTCAATATATACTTCAGAGCCGGGTTTTGTTTTTGTGTTAAGATTATAAACAATTTTGTCTTCATTAAATAATAAATAGTACTTATATTTTACATTATTTTCATCATAAACCAATTCTCCCCCACTTAAAAACACTTTTCCTGCATCATCATATAATGCAAGTTTTTTATTCTTTATTTCATAGATGCCCTTAACTTCTCTAAAATCCATTCCGTAATCCTCAAATGCTTCAAAACTATTGTCTTTCTTAAACTCAATTGTTATCCCAATCTTATACTCAGGCCCCCAATTGTTATTAACAAGATAATCTTTTTTTAATTCCTGTGCGCCCAGCCCTTTCTCCAAACTTAATAAAAAAATCAAACAAAAAATTAAAATAATAATAATAATAAATTTATTCATTTTTCTCATGACTTTCTCCTGATTTAAATTTTATTTTTTATTACCTTAATAAATTATATAAAATTTATTTTTAATAAACATACTTATTTTTTAAAATTTATTTTTTTATAATTATATTATCCTTCCCTATTTTTACTTCAATACTGCTCTATTTAGGACATTTATAATCATTAAAAAGGGCGGATTTTTTCAGAAATCTGAAAGAGTATCAAAAAGCATATCTATTATCAATTTTTTTTCTTCCCATAACAATCCTTACAGATTATTTTTATTATATAATTTTAAAATTCTCCATCTATTATTTTTAAAAAAAATTATAATAAATATATCCAGCTGGATCTAAAAAGACGACAGTAATTAATTTTTAATATATATTTAAAATATTAAATATACTTATTTTTATTCAACATAAAAAAGGAATCAAAATGAAAACAGCAATAGTTTTACTGCCCAGTTGGTCAGTTTACAACTTGCCGTTAGGACTAGCATCCGTTGCTTCAATATTAAAAAATAACAGTCAAAAAGTAAAAGTATTTGATCTCAATATAAAAGCACTCAGTTTTTATAAAAATAAATATAATAATAAATGGAATCATAGTCATAAATTGTATTGGGATGATCATTCAAGATCTCACTTATGGGAAGGCTGGGAGTTGGGAGAATCAGCTGAACTGGATCCTGAAATAATGTCACTTATAGATATATTAATTAAACCTGTCTTAGAAGGATCCTTTGATTTAATCGGGATGTCTATTTTCGGCAGTAACAGGAAGTCCGCATATTATGCAGCAAAAAAATTCAGACAAGCCAATCCTTCCGTAAAATTATTATTTGGAGGGCCTTCTGCAGAACATATATTCTGGATAAAAGGTAAACCCGGGCCTGCATTAAAATACTGGCTTAAAGACAATGATGCCGCAATAATCGGAGAGGCAGAAAATACTCTCCCCGATTTACTTAAATGGTGGGAAAATCCAACCGGACATCCGCCAAAAGGTGTTGTAATTAATCAAATGGGTGTCCCTCAGTATACACCTGCACCATTATGTGATTTTTCTAACTGTATAGCTCCTGATTGTATTGATTTTGATACAGAACTTTATACACAAGGGGATATCCCCGTAGAAATAAGCAGAGGCTGTGTTGGTAATTGTGCATTTTGTACAGAAAAAAATCTTTACAAAGGATACAGGACAAGACCTGTAGAGCAATTAATAAAAATTTTTAAAACAGGGATTTATAAAAAGGGTATAAAAAATTATAGCTTTGTAGGACCTGCAAATAATGGAAATAATAAACATTTTAGTGAACTTATTTATAGCATCATCAGGGAAGAGCTTGATATGAAATGGGATGGATCAATCCGTTTTGATAAACAGCTGGATAAAGAATTTCTTAAAAATATGGCAAAATCAGGCTGTACTATTTATAATGTAGGACTAGAAAGTGCTTCTCCCTTTGTTTTAAAAAAAATGAATAAACCAATAAATCTGGAATTGGCAAAACAAATTATCAAAGATTCATATGAAGCCGGCATTAAGGTATCGATTAACTTAATAACAGGATTCCCCGGAGAACTTGAGGCACATCATAATGAAACATTAAAATACTTTAAAGAGATAGTAAAATATATACACTCGGTACATATAAGCCCATGTCAGATTTATGAAGGATCTCATCTATCATTATATCCAGAAAAATATAATCTTAACAAAAATGACAGCTTCCCAGGTGATTGGAAGATAGAAAGCCATAATAACACTAAACAAGTTCGCTTAAAACGTGTTAAAGATTTAGTAGAAATCGCACATGAAGCAAAAGTTACTTGGCTTGCTCCCTTTGAAGAAAACCTAAAAGAAAGAGAATATGTATTTTATAATGAAATAAAATATTAAGCTTTAAAAAATATAAATAAACAGACCTGTGATATCTTTTACCCTCAATATTTTATCAGCCTTCAATAAAATTAATTGTAAATTAATTATAATTTTTAAACAATCCATATAAATAAATCATCAAATATAGTAATGTTAAATACTAAATAAAAGGAATAATATATGCCTAATAATATAAAAAAAACACTTCTATTATTAAATATCCTGCTTATTATAAGCAATATAATATCATGTAAAGAAAAAAGTGATGTACTAAAGATTGCATCTGCAAATCTAAATTATGCAAATAAGAATGCAGATAAAATATCAGATATAATCTTAAGTTTATCCCCTGATATAATAGTATTAGTAGAATACACAGGATCAAATATTAATATTAAAAAATTATTAAATCAATATAAAATTGTTGTAGAAGATAAAACAGGATTGGCATCCGGGATTGCTGTCTTTGCTAAAAAAGCAATAAATATACAGGGAGAAATTATACCATCCCCGATTAAAGGAAGCTGCTGCTGGAAGATAGCATCCGTATCATTAAGTTTAAATAATAAACAAATTACAATATTCGGGATTCATACTCCGCCTCCCGTCGGAAGATGTAAAGAGTATAATGGACTTTATATTGCAAAATTACATGAATGGATAAACAGAGGAAAACTTAAAAAAAATATCGGTGCCGGTTATAAAGATGATCTTGTAATACTTGCAGGGGATTTTAATGCTTTTAGTTTTAATAAATATATGAAAAAATTTAAAAAATTGGGCTTGGTTGATTCTCATACAAAAAGAAAAACATTATATGAACCTACATGGAGTCCTTTTGACAGTGATTTAAAACTTTTAAGAATAGATTATATTTTTATATCTAAATATTTAAACTGCTTAAAATCTAAAACATTTATAATACCGGGATCAGATCATAAGGGTGTAATTGCAGAAATCGAATTCTAGCTGCTTCTATATATTTTATAATTGGCATAAACGGTAAAATGCAAATAATAACAAAGTTTTTTTAAATATAATAATATAATATTATTATATTTATTATCTGAGAATGATAATAAATCAACAAACAAAACCAAAAATAATTTATACTGGAAATTAAATATATTATTGAAATAATATTTAACCTTAAATAAATTATTATCTTATAAGAAAATACGATTTGCACATTTTAAAACATTTAAATCTTTTTGCATTCAAGTCGGGCACTCATTACGATTAAATCTTTTAAGCATAATATAAAAATTCTTAAAAATAAATTTTCTTGAATAAAATTAAATTTTATAGTAAATATAGTCTATTAAATTTAATTATTTATATAAAAATATTTTTGACTTACTATTTTTTCATTTTTGTATTATGTCTTTTTTTATTAAAAAAATTATTTAATCAAATCCTGCTTAAAGACAAATTGCATTCTTGAAAAATTAATATTCAAAAAAAATAAAAAAAAATGTATATTAAAAAAATATGTAATCTCGTTTATTAGTGCTATATTAATAATAATTACTAAAATGAAAACAGTTAGAAAGGATTTAAAAATAATGTCAAAACGTGTTGTAATAACCGGATTAGCTCCTATAACATCGATAGGAATCGGTAAAGATGAATTTTTTAACAATTTAATTAATTTAAAAACAAACATACAAAAATTACCGGATTCATTTAATAAAAAATATAAATTTAAAACAGGATTTTATGTACCTGAACCCGATGTAAAACTAGAAGATTTTGAAATATCAAGTGTTTTTAATACAATAGTCGGCAATGCATCTAAAATATCTATTGCTGCAACAAAATTAGCATTAATGGATGCCGGATTTGAAATCAATAAAAAAGATAAACTATTTTATCTGGACAGCAAATATGATTTTGCCATTATATTGGGAGTCGGTATAGGAAATCTTGATATAAGTTTTAAATCACATGTTGCCCATTCATTCGAAAACAGGGATGATATATTTGATATAATTGGTAAAAAATTAAGATATAACAGGATGGTAATACCTTTAACTATGCCCAACTCAACTTCCGCATGGCTGTCAATATTATTCGGTATTAATGGCATGAATTATACATTAAATGCTTCATGTGCATCCGGAACCTATGCAATCGGAGATGCTTTCGAAAAAATCCAGGATGGAAAACATAAAATAGTAATCACCGGCGGAGTAGAATGCCTCAACGACTACAGCGGGAGTATCATGAGAGGTTTTGATACTCTTGGAGCCTTAACAAAATCAGAAGATGGAATACCAATGCCGTTCAGTAAAAAAAGAAGCGGATTTTTGTTTAATGAAGGAGCCTGCTGTATCATAATACTGGAAGAATTGGATCATGCATTAGAAAGAGGAGCAGAAATATATGCAGAAATAATAGATTATGAAAGCAACAGTGACGCATATAGCATAGTACAGATTGAAGAATCGGGTCATAATATAATTAAATTAATAAAAAAATTAATCAAAAACAAAAAAATTGATTATATTAATGCTCATGGAACCGGCACAACAACTAATGATGAAATAGAAGCTAAAGTAATCCAGGAAATATTTGGAGATAAAAATAATCAGCCTTATATAAACTCAACAAAAGGAATAATCGGTCATAGCATAGGAGCAAGCGGTGCTTTAGAAGCAGCAGTAACAGCCTTATCCATAAAAAAGGGAATAATCCACAATAATTTAATTGAAGATCCTATTGATAATCTTAATGTAAATACAGATACAGCGAAAATAGACATTGAATATGCAATATCTACATCTTATGGATTCGGCGGGCATAATGGAGCTATATTATTTAAAAGATATGAAAAATAAATTAAAAAAAGCTTTTTGCATTATAATACTCTAAAATACTATTATAATAAAAATCCATATCTCCGGCACCTATAAATATAGTAATCTCTTTTTCATCAATTTTATCTTTCATATTATTAAACATCTCACTACTTTTACCTTCATAAAAACATGTAGCACCGGCTTTTTTCAATTCCTCATAAATCATATATGAAGATATTTTATCTCTCCATTTTACAGGATCTTCTCTTGCCGGATATATATCAATGAGGCTGATTTTATCCGCTTTTTTTAATTCATCAACAAACTCATTAAAAAAATTATATGTTCTTGTAAACAAATGCGGCTGGAATATTAAATGTATTTTTTTGTTTTTAAAAATTTTCCTTGCTTCATTAATAATGATATTCACGGCTTCGGGAGAATGCCCATAGTCTGTAATAATAATTCCGCCTTTTTTGATTTTATATAAATCAAATCTTCTTATCATTCCTTTAAAACTTTTTAAATTTTCCAATATGATATTATCTGGAACCCCCAGCTCAACTGCTGCAATAATTGCACCTGTAGTATTGTAAACCATGTATCCGGGAAAGGCAGGAATAAAAACTTTTATATTTCTTTCTTTTGATGTCAATAAATAATTAATCCCCTTTTTTGTAATAGATATTTTATCAATTATATAACTGCACTTCTTAATAAAATCCTTATTGCAGTTATCACCATACCAGATAATATTATGTGTCCTGTCCAGACAAAATTCATTTACAAGATTAACAGTATTTTCGGTAGCTTTAAATATCAATAGTTTTTCATTTTTCATCTTTGAAAAAAAATTAAAAAATGCTTCTTTGTATTCACCAAAATTTTTATAAGTTTCAGGGTGTTCATATTTAAAATTAACGGTAATATTTACAGACGGATTATAGTAATAAAAATTACGGTTATATTCATCGCCCTCTAAAATATATGTATCCCCCATACCAAGATATATATTGGAGCTTGCACCATTATTAATACCTTTTATTTTTGCCCCAAGTATTGCCAGAGGATCATGTTTTGTACCCTTTAAAATAATTGTTAAAACACCTGCTGTTGTCCCCTTGCCTTCACTTCCGCTTACGGTTATTCCCTTTCTTCCGATAGAATTCAGATAATCTCCAATGAATTCCTGCCAGCTTAATAATTTAATATTTTTCTTTTTTGCTTCCAGTATCTCGGGATTATGAGGATTTAAAGCCATTACGGCAGGAGAATAAAGAATTATATCAGGTTTTAAATTTATTATGTTCTTTCTATCATGTGTATATTTTATTATAATACCCATTTTTTCAAGATATGATAAATCAGCCCTCTTTTTCATCTCAGAGCCTGTTACCTGTACTTTATTTATTGTCAGCAGTTCGGCAATAGCGCTGCTGGCACACCCTCCGATACCGATTATATGAACATTTTTTAAATTTTTAAATCCCATATTTAACCTTTAATTATCAAAATTGTTTTATTAATTAAAAATAAATATTTTTAAAAGTAAGATTAAAATCATCTGGCATAATATTTCATATTATAAATATTAATGCCTTTTAGATCATCCAGATAAAATATTTCATCCCCGATAAAATCAACTAAAAATTTATGTGATTTTGTTTCAATTATAAATACAGGCTCATTTATATTATAAGGTGTCATTGCATTATATATTTTTAACTCTTCTTCTTCTAAAAGTCTAATAACAAAACCCTGATCCTTTTTTATTGTCTGTTTTAAATATATACTAAACTTTTTTATCGTCTCTTTTTCTTTAAAAGTCATCCCCTTAAAAACCACAATATCATTTAAAACTGATACCGGTATCCTTACTATCACACCTTCTGCATTCATAAAATAAGTATCTTTTTTTAACATGTTCCATAAAAACGGGGCACATATTAATGACTCATAAAAAATAGAAATATTATTTTCATCTTCATCCTGTATATAATCCATTAATTTTTCTGCAGCTTCCAACACCTCATCCTCAGTTAAAAAAACATAATTAATGCCCTCCGGTATTTCAATATCCTTAATAATAATCCTGCCACCTTTGATATCCGTACTGCCGTCAACAGCACCTTTTTCTAATAACATATTAATTATTTTTTTATAATCCCTTTCCTTAGAGATCATTAAAGGAGAGATGCCATTAATATCAACCTTGTTAACATCCGCTCCGTTATTAATCAAATATTCTGCAATATCCAGTTTATTTAATGATAAAGCATAAATTAAAGGAGATTCTTTCAATTCATTTTCAATATTTATAAGCTGCGGATCTTTTTCAATTATATTTTTTATTTGATTTAGATTTCCTGATCTTATTGCTTTATAAAGGGTATTTTCCTGTGCTTTATTGGCAAATAAATTAAAAATATAAAAAAAAACAAATAAAATTATAAAAATTTTTTTAGGCATTATTTTCTTCCTTAAAACAAGGTAAAATGTATCTAATAAAATAACGATATTAAATATTTTTTACTGCTCATTTCTATTACTTAATTTAAATATATCAAATTGCATTAATTTTTAACATTTATTTTTTAAATATTACTTCTAATAAATAATTTAATTACAAAATTTTTATTAATATTTTTTAATTTTTTATAAATCTTTTAAAAAACTAATAATATTTGGTAAAATTAAAATATAAATAACAATGGAGAATGAATCATGCCTCAAAAAATATATATATGGTCGCTTAATTCTTCATATAATCTTTTAACCGATAAAGAATTATACTTAAACAATATATTTGGCTTAAAAGGAAGAGACTGGGATTTTGGAAAAAGAGATTATCTAGGAACAATAACACATAACTTAATGCCGGATAAAGAATATTTTGTCCCCATTGCTGCAAAAACACTGGGGCGTTTAATGGATTATAATAATAATACAATAAAGGACATAAAGGATTATTATTATAAAGTCTGGAAACAGGAAGAAACAAGAAAAAATTATACAGATCTGTACAAATCATTCTGGGATCTTGGATGCGGACCGGAAAGTTTATCAAAAATGTATACGGATCCAAATTTATATTTAGGTTACTATGAAATCTTAAAAAATACCGGTGCAAACAATATATTGATAGCATACAGCCAGGGAGGATTAACGGCAAGATTTTTAGCATACCTTGATGAGTATATTTTTAATGATAATATAATTAAAGCAATAATAACCATCCAATCACCCAATTTCGGATCGCCTTTAGCCAATCCGGACAACAGGGCAGATATAATCTGCGGTATAATCGAAGGATTTACAAGTATCTTTTCTATGTATTCTCCAAAATTTAATGCCTTCCTTGATTTTTTAAAAGCAGGTATCAAATTTGAATCCTTAAATGAAATATTAATAAATGCATTGGAAGGGATTAAATCATTGCAGGTGAGCACAGATATATCAGCCGAAACAAAAGAAAAAGCTATTGATTTTGTAACGACAATTATAAAATGGCTCAGCGGGCTAAACGGTTGCAAGGATACTGCATTTTATGATCTAAATATATCAAGGCTGGATAATGCAAATGAATCTTCATCTATTTTACCATTGGTTAATAATTTTCCTTTAAACAGGATATATTATGGTGCCGTAATCTCTGCCAATAATAAACTGGATGATATAATATCATCATTTTTAAAAGAGTTTTTAGCAGGAATTGTTAAAATGATGGTACAGGGATCATTTAAAAAAGTAAAATTTCTTGATAAATCATTACAGGAAAATTTTGAGCACATTACAGAATTAATCAAAGATAAAGTTTATGTAGAAAAAAACAAAAATAATTATACAAATAATCTAATAAAAAAAATACTGGATATATATGATAACGGCACAAATCAAAATGATGCAACTGATCTTAAATTAAACTGCAGTTTATTGCAGGCTAAAACCCATGACTTTGTAATACCATCTTCATTTCAGTTATTATTAAATAATAATAATAATAATTTTTTAGGTAACAAAATAAACGAAATTGCAAATCATAACAGCGGTAAATCATGCAGATTTACAGCAGGCTGGAAAAACTTTGAATATATAAAACAGTTTTTAAAAGAAATAAAAGACAAATGCTCTTTTGATTAACTTTATTATTATTCAACCTCCTACCATATTATTAAAAAAATATTTAATAATTAACTTGAATTAATCTAAAAAACCTTATATATAACAAGTACAATTTAAATATGGAGAATAATTATTACAATCAATATATATACAGACGGAAGCTGCAATACAAAATATAAAATCGGCGGATGGGCGGCGCTAATAATTCTCCCGGATAAAAACATAACACTGGATGGTATCGAGTCGGCAACGACTCATAACAGGATGGAGCTCTCAGCAGTAATTAATGCTTTGGATTACATCATAAAAAAACCAATACAATTTAACAAGATAATAATTTATACTGACAGCCAGTATGTCGCGGGAATCATGAAAAGAAAAGATAAATTAACAAAAAATAATTTTATAACTAAAAAAGGCAATAATATCCAAAATGAAGATCTGGTAAAAAAAATAATAGCCTATATTGAGTCATATAATATAGAGTTTATAAAAGTAAAGGCTCACTTAAAAAAAAGCAACGAAGAAAATCATAACAGATATGTAGATAAATTATCAAGAAAATTGGTCAGGAATCATATTAAAAAAATAACCGCCTAAAATTTTTATTAATATAATATCAGCCATTATCTATAATACTCATTTTTATTGATACCATCATATTTGCCTGTATTCATACAGCACTTTTTAAAAGCGTTTATTTGACCCGCATGGGCATGGATCATTCCTGCCTAGTTTTTCTATAAGAAGTTTTTCACCATGTACTATTCTTATCCCGCGTTTTACATTTGTTTCTGATGGATAGCCTTTACGGCGTTTACTCATTGATTCAAAAGAAGAGCTCTTTATTTGTTTTATTATTTTTACTCATAATAAACCTCCTTTTTTCAGGCGGTTATAAATCAGCAGGCAGCATAGCATAATAGAAAATATAGGGCAATAAATAAATTATATAATTATTGACTAATTTAAAAATATTATTAAATATTACGCCCAATCCCTTTAAAAAAAGTATAGCAAAAAACTCCGTCGTCTTCCGCCGTTCTATATAAATCTCTAATTCCTTTATCAAAATCGGCTTCTTTCATAATTAAATTTTTCACAGCTTTTTCCCTTATACCTTCAATCATTGCAGTAAAAGTATTTTTTGTAAATCCTTCAATAAACTCAGGTTTGCTTGCATCAACATATACCATTCTTGGAGATACCCTGACATTCTTAAAGCCCGAACTTATTAATAAAGGATAAAGCTCCCTGCCTATCAATGCATTCCCCCCTGCATCAGCCTGCAATTTAACCTGTGCATTAATTGCATCATGGGCAAATTTACTGTCGGGATAAAAAAATGTAGAGCCGTGATCACCCTCGATTAATGTTATAGTACCTTCTTTTTTTAATACCTTCTTTAAAGCTTTTAACGCTTCAACGGGATTAGGCAGATGTTCCAAAACAAAACAGACAAAAATATGATCAAAAGATTCTTCCTTGAAATGCAAATTAAAAATGTCTCCTTTTTCAAATTTAACATTATTTATATTAAGAGACTCAATTAAAGAAGATGCCTGTTTTAATGAATCTTCCGACACATCAATTGATATAAATTTTGAATCCGGATTCTTAGAGGCAATTATCCTTGTTTGTGCACCTGTCCCGCATCCTGCTTCAAGTATTAATGACCCCTTGGGAAAAACAGAATCGTGATGTAAAAGCTCACTTAAACAATTAGCCTGATCCTCCAGACGCATTGATTCTCTTTCTGTATAACCATGCACATAATCATTTTTCATATAAAATTGCCTCTTTGTTTAAATTAATTCATAGGTTTAATTTACTCAATTAATTTAAAAATTCTTATTTTATTTACAATTTTTTAATATATTGAAATAAATACTTTTCTTATCATAATATTTTTTAAAACCTATTCAAAATTAATAATGTCTAAGAATGTCTAATTTTATTTAATAATGACTATTTACACTCTGATAAATATAAAATTTTAATACAAAGTAAAGGATTTTTAAATTTTTTTCTTTAGATTTAATAAATAAACATCTGGAGAATTATATGAATAACTCATTGTTTAAAATTTTGCATTTTGCAGTCCCTCACCACTCACTCAAATACTGCATTATTATTTTAAATAAATTGCTATTTATTAGTGAGTGGTGAGGGAGAGCTGAAGTTGATATAAAATTTTATATTGATCCAAATATATATAGAAAACTAAGAAATGCCCATGGAGTTATGCATACTTTTAGTGTAGCTGTTTTGATTAGAAAAATGATTGAACTTTTTTTTATTTTATTGGAAGCAAAAGGGCTTAACTGGATAATAAGAACTATGAAAAGCGGTATTAAAAAAATAATAAGTATCCTTTTCAAAAATAGAAGATTAATGAAAATCACAGAAAATATGGTCCCTCACTACTTTTACTAATAATAAGTCATTTTACTAAATACTATCACTTTTTTTATGTAAAAGTAGTGAGGGATGGAGAAAATTTTATGGAGGAACATATTGCTATGATATTTTCTAAAAATTTTACACTTTTAGGAATAGAATTAGCTAAAAAGCGTATAGTATTCCGAAATTAAATAACAATTTTTATCATTATGCCGTAACATGTAATATTAATTTTATCAATCACAAAATAATATCATTTTAACATTAATAATTCTTTATAACTTAATTGCTTTATGGTATTCTCGTAACCTCTAAAAAATATTTTACAGGCATTTTTAAATGGACAATTTATTAGACAGATTTATAAGATATGTCAAAATCGATACTCAATCGGATTTTAACAGCAAAATATCGCCAAGCTCTAAAAAACAGCTTGATCTTGCGGTAGTTTTAAAAGAAGAATTAATAAGTCTTGGTTTAAATGATGTTGAGCTTGATGAAAACGGTTATATTATGGCTACACTTCCTGCAAATACAGATAAAAATGCTCCTGTTATCGGTCTAATTGCTCATATGGATACAAGCCCAGATATGTCCGGCAATAATGTTAATCCAAAGATAATAAAGGATTATGATGGGAATGATATAATTCTCAATCAAAAAAATAATACACTTTTATCCCCTGATGATTTTAAAGAATTAAAAAATTACACAGGTAAAACATTAATCACTACAGACGGTACTACTCTTTTAGGCGCCGATGATAAAGCCGGAATTGCCGAGATCATGACGGCTTTGGAATATTTAATAAATAATCCTCAAATAAAACACGGCAGGGTCAGGATAGCATTCTCACCAGATGAAGAGATAGGCAGAGGAGCAGATAATCTTGATGTGAAAAAATTCGGTGCTGCTTACGCCTATACTGTTGATGGGGGAGAATTAGGCCAGCTTGAATATGAAAATTTTAATGCTGCAAATGTTAATGTAACTATTAATGGAAAAAATATTCACCCGGGTAGTGCAAAAAATAAAATGAAAAACTCAATATTGATAGCATATGAATTACACTCAATGCTGCCTGTAAATGAGAGACCCGAGTTTACGGAAATGTATGAGGGTTTTTTCCATTTAAACAGCATCTCCGGCACAGTCGAAAAAACAGATATGTATTACATTATAAGAGATCATGATAAAGATAAATTTAACAATAAAAAAACTCTATTTAAAAAGGCTGTTGATTTTATTAATAAAAAATACGGACCAAAAACAGTAAAATATAATATGAAAGAAATGTACTATAATATGCGTGAAAAGATTGAACCTGTATTTCATGTAGTCGAAATTGCAAAAAAAGCCATAGAAAAAGCAGGTATTACCCCGATAATTAATCCGATAAGAGGCGGCACGGATGGAGCAAAATTATCATATAAAGGACTTCCTACGCCAAACATCTTTACAGGCGGTCATAATTTTCACGGCAAATATGAATATATACCATTAGAATCCATGCATAAAGCCGTTGAGGTTATTATAAATATAATCGAATTATATTTGCAGTAAATCACTTAATTCATAAAATTTATTTTTTTATTTTTTTTAATCTGTATCTATAATTAAACCGGGAAAAGCATAACTAATAAAGGCATCATTGCTTTTTTTATTTTCTTTTAAATGAGTACCCCAGTAATGAGTTTTAGTTCCTGTTATTGAACAGGCAAGTTTTTTAATATCATCTTCTGATAAATGAACTTTAACTGGATCATTGGATTCTCCATTAATGTCTATTAAAACATGTTTGGGTAATTTCTTTAATATTTTTGTAATATTATCACACCATACTGTATCTGCTATATATGAAAAAATCATTTTATTTTCTTCAGTCTTTACGATAAATCCATAAGTTAAAATAAAATGATTCATTTTATAAAAATTAAATATGTAATGACTTATACTAAAAGGTTTATCCTCAGTTATTTCAATAAAATTAAAATTTTCTTCCATCCATTTTAAAACAGGGTGCTCTACTCCAAAGCCTATACTTAAAATTTCTTTTGATTTGTTTTTAATGCCTTCCGGGCCGAAAACATGATATGTTTTTTTATTTAAGCTGTTATAATTTAAATAAAATAAATTTAATATCAAAAATGGAAATCCAAAAAAATGATCCGCATGAAAATGAGAAATGATTATAAAATTAATATCTGTTATGTTAATATTTTCTCTAAATAAACTATTAATAATATCAGGAGGGGTTTCACATAATATTTTATCATCAATTATAAAAGAATTATAATTAAGACCATTACTAATTGCTCCTCCATTGCCTAAAATTTTGATAATCATAAAAACTCCTGTTTAATACTATTCTAATTAATTATTTGTAAAACAACAAAATATTTTATTAATAAAAAGCATCTACTTCTTTAATTCTTCTATAATCTTATCTTTTACATATTCAGCCATATTATATTCATGAGCAAAATCTTTTGGATAAACAGGATCCAATAAAACAACATCTACTATTCCCGGTTTTATTAAAATACCTGTTCTGTTATTAATTTTAAAAAGCCCTTTAAATACAACAGGCACAACAGGGACACCCGACTTCATAGATAATAAGAATGCTCCCGACCTGAATTTATTAACATTACCGGTAAGGGTTCTCTCACCCTCGGGCATAATTAAAATATTTCTTTCTTTTTTATTTAATATATCCAGTACTTTTTTAAATGAATTTTTTACACTTTTTATGCTGCCGGTTTCAATCGGTATCATCCCAAAAAAACTTATCAGCCATCCGTAAACCGGCAATGGGAAAAATTTTTTTAACTGCAGCCCCCTTGGATAACCCGGCAGCACAGCACCGGATAAAAATAAATCAAAAAAGCTGACATGGTTTGGAGTAAATATAACGGGAAAAGGCAAATCTTTTGGATTAATACCTTTATGTTTTGGGATTATAAAGGCGCAATAAAGTAAAATCTTTGATATTATTTTTCCGATAAAATTTTTAAATCTTCTGGGCAAAAAAAATGCTATTATAATTCCCATGGAAATCGTTATAATTGCAATAACCCACCAAAAAAACCAGAATATAATAGAATAAATATATAAAAAAAAAATTTTCATTATTTTACCGGAAAAAATATATTTGTTCATATGTAAACTAATATATTTTCCGGTTTTTTTCAAGATATTTAATCAACAATTTTTATAATCATACTTTTACTTTACTATATAGCTTATATGCAGTATCAAAGGCAAGATCCTTCCTTGCTTTTTCACTCAGCCTGTCAAGGAAGACATCATACTTTTGTATTGTTACAGGAAGATACTGAAATTTATTGACAACATCAGTTCCTATACATATCCTATTGGAATAATTTTCAGCTAATTTTACCCAATTTTCATCAGGAACGCCGCCCGGGCATATAAAATCATCATATACAACCCATGAAAAATCAACATAAAGGTTTTCATATGAACTTAATAGCCTCTTAACAATCTGATAATATATTGGAGAATATACCCGTCTTGATACACCGCAATGAGCCCAGATTAGAGTAACATTGGGATGTCTTTGCAATGTATCCTCAAGTTCATGGAGCCATTGAGGATATGTACTGTTACCCACAGAAGTAATATTCTGGTGAATACAAATAGGCAAATTTAAATCAACACATAAATCATATACACTATCCATTGCAGAATGATTACAACGGGGCGGATCTCCATAAGTTAAATTTGTTAAATCATCATGTCTAAATAATATTTCACCCAAACCATGCCATATACCCGGGAAATACTTGATGATTCTTTCAATATGCTTATATGCAAGTTTATCAACAGGATTAAATCCTCCAATTAAAGGGAAAAATCTCTTTTTTTCATCTGAACTTAACTTATTATATTCCATAGCAACTATAAAATCTACACCACTGTAATAATAGCACTTCGAGTTATCTCCCAGATAATAATAAGGCGGTTCTTTTTCCCAGTCGGCCCATAATTTTGTTACGGGTAAGCCGAATATGACTGCATATTCTATATTAGCTTTATCCATGTATTTAAGACAAAATTTTAATCCGTTTGTATTCTGTAAAAAATCAACTACATGCAGATGAGCATCTATACAATTGTATTTTGAACCTTTTAAAGCTTCTAATAATCCCATAATCCGCCTCCTTTATATACCTTCATAAATTGATTTTATTTTTTTTGCACCTTTCTCATCAAGATAATAATTACATATATTGTCCAGCTCCTCTTTAAACGGAATGATATCCAACAATTTTTCTTTACTGAACCTGCCAATTAAATACAATTCATTTCCCGTGTTTAATCCGGTTAAAACATAATAAAAATCCTTAATAGTTTTAATACAATCTATAACACTATCCCATCCCATATGATCAAGCAAAAGTCTTTCTTCTTTTTCTTCAAGATAGCGTGTTATTATTCCCAAATCCTCCCCGGTTTTTATAAATTTAATTATATAATCCCAACCGACCAGTTCCATAAAATATTTATCCATCTTACCATAAAGCCATTCAAGTGCACCGCAAATATCATTTAACGTACAAATACATTTTCTTAAACCATCCTCCCCCATTGTTTTTAAAAAATACTCTTGATCGGATTCATCAGCTAAAATTGCAAGAGTCTTGCTAATGGTCTCACCTTTAGTAACAACATTTTTTAAACCTTCATTAAAACATTCTAAATATTCTATCTTTTTCTGTCCTTTTACTCCTAAAACTTTTGATAAAATTTTTAAAAAATCCTCATCATTATTAACTAATTCATTTATTTTTGTTCCAATCTGAGATAAAAATAATTTATCAACTTGCGGGGGAGTTATATCTAATGCTACAAATAATTCATCTGCATTTGTAATTTCTGCCGTTTCATTTTGATATGATATAATAACCGACATAATTATCCTCCTTAATGATAATAAAAAAATTATCAATAATATTTTTTATAAATTATATTATATTATTTATCTTACTTGTTTTAAAAATATGATGTCAATGTATAAAAAAAATTTATTAAATGATTCTTTTTTTTTGATTATTGACAATTGATTTCATCATTTTTTATAATAATAATAATATCCCGCTACAAATATTTTTAATAAAATAAAATTTGCGCATTTAGAATCTTTATTATAAGGAGGATATATGATTAATGCAAAGGCAAAAGATATTATGTCAAAAAATGTAATAAAAGCAAAAGAAAATCTAACAATCGGAACGGTTGCACATTTGCTGTACAGACATAAAATAAACGGAATTTTTATTGTCGATAAAGATGATGAAAATAAATTGGTAGGAGTTTTTACAACAACAGATTTATTAAGGATAATGGGCACTTGCTGTGATAAAGGCGAAAATATGCCCGATGAACTTAAAAAAGTATCAAATTTACCTGTCGGCAATCTTTCAAGCAAAGATATTGTTACAATACAAAAAAATGATTCAGTTGCAGAAATAATAGACAAAATGCATAAAAAAAATGTTCATACAATCCCGGTATTTGATGAAGACAGAATGATAGGAGTTGTAGGCCGTCATGATATTTTAAATATCAGTTTAAATTACTGGTAAATAATATCAATTAGCCATATTTTTTTGTTTACTAAATGTAATAATAAAAGTTGTCCCTTCATTTACCCTGCTGTTGCATTTAATAGATCCGTCAAATCTTTGTGTAACAATATTAAATACAAGATTTAATCCCAAACCTGTACCACCCTCATTCCTTTTTGTAGTAAAAAAAGGATCAAAAATTTTTTTTAAATTATCCTCACTTATACCTTTTCCATTATCCGAATACTCCATCTCAATTAAATCCTTTTTAATATTAATTACTATTTTAATCTTTCCTTTATCTCCTTTATCATAAGCATGGATTAAAGAGTTCATTACAAGATTAGTTATTATTTGAGAAAAAGCTCCGGGGTAACTGTTAAAAAACAAATTTTCCGGGCAATTGACTGCAACATTTATATCCGTTTTCTTTAATTGAGGGTTCAAACTCATCAAAGTTTCATTAATATACTCTTTAACATTAAATTTCCTTTTTTCTTCGGTTGTTTGATCAACTGCAATCTTCTTAAAACTTGTAATTAAATCATAAGCCCTTTTTAAATTTGATAAAATAAGAACGGATGCTTCATTTGCTAAATTTAAATAATCCTCAAAATCAGATTTCTTCAAATCTTTTTTTTTATATAAATCCATTAATTCTTTTGTTTTCGTTTCCAAATGGGATACTGCAGTAACACCTATACCAATTGGAGTATTAATCTCATGAGCAATCCCGGCAACCAATCCTCCAAGTGCTGCCATCTTTTCAGACTGGACTAACATTTCCTGAGTGTTTTTAAGGTTATTAAGGGTATTTCTTAATTCTTTAGTCCTGTCCTTTACCCTTTTTTCAAGCTCTTCATTAAGCTTTCTAACCTCATCCGCTGCTTTTTGATTTTTAATATATAAATCAGCTAAAAGCCTGTTTGTTTTTGATAAAGCCTCCGTTCTGTCTTCTACTTCCGCCTCCAAGACAACTGCCTGTCTCTGCAGATATTGTACAAAAATAACAAGCTTAAATGCACTGTTTAAAAACATTCTCTGCATTATATTACAATAAACATCATTAACCTTTTCTATTTCAAAAAAAACAAGACCCAAATGGCGAGAACCAAAATAAATAGGCTCTACATATAATGAAAATATATCCATTTTTTTTATATACTCAGGCAGCAATATTATAGTAGGATAAATTACATCGCCGCCTTTTAATTTAATATCAAATTTTTCATTAAATGCAAAAAAAAGCTTAGAGTTTGAAGATCTGGGATCGATAAGATCATTCTCCTTATATAGAGATAAAAAGCATTTTTTTATGTTGATTTTGGGAAGTCCTTCAATCAAAATATTTGTTAAATCCTCAGTATCCTTTATAGAGCATAATCTCTCACTTATATCTCTAAATTCCTGAATTTTTACTTCTGACAGCTCCTGCGAATATCCATGGGTCCTTTGTAAAAAATCTATTATAACAAGCCGTGCATTATGCAGTAATTCTTCTCCAAAAACTATATCATCAAATGATTCTAAATATGGAATAATATTTTGTCTTAATATAGAAATTATCTCCTGCCAGATAGAAAAATCATATTTATAAAAAGCATCCTCATGATTCAAGGAATTAATCTTATTATAAAATATCTTAAAATTTCTTTTATTTATCGCCTCACAAAATGAATCAATAATATTATCTATTTTTAGCAGATAGTAGTCATCACTAATTATTTTTCTTATATCTTCACAAATTTTATTCTTTACATCTATAAAAGATTTACAATTAATTTTTTTATTAAAATTTTTAATGTTATGAGTAACTGTTTTATTAATATTGTTGAGCTCTTTATCTTTGAGAATACATCCGCATGATTCTCTAATAATCATTTCTGAAGGATAAATAAAATCATCATGAATTTTTTTGTCTTTAATAATCGACAATAATAATTCAACGGATTTTTTACCCTGATCATATAACGGTTGTTTAACAGTTGTTAAGGGGGGATTCATATATTTGCTTAAACTTACATCATCAAATCCAACAACAGCAACATCTTTTGGTATAGACAGACCATGATCTTTTAAAGCCTCGATTACGCCCCAAGCCATATCATCATTAGAGGCAACTATAGCATCAAATTTTAAATTTAAATTATCTATAAAATATTCTACCGCTTTAAACCCTGAATCCTTATTAAAATCCCCTTGATAAATCATTTTATCATTCAGTTTAATGTCATATTCTGCTAACAACTTCTTAAAAACATTAAACCTTATATCCGCTTCATGATTACCCCTCGGTCCTTTTATAAAAACAAAATTTTTATATTTATGATATTCTATCAAATGTAAAATAAGATTTTTAAAACCAATCTCATTATCAACCAATATAGAGCAAATATTATTTATTTTATGTGAAATACTTACTATTGGTAAATCATGATATCTTTGACATAAATTTTCGATCTCATTAAGTCCAGAAAAATTACTTATGGATCCTGTCGATATAATTAATCCGTCAATATTTTTAATATTGATAATATCATACAATAAATTTCTTGGTATTTCCCAATTTCTCTTTGTGTTATATGCACCGGCTATAAAATTGAATAGATTTACTTTATTTTTTTTTGCAGTATCAACAACCCCTGATATAAGCTCAATATGATATGGATTTTCTATCCAATCTATTAATAAACCTATAGTATAAATTTTTCTATTTTTAGACATTTCTTATTCCCTGTTAATATGATAGTTTTGATAAAAATTATATCTCTGAAAATCTTTTTCTTATATCTAAAATCTCATCAATATTATTAAAAAATATATCAACAAGATCAGGATCAAAAATAACGCCTCTCTGCTCTTTTATATAATTAAGGGCCTTTTCTATATGCCATGCTTTTTTATATATTCTGTCGCTTCCAATTGCATCAAAAATATCGGCAAGGCATGTTATCCTGCCGTAAATATGTATATTGTCCCTGTAAAGCCCTTGAGGATACCCTTCACCATTAAACCTTTCATGATGCTGTAATGCAATGATTGCAGCTGTCTGCAAGATCTTCCTCCTTGATCTTTTAAAAAGATAATTGCCTATTGTTGTATGAGTCTTTATAATCTCAAATTCTTCTCTCGTTAATTTACCTTCTTTATTTAAAATATGATCAGGTATCCCTACTTTTCCTACATCATGCAAAGGAGATGCCTGCTTTAATAATTCAACTTCTTCTTCCCCCAGTCCATATTTTTCTGCTATAAGCTTAGAATACTCCGCAACCCTTTTAACATGAAATCCGGTTTCTTTAGACCGGGTCTCAACAACTTCACCGAGAGTATAAAAAATTTCTTTTTGGGTTTTTTCAATATCATCAGTAAGAATTATATTATTATAAGCCCTTATTATATTTGATCCCAATATCTCCAATAAATATTTAGTTGATTCAGTAAAAACCCCTTTTTTCTCTAAATATATTATTTTTTTCATACCGGATTTATCTATTATAAAACAGGAACCCCAATTATTCTCAAAATGAATAAATTTATCTATCTTTTCGATTTTATTAATTATTGATAAATCCTTAGGTAACGGGCTGTAATATTTTTTATTGGAAAACATCTTTTTATAAGATCCAAGCCCGCTTATTATCCTATACTTACCGTCAAAACCTGTTCCTGCAATAAAACCGGAAATGTTTTCAAATTTAATTTGATTGCCTAGAGTTATCAATGATGCAAGCTGGGATAAAATCAAGTCTGAAAATTCATCTTTTTTTTCAAGATTAAAAAGCAGGTTGGATGATTCAATTATTTTCTTTAATCCTTTACGGTTATTATCAATAGTTATAAAATTATCAAATGATCTTAATGAAGCTATCACGGTTGAAAATAATTTCTGACTTGTTAATTCTGCTTTTTCTTTATAATCATTAATATCGTAATTAACAATAACATCTTTTTCAGGAGCCTGCCCGGGCTGTCCGGTTCTTATAACAATCCTTACAAATTCATTTTTTATATCATCCCTGATGTATTTTATTACATCCAGTCCTGCATCATCATTCTCCATAACAATATCAAGAAGTATAATAGCTGTATCCGGATTTTCATTGATTAGTTTTTTTGTTTCTTCACCTGAGAATGCATGCAGCAGTTTTATATTTTTACTGTTAAATAAAACATCTTTTAAAACCATTTTTGTTACAGTATGAACTTCTTCTTCATCATCTGCAACAATAATCTTCCATGAATCTATAATATCTAATGATTCTTTATTTTCATCTGCAAAAACAAGTAGCTCATTTTTATTCAATAGGATTAATCTCCAATAAAAATTATAACTCACAGGATAATAAATTACAAGTAAAAGCAGGATAAAAAATAAATATAATTAAAATCATACTCTTTGTATGTATGGAATTATTAAAAGCATTAAATTAAAAAAGGGTGCCTTATTTAAAAGCACCCGATTTTGTTTATATATATTATTTATAATCAATATTATTCTATAATATCATCATCACCGTCAAAATTTTCCATCTCAAATATTTTCATTTCACCGCCGGGCATTTTTACCTTTACTACAAGACATATCCTGTATCTTGGTCCTTGAAAATATTTCATCAAGAA